>SDBV01010417.1_pt1 | contig 12178 bp, 13 predicted proteins | sample 2277081 | NCBI WGS metagenome assembly SDBV01 (sample SAMN10402039, study PRJNA504765) | marine sediment metagenome | isolation source: marine sediment core GS10_PC15, 223 cmbsf | place: Arctic Ocean: Southern Knipovich Ridge | collected 2010 | reverse complement strand
ATATCTTTCGGGACCGATCCTGAACAGGTCGAAAAGATAACGTCTCAAGTAAAGAAAGTATGTAACGGTAAACCTTTGATGGTAAAGCTTACGCCGGCTGTGACTGATATATCGGTGACTGCACGGGCGGCGGTTGAGGCGGGAGCCGATGCGATCAGCCTTGTTAACACGTTTACGGCGATGGTGATCGATATTGAAAAGAAACGACCGGTTCTTGCGAATCGGACCGGCGGGCTTAGCGGCCCTGCTATAAAACCTATCGCGGTGTACCTTGTGAACAAGGTTTATAACGAGGTTTGCAAGCCTGCGAATGTTCCTGTGATGGGGCTTGGCGGAATACGTAATGCAAGCGATGCGGTCGAGTTTATGATAGCGGGTGCTACGGTCGTGGCGGTTGGGACGGCGAGCTTTGCAGAGCCTGATTGCAGCGAGAGAATAGTCGAGGGACTTAAGAAGTACTGCCAAAAGCACGGAGTGTCGGATATATCTAAATTGGTTGGTAGTTTGGAATAATGTCGAGGTGGTTATGGAATTGCTGACAATCTTATATGAATACTTTCCTATGGCTGTTAACACAGGGAGGTGCCTTGTGTTTATCAGCGAGGACTGGCGTGTCGAGCTTACCGAACATGCGGACGCGAACTTTAGCGAAGCTGCGGAGAAGCAGCCTTTGGTTCGGGTGAGGATATTTAAGAAGGCACTTAACGGCGAATATGTGCCGGGCCATTATGAGGACTTCCAGCATGAGTCCGCGAGCCTGCTTGCAGAACAGATCGAGAAATATGTTCAGAACGCGGTCGGGCAAAATATTCGCGAAAACATCTGATGCTGAAGATAAAAGAACATAACTAATAATGCAAAATTATGGGATCCGCCTACGGCGGATACAGATCTATGACTTGTCTTGAAATAACACTGCCTTTAGGTAGATAAACTCGTGGTTCATTAGTTTGTTAAGCAAAGCAAGCTGCAAATTTAAGTGAGGAATTATGTCTGTTCTTGAAATAACACAATGCGATGGATATGTAACTTTTGGTGTGAAGGTTGTCCCGGGGTCCAGCAGGACGAGCATCGCAGGAACACTTGACGGGGCGCTGAAGGTAAAGGTGTCAGCGGCTCCTGAAAAAGGCAAGGCCAACCAATCGCTTATCTTATTTTTGGCAAAGACACTCGGCGTTAACAAAAAAGCGATCACGATCAAAAGCGGACAAACGAATCCGCATAAAATAATCAGCGTATCTGGCATTAGTGCCGATATAGTTGTTAGTAAATTAAACATTAAAGATTAACATGAAAAAGTTCGTAATATTATTATTGGTTTTGGTGTTGTCGCCGTGCGGGTTTGGGTTTAACGATCTTGCTAACGAGGGTAAGGACGGTTTGCGGATACGGCCCATCGACCGGATACTGCGAATGGACGAGAGCCAGATCGATCTTTGTACTGCGGCGCTTGTGCTTAGCAACGAATGGGGGAGCCCTAAAACACTTCATCGATACCGTAACAAAGTCGATAAGATGTCAGAAGAAATCCTCGATAGACTTGAAGAAAAAAGGTTAAGGCCGAACCAGATGGCGATACCTGTGATCAACGAATACCTTTATGATGAGCTTGGGTTTGAGACGGTTGCGACGGCTGACGATCCGGAAGACCTTTTTTTGCATACTGTTCTGGACAAACGTCGTGGGTATTGCCTTAGTTTATCGGTTCTGTACCTTTCTATCGCCGAGCGTATCGGTATGCCTTTGTATGGGGTTGTTGTGCCGGGTCATTTCTTTGTTCGGTATGACGATGGGAAAAACAAGTTAAACATAGAGACGACAGGCAAAGGAGGTATCGCACCGGATAAGCATTATATCGAAAAGTTTAAGCCCCCTATCAATGGCGAAACTATATATATGCAAAACCTTACGAAGAAGCAGACGCTTGGTTGTTTTTTTAATAACCTCGGGAACAGCTATAGCATTGTAGGTGAAATCGATAATGCCCGCATCGCGCTGGAACGAGCGGTTAATATAACTCCGACTCTGGGTGAGGCGCATACGAATCTTGGCAATATTTATCTTCAGAAGGGCTGGTTTGGCGATGCGATCGATCAATATCTTCTTTCGATCGAATTAACCGGGGGGGATCATAAGACATATAACAATATTGCCAATGCTTACGTCGCGACAGAGGAATATGATAAGGCAATATATTATTATAAAAAAACGATCCTGCTGCAAAGTGATTTTATCGATGCGTATAGAAGCCTTGGCGATACATATCGCAGGAAAAGAGATTATAACAAGGCGGTTTACTATTTGAAGCAGGCTGTTGCTATCGATATTCGCGATGCTGAGAACTATAAGCTGCTTGGTGATGTTTATACAGCCAAGCAGGATTATGGCGCGTCGATAGTGCAATATGAAAAGTCCGTTTCACTGGATCCGCATCATGTCGGTGCAAACAGCAACCTTGGGTATGCTTATCTCAACAACGGTCGATATAGCGATGCTGCCGGGCAGTTTCTAACGACGCTGGGGCTCGATGCCGACAACAGCAGCAGCTATTTCGGGTTGGCACTTAGCTATGGTTATCTGGGGCTGACCGATGTCGAGATAGATGCCTATACCACCCTGCTGAAACTGTTGCCGAATAATGCGGGCGGCAGGCAGAACCTGGGGAATGCGTACATTAAACTGAAAATGTATGACGAGGCCATCGAACAATATTTGGCAGCTCTTGCGCTTGAACCGAATAATACGACGATCCGTTTTAACCTTGGGGTGGCATTTGCCAATAAGGAAGACTACGAACAGGCGGCGGCGGAGTATTCACAGGTTATTTTGCTTGAACCTGATAACGCGACCGCTCATAATGCTATCGCTATAAGTTTCTATATGCTAAAAGATCTCGAATCGTGTAAGAAACATGCTGCTATCGCAAAGTCGTTAGGTTTTGACGTTCAGCCGGAATTGCTGAAGTTGATCGATAATTAATTAAAAGGAGTCAAAATGAAAGCTAAAAAAATCGTAAAACAAGTTGGGATCGGTTTGCTGGTTGTAATCTTAGTGATAGTACTGGTAGTTCATTTTGCGGGCGACGCGGCGCTTAAGGCAGGGATAGAAACGGCGGCTTCTAAGGCGCTGGGAGTAAATGTGTCAGTCGGCAAGATATCGTTTTCAATACTGGGCGGTAAGGTAAAAATTAAAGACCTTGTGATCGATAACCCTGAGGGCTATCAGCATCCGGAGTTGCTTAGAATCGGCAATGGGTATGTCGATGTTTCTATCATGTCGCTGCTTAGCGATACGGTGGAGATCAAAACGATAAAATTCGACGGTATCGATATGGTGATCGAGCAAAAAGGGCTTACGAACAATCTTAACGATGTCATGAAGAATCTGCCCTCAGGCGACGGGTCTGCGGCGAAGGCACCTGCTGAGGAAAAGCCTGCGAAAAAAGCTAAGAACCTGCTTATCTCCGAGCTTGAGATATCGAATGTTGTCGTTAAGGCTAAACTGCTTCCAATACCGGGTAAGGCGGATACTATTACGATAAAACTGGCACCGATCCAGATGACGAATCTTGGCAGCGACGATAAGATGAGCACGTCTAAGCTTGCAGGCAAAATACTTGCAGCTATCGCAGCGGGAGTTGCACAGCAGGGAGCGGGTTTGCTGCCTAAAGATATGGTAGGCGATATCAATTCTGTATTGAAAGATAAGGGTGCGTTGGTGCTTGATAAAAGCAAAGAGGTTCTTGAAGGAAGCAAAAAGATCGGCGAGAAGGTTCTTGAAGGCGGCAAAGAGCTTGGCGATGCGCTGAAGGGACTATTCAAAAAGTAGACACCAACGGCATTTATAAGGTGCTTTAAAGCCAGGGGCAAGAGCTTTGCAGAACAGCGAAAGTGCTGCCAGCGAGCTTTTTGAGGTAATATCGCCGATAGTTTAAAACATTGACGGACGGGGTAATATCGCTATAATCTTGCTCCATATAATACCATTTTAAGAAGGAACGAACAATGCAGAGCAGAACATTACAGGAACTTGCGGACCACGTTGGCGGGACGGTCAAGGGCGATCCTGAAACGATCATAACAGCGGTTGGCACGATGGATTCGGCGGGCGTTGGGGATATTACGTTTTTTGCTAACAAAAAATATGAGGTAAAACTTAAGACAATTGAAGCAAGCGCGGTTATAGTTCCCGAAGATGTTGAGACTGATGCGGCGCTTCTTATCGCTGCTGATCCTTATTACGCTTTTATGCAGGTCGCGGTTTTGATACACGGACATCGGAGGCATATCCAAACGGGTGCCAGCAAAAAGGCATCTGTTTCAAAATCTGCGAAGATCGGTGATAATTGCCAGATCGGAGATTTTTGCACGGTAAGCGATGATGTAAAGATCGGGGATAACTGCATAATCTATCCAGGCGTTTCCATCGGTCCGGAAGCCAGCATCGGCGACGGCTGTATTATTTATCCCAACGTGGTAATCTATGACAAGACGGTTATCGGGGATCGTGTGATCATTCAATCAAACGCATCTATAGGCCAGGACGGTTTTGGGTTTGCGACGCACGAGGGGGTTCATCATAAGATCCCACAGGTGGGGATCGTCGTTATCGAAAACGATGTCGAGATCGGATCAAACGCTGTTATCGAACGAGCGACGCTTGGCGAGACTCGTATATGTGAAGGTACGAAAATCGGCGACGCTGTTGCGATAGGCCATGGTACAAAGATCGGTCCTCATTGTTTGCTTGTTCCACATGCTTGCGTTGCAGGCTCTACAACTCTTGGTCATCATGTGGTTCTTGGCGGTCAGGTTGGCATTGCAGGCCATCTGACGATCGGAAATATGGTTCAGATAGGAGCACAGTCCGGGGTGTCAGGCAATATTCCGGATGGTAAAATACTATTGGGCACGCCGGCGATAGACCCGGGTACAACCAAAAGGATCTATGCTACTTTGCCGCAGCTTCCCGAAATGCGAAAAAAGATCAAACAACTGGAAAAGAAACTTGCTAAGCTGGAAGAAGCCAATGAATAAAAACGATAAGATATATGTTGCGGGGCATCTAGGTATGGTAGGCTCTGCAATCGTACGTCAGCTTGAAAAACGGGGGTTTACAAATCTTACGGTACGTACGCCAGGTGAACTGGATCTTATCAATACAAATTCCGTCGCTGAATTTTTCAAAAGCGAAAAGCCCGATTGTGTTATTCTTGCAGCGGCTAAAGTTGGGGGTATACATGCCAACATGCATCACCAGGCGGAGTTCATCTATGAGAACCTTATGATCCAGACGAATGTGATCCATCAGGCGTATTTGCACGGTGTGAAAAAACTCTGCTTTTTGGGAAGCTCGTGCATCTATCCGACGAAATGCAGCCAGCCGATGAAAGAGGAATATCTGCTGAGCGGCGTGTTGGAGCCGACGAACGAGGGGTATGCTATTGCCAAGATCGCCGGCCTCAAGATGACGGAATACTATAACAGGCAGTACGGATTTAACAGTATAAGCGTGATGCCGTGTAACCTTTACGGTACGAATGACAACTTCGATCCTGAGAACTCGCATGTGCTTTCGGCGATGGTGAGGCGTTTTGTCGATGCGGTCGACGATGGCGCCAATAGCATTACGCTTTGGGGAACGGGTGTGGCTCGTCGGGAGTTTTTGCATGTTGACGATGCGGCGGCGGGGATCGTTTTTTTGATGAATAACTATGACGACCCGGAGTTCGTAAATCTTGGGTGGGGCACGGAAGTAACGATAAAGGAACTAGCAGAGATGGTGTCCCAGACGGCGGGATTTAAAGGCGAACTTGTATGGGACAGCTCGAAGCCGGATGGGATGCTGCTTAAGTGCATGGATAGCTCGAAGCTGAATAAGCTTGGGTTTACGCCGCAGATAACGCTTGAAGAAGGTGTCACACGAACCATTGCAGAATATAAACAGTTAAAAGCTGAAAAGAATTAATGGCTGACTGCCTTTAGGCAGATAAGATCGTGATCCGTTAGCTTGCTGGGCGGAACACATGCTGCGAAAACATAAGGAACAGATAAGAGGAAATAATGTCTGACAAGGGTGTTATAGGTTTGATCGCTGGGCAAGGGCGTTTGCCGTTTTTGATTGCCAAAGGGGCAAGACATGCGGGCTTGAAAGTTGTTTGCGCAGCTCTTGCAGACAGCGCCGAACCTGAGCTTGCCGACTACGTCGATGTTTTCACAACAGTTCCCCTGGCTCGGCCCGGTGCGTGGATACGGAAGCTTCGCAAGCACGGGGTTACGACGACGATCATGGCCGGTTGTGTTGCGAAGAAAAAAATGTTTATGCCATTTCGGATTTTGCGGCTTCTTCCGGACTGGCGAGGTATTCGTATATGGTACTGGCGGCTTCGTAAAAAAGATAAACGTAACGATACGGTTTTATGCGCTATTGCCGACGAACTGGCGAGTGGAAACATTATCCTGGAGGACTCAACAATGTATTGTAAAGAACATCTTGCAAACGAAGGCGTGATGACAGATACGCAGCCTGGCGGTTCTGTTTCCGGAGATATCGAATTCGGCTGGGATATTGTTAAAAAGCTTGGCGAACTCGATATCGGACAGGCGATCGCCGTGCGTGAACAAGAGATCATCGCTGTTGAGGCGATCGAAGGAACCGCAAAGATGATCGAGCGTGCGGGAGAGCTTTGCAAAAAAGGCGGGTGGACGCTTATCAAGACTGCCAAACCCGATCAGGATATGCGGTTCGATGTTCCGTGTGTCGGGCCCGATACGATAAAGAGCCTTGCTGAAAATAAAGGCAAGTGCCTTGTGGTTCAGAAAGACAAAACGATCATCATCGATAAGCCGGAAACGCTTGCACTGGCTGACAAGCTTGGTATTGCAATAGTCGGCTGTTAATCGTAATCAACGATCGGCGTACATGCTGTCGTAGTACTTCTGGTAGTCGCCTGAGACGACGGTTTGGAGCCACTTTTCATTTTGCAGGTACCAATCGATTGTTTTTGACATTCCCTCTTCAAATGATACCGATGGTGCCCAGTTAAGCTCGGTCATTATCTTTGTCGAATCGATTGCGTATCTTCTGTCGTGGCCAGGGCGATCCTTTACGTGCTTGATAAGCGAAGCATCCTTGCCGAGACGGTCGAGGATGAAGTTTACGACTGCGAGGTTTGTCTTTTCGTTGTTACCGCCGACGTTATAGATCGTGCCGGGTTCGGCTTCTGTTAGAACTTTCCAGATCGCAGTGCAGTGGTCGTACACATATAACCAGTCACGAACGTAAAGGCCGTCGCCGTACATGGGGAGGTCTTTTCCGTTGAGGGCATTGTTTATCATAAGCGGGATCATTTTTTCGGGGAACTGGTACTGGCCATAGTTGTTCGAGCATCTGGTGATGTTGTATTTGAGTCCCCAGCTATGGCCGAATGCACAGACGAGGTGGTCGGCGGCAGCTTTGCTTGCAGAGTACGGTGAGTTTGGGCTTATCGGTGTCTGCTCGGTGAACATGCCCTCTTCGCCAAGCGAGCCGTAAACCTCGTCGGTGGACACTTGCAGGAACTTGCCGATGTTTTTTTCAAGAGCAGCCTTTAACAGGGTAAGTGTGCCGGTAACATTGGTGTCGATGAATACTCCGGGGTTGACCAGCGAGCGGTCCACGTGGCTTTCGGCGGCGAAGTTTATGATCGCGTCGATCTTATGTTCGTCGATGAGCTTTTCTACGAGTTTGCCGTCGCAGATGTCACCTTTAACGAATTTGTGGTTTTTGTTGTCGAGGTAACCGTCAAGGTTTCCAAGATTGCCCGCGTATGTGAGGCTGTCTAGGTTTACAACGAAAGTGTCTTTATGCTCATCGAGTATCATCCTTACAAAATTACTTCCGATGAAACCTGCTCCGCCTGTTACTATAATATTCATAATTACTTTCTAAACTGTTCCAAATATTTTTCCAAACTATTTTGCCAGGACTCGATCGGTCCATCAAGCAACGAAGATATTTTATTACAATCAAATCTGCTGTTTAACGGTCTTTGTGCGGCTGACGGAAAATCGTTCGTTTTACAGCTTGTAAGATCGGCTTTTAAGCCAAGCTTGTCGAAGATGAATTTTGCCATATCAAACCTGCTGACGAAACCAGCGGCGGCGAGGTGAAAAATTCCGGTTGGCATATTTTTTATAAGCTGACATATCACCGCAGAAACCTGCTTGGTAGCTGTCGGCGATCCTACCTGATCGTCAACTACACGAAGTGGTTTGCCCTGCTGTGCCAGGGATACAAGCTTATTTACAAAGTTGTTGCCGTTGTCTCCATAGGTCCACTGGACGCGTATTATACAGCTATCCGGGTTGGCAGCGAGCAGAAGTTTTTCGCCTTCCAGTTTGCTTTTTCCGTAAACGCTTAAGGCGCCGGTGTCGTCGGTTTCGACATACGGCCTGTCAAGCGTTCCATCAAAAACAAAATCCGTACTTAAGTGCAATACCTTAACGCCCTGATCGCGGGCGATGTTTCCGAGTTGCTGTACGGCAGTGGCATTTACCTTGTATGCGAGTTCGGATTCGGATTCTGCCTTTTCAACATTCGTATATGCTGCACAGTTTATGACCAGATCACAGCCGGATATGGCGTTGGCAACCTGGTCGGGATCGGTAATATCGAATCCGGGAAGATCGAATCCCGCAGGAGCAATCCCCTGGGCGGTTAGTTCGTTGGCAAGATCGGTTCCGAGCATCCCGGCGGCGCCTAATATTGCAATTGACTTTTTTGTGTCAGCCATTTGTGTCCTCATAGCGAGGCAGTAAACTTTGGTCGATGTCTTTAAGTGGCGTGTACTTTACGTCTTTGTCCGAAAGAAGCGGGTTGCTTTGGGGCCAATCTATCGCAAGATCAGGATCGTTCCAAAATATGCCGCCTTCGCTTGGCTGGTCGTAATAATCGGTACACTTATACGAGAATATGGCAGTATCGCTTAGTACACAAAAGCCATGTGCAAAGCCCGGCGGGATGTACATCTGCTTGTGGTTTTCTTTTGAAAGTATTGTTGAAACGGATTTTCCGAATGTCGGGCTGCCAATTCTTATGTCAACAGCAACATCGAAAACCTCCCCAACAACTGTCTGGACGAGTTTTCCCTGTCCGTTTGGGTGTTGGAAGTGGAGGCCCCTTAGCGTTCCTTTGGTTGAATATGAAACATTGTCCTGGACGAATTCCGGGTTGATCCCGGCATCGATGTATCGCTGCCTGCTCCATGTTTCGAGGAACTGCCCCCTGCTGTCGGCGAATACCCTTGGCTCAAATATAATCACTGACGGTATTGCTGTTTGAGTAACTTTCAAGGTGTCAGCCCTTCTTTACAAGTGAAATAAGATATTTGCCATAGCCGTTTTTCTTAAGAGGCTCGGCGAGTTTTAATAACTCATCGGCATTTATGAATCCTAGGTTGTATGCGATCTCTTCCGGGCATGCGATCATCAGGCCCTGTCTTTGCTCTATGGTTTGAACAAAATTAGCGGCCTGAAGGAGCGAGTCCGTCGTACCGGTATCAAGCCATGCGGTGCCTCTGCCCAACAATTCTACTTTAAGCTTTTGCAGCTGCAGATAAAGGTTATTTACCTCGGTGATCTCAAGCTCGCCGCGTGCGGAAGGCTTTACGCTTTTTGCAATCTCTGTTATTTGCGAATCGTAAAAATACAAGCCGACGGCGGCATAGTTGCTTTTGGGATGGGCGGGTTTTTCTTCTATAGATGTAACAGATCCGGAGTCGTCAAATTCAATTACTCCGTATCGCTGCGGATCCTTTACCCGGTATCCGAAGATAGTCGCTCCATCTGTTTGTGCTGTAGCTTTTTGAAGTGACTGGGCAAGTCCGTGGCCATAGAAAACATTGTCACCCAGAATTAGACATGCCGGTCCGCCATCAAGGAATTTTTCTCCAATAAGAAATGCCTGGGCAAGGCCTTCGGGTTTCGGTTGAACTGCGTATTGCAGACTGATGCCCCATTTGTTTCCGTCGCCGAGCAACTGTTCGTAAAGCGGAGTGTCCTCGGGGGTAGAGATTATCAGAATATCCTTGATGCCCGCGAGCATAAGCGTCGTAAGCGGGTAATAGATCATCGGCTTATCGTACAAGGGCAATAGCTGTTTGCTTACGACCTGTGTTATCGGATAGAGCCTTGTTCCGCTTCCGCCTGCCAGAATTATACCTTTGTAATTCACATTACACCTTTAAAATCGACAACAAAACCATGAAGCATTTATTATAATGCCCCCTGTAACCTTAGTCAATACTTGTCTGTACGATAAAAAACACAGGAAAAACATGCGTATCCCTTTAAAATTACAGCCTTTACGAATAGACAGAGGCTCGTAAAAACGCTAGAATACCGGTTTAAGATAAATTAACGCCAATCAAAGGAATAGCTATGGATTCATCTATTATCACTATCGTCTCAGGTGTGCCGAGATCTGGAACTTCAATGATGATGCAGGTTCTTGCCGCAGGCGGCATTGAAGCGCTGACGGACAATATTCGCAAAGCTGACGAGGATAACCCTAAGGGGTATTACGAATTCGAGCTTGTCAAGAAGACCAAGGACGATGCGTCGTGGCTTGAAAATGCAGGCGGTATGGTAGTTAAGATGATATACAGGTTGATCTACGATCTTCCGCTCGATCACAAATACAAGGTGGTGTTCATGCGACGGGACCTTAGCGAAACGCTTGCTTCACAAAAGAAAATGCTTACACGCAGCGGCAACAAAGGAGCCAGCCTTACCGACGAACAGATAGCCAAAGCCTTCGAAAAACAGCTTGCCCAATTCGATAGCTGGATCGCCAAGAAGGATTGCTTTGAGATGCTCGATGTTAACTATAAGGAGGTGATAAGTGATCCGCAAACGCAGTGTGCCGTGATAAACGAATTTATGGGTGGCGAACTGGATGTTGAAAAAATGGCTGCAGTCGTGGACCCATCGCTGTACAGAAATAGAAAATAAACCTGCCTGGCTTTTATTAGAATTGGTTCAGGAAACGAAGATCGTTTTCGAACAGTAGGCGAATATCGGTTATACCGTACTTGCGCATCGCAAGCCTTTCGATACCGAACCCGAATGCCCATCCTGTGTATTTTTCGTTATCAATACCGACAGCATCGAAAACGTTAGGGTCAACCATTCCGCATCCACCGATTTCCATCCAGTTCTGTTTGCCGTTCTTGTCGGTCCAGAGAACATCGACCTCGCAGCTTGGCTCGGTGAACGGGAAGAAGCTGGGTCTGAAACGCCACTTAGTGTCTTGTCCAAAGAATGTATGGATAAGCTGGTTGACGCTTGTTTTAAGATCGACCATTGTGATGTCTTCGTCGACAACCAGGGCCTCTAACTGGTGGAACATGAACATATGTGTAGCATCGACGGTATCGGGACGGTAAACCCTTCCCGGTGCGACAACGCGGATCGGTGGTTTTGTTGTTTCCATCACGCGTATCTGTATCGTCGATGTTTGGCTGCGCAGAAGTGTTTGGTCATCGATATAGAAATTGTCGATCGGATCCCTTGCCGGGTGTTCTGCAGGAATATTCAAGGCGACAAAGTTGTGCCACTCGTTCTCGACTTCCGGCCCGTATGCGATGTCAAAGCCCATGCGTCCGAAAATTTCCAGAAGCTCTTCAAGCGTCTGGGTTATAACATGGTTTTTGCCGACGCCGATCTTTGCACCTGGCAAGGTGATATCTGTTAGAGGCTTTGAACTTTTTGCAGAGCTTCCAAGTGTTTGTTTAAGTTCGTCAAATGCAGCGGTGACCTGCTTCTTAACGGTATTGGCCAATTGACCGCCCTGCTTGCGTTCTTCGGCGGCAAGTTTGCCAATCTGGCTGAGCATTCCTGAGACGAGTCCCTTTTTGCCCAGATACTTGATTCGGAATTCTTCGAGGGCAGCGGAATCTTTTACGCTTTTGATCGCGTCTAGTGCCTCTTTGCCAATTTGTTCGAATTTGTCAAGCATTCGCTCTTCCACCATCGGTGCTTATAAGGTGTTTTCAATATCACTGGCGCTTAAAGTGCTGCTTTTGCTTTTTCTACGATATTGTCAAAACCGGCTGGGTCGTAAATCGCTATTTCGCTTAGCATCTTACGGTTAAGCTCGATGCCTGCCTTCTTACATCCGTTGATGAACTGGCTGTACC
>SDBV01010416.1_pt1 | contig 12178 bp, 11 predicted proteins | sample 2277081 | NCBI WGS metagenome assembly SDBV01 (sample SAMN10402039, study PRJNA504765) | marine sediment metagenome | isolation source: marine sediment core GS10_PC15, 223 cmbsf | place: Arctic Ocean: Southern Knipovich Ridge | collected 2010 | reverse complement strand
AATATCCGGCGTAAACGGGTTGATGACATTGTCCGGGGATAGTGTACGCCGTTGGCAGGCCGCGGCAAAAGGCGGCTCATTCGGCTGGCGCGGGCGTTTCGGCAACCATGACGCGGTTGCGTCCCTCTTCCTTGGCCCGATACAGGGCCGCATCCACGCGTTCGAAGAGGGTTTCGGCCGTGTCGTGCGCTAGATGAAGCTCGCCGACCCCGGCGCTGAGCGTTACCCGGACTTTTTCGTCCTGGAACCGGAAACTTGACGCCGCGACTCGCTCCCGCGTCTTTTCCGCCAGTCGTTCCGCGTTTTCAAGGTTCGTTTCCGGCAGTAAGAGCACGAATTCTTCGCCGCCGAAGCGCGCGAGATAGTCGCTCGACCTCTTGTGATCGTTCAGGAGATGTGCGATCGCCCTCAATATGCGATCCCCGCCTGTGTGTCCGTATGTGTCGTTAATCGCCTTGAAATGGTCGATATCGAACTCGATCAGAGAAAAGGTGTTGCCGTAGCGTTCCGCCCGGCCCATCATTTCCGCTATCCGATCGTCTAGCGCGCGGCGGTTTGGGATCTCCGTCAGAAAGTCCACACCGACCGCAGACTGCAACCGGTTCAGTTCTTCCTGTTGCTCGCCGGCCTTCGCGTTTGCATTGTCCAATTGGCGGCGGTATTGCTCGTTGGCCGTCTGGACCTCCTTTACTTCGGTGAGCAGGATCCGCTCGAGCTCGCGTAGGTCCTCGATGGTGGCCATTTTCTCGAGCGACTCGCGATGTCTGTCCAGCGAGGAGTTGTACTTGGATGTATTGCCGTGCAGACCGGTGATGCTGGCCGATACCCCCTGGAGCAGATCCTGAATCGCAGTCTTCATGCGCTCGAAGGCGGCCGTGTGCTCCTCGGCCTCCAACGCTTTGTCGTTGGCTTTTTTTGCGGGGGCTGCGGAACGTGCGCCTGTGCCGGAGCTTCTTCGACGGCTGCGGAGCAGCCAAAAGCCCGCCGCGCCGCCCACAATCACGAGGATGACCGCTGAGGCAATCAGAATGCCGCCCATCGTCAGTTGACCTCCCCTAACCTCGGCTTGTGCTGCCGCGCACCGTCCCTGAAGGACCGGAAACCTTGAGGACCCTGCCTGAGCTTATCGCAACCGGCCGTTTTCGTCAAGGCGGCGCAATCTCACGCTTCATTATTTCCTTGAGTCTTCGCATGATGGCCTAGGCCCGCAATCGCTATGCTATGCTTGGTTGCCGGGCGCGGCGCCTGCCGGATCGGGCATAATGGGCCAGACCGGAGGGGCGTTGTTTGCAGCGAGGGATAGGGGGACCGTGATGAAATGGCGTAGCTTGTTCTTTATGGGGATCGTGTTCTGTTCGTCTTCTGCTCTGGCCCAGAGCGATCTTGTTCTGCTGCTTAACCCCAACCCGAACGAGAATGAAGTCATCTTTCGGACGAGGTCGAGTATTGTTGGCGAGGCGGATGACCGGGCCACGGGCGATGACTTCCGGCAATTCGAGCAGAATCTGTCTCTGCGCTACGCTCTGATTCAGAACGAGGACCGTGAGCTGTATTTCGCGCTCGATAGCCATCTTGTGGATCTCGATACGACGGGTGTTTTCGACGAAACTGGGGCCGCCGTTCCCGGTGGTCTCTACAATGTGGGCGCGGGGGCGCTGTACCGTCAAACTGTCCATGAGGACTGGCGCGTGGGCGGGCAATTGCGCGTGGGCTCTGCTTCAGACAAGCTGTTCAACTCGACCGACGAGATGTATCTTCAGGGCCTGGCGTTCCTTCAGGTGCCGCATCTGGAACACACGTCGTGGATAGCGGTCCTCGCTGTCAATACGAACTTGCAGTTCCCTGTCATTCCCGGGTTCGCATACACCTTTCCGGTCAGCAAACAGGCGCTGGCTGTGGTGGGTTTTCCCTTTCTCGGCGCGGCGGGACAACTGACGGACAAGTTCGGGTTTCAGATCGTTTACCGGCCGCTGCGCAATGTGGATGTGAGCGCAAACTATCAGGTGACTGAGCGGGTCCGGCCCTATGCTGGGTTCAGATGGCGCGGCCAGTATTTCAGCCGCGCGGACCGCGCTGATTCCGACGATCGGATTCTGCTTGAGGACAAGCGGCTCTTTGGCGGCACTGTGTTCGATCTTACGGACAAGGTCGCGCTGGATTTGCAGGCGGGGTATCTTTTCGACCGTCAGCTCGGCGAGGGGGACGACTATAGCGATCGTAACGACAACAATTTCCGTATCGACAGTACGTGGTACGCCTCGCTGGCGCTCAACGTCCAGTTCTAAGGGCGGCGTCATGCTCTTGCTACACGCCGATATGGCTCGGGGAACATTCGGCCTGCCCAAACCGTTACTATACTTCCTATGAGCGGTCCTTCGATTCAGTCCTGCGAGGAGCTACCCACTGTCGCCGGACTCTGTCCGCATTTTGGCGACTGCGGGGGCTGCGAGAGCCAGGACGCGCCCTATCCGGAGCAGCTTCAACGTAAGGAAGCCGCGCTCCGGGAATTGTTTGCCGGCCATTGGGACCAAGCCATCCCCGTTACGCCTTCGCCGGCGATCTGGCATTATCGCAACAAGGTCGATTTCAACTTCGGGCTGCGCCAGTATCCCGAGCCGCCCCCGAAGGACTTTGAGCGCGAGACGCTCCTGGGTTTCACGCGCAAGGGCAAGTGGTATTTCCCCCTCGACATTATCGATTGCCACATCGCGCCGGAGGGCGTCGATGGGCTCTTGGACTCGGTCCGGAGTTGGTATAGGCGCCTGGGGTTGCGCGCCTACGATTCGCGATCGAAGCAGGGCTTCCTGCGCACGCTCCTTGTGCGCGAAGGAAGACGTACGGGCGAACGGATGGTGGCTGTCTTTACGTCCCCGGGCGACTTCGATCGAAAGGGTTTTGTGGAGGCGGTGCAGTCTGCGTTCCCTGCCCATTCCATCTACCACGGGGTGTATCGCGGCGGTGCGCGCGGGACTTTCGCCGACCAGATGCACCTCATCGAGGGCGCCCCGACCATTCAGGAGTCGCTCCAGATTCCGGATGACGGCGGTGCGCGCGAACTTCAGTTTCGTATATCGCCGTTCAGCTTTTTTCAGACGAACACGCTGGGCGCTGAGGTGCTGTACGCTGAAATTCGACGTTGGGTGCGGGAAGTGTCTCCCGGCATCCTCTACGATCTCTACGGTGGGGCCGGCGGGATTGCGTTTAGTTGCGCGGACCTCGTGAATACGGTCCGGTCTGTGGAGAGCGAAGAGACGGCGACGAAGGACGGGGAACATAATGCGGTGCAAAACGGCATCGATAATGTCTTCTTTACGACTGAGAGGATGAAGAACTATCTTCGTTACGTTGCGGAATCAGGCGGCATGGAGACCAGCAGCGCCGTGGTTGCCGACCCGCCCCGCGAGGGGATGACGCCTAAGCCCCTGAAACGCCTCATACAGTCAAGGCCGCCACACATCATGTACGTATCGTGCAAGGCCTCCGTGCTCGCGGAGGAGTTACCCAAATTCCTTGAGGTATACGACCTCACGCGTCTCTGGGCCGTGGATCTATTCCCGCACACGCCTCACGTAGAGATCCTTGCCACGTTCCGCATACGGTGATGTTGCTGATTCCCGGCGGATCTTTGGAGGTGCAGTTAGGAAGTGATTTGACATGATGAGCGCGGCTTTGCTATCTTTTTTACTCGCTCGTATCCCGATGTGAGCCCCAAGTGTGTTCCCGTAGCGGCACGGGGCACGGCGCGGGCCTTAGCGTCCGCCGTTTAGGAACTCGTCCCCGCCATGCACAAGATTCTTGTACTTGACAACCTTAGCGAAGAGGGCGTTGAAGTCTTTCGCGCCACCGAGGGCTTCGAAGTGGATGTCAAGCCGCCTCAGAAGCCCGAGGAGCTCGCCCAAATCATCGGCGCGTACGACGGGCTCGTTGTGCGAAGCGGTACGAAGGTCACCGCTGAGGCCCTGAAGGCCGCCAAGGGCCTCAAGGTCATTGGGCGTGCGGGCGTGGGTACCGACAACATAGACAAGACGGCGGCCACGAATGCAGGCATTGTCGTGATGAACACGCCGGGCGGCAACACCATCTCCACGTGCGAGCATGCCTTCGCGCTCCTTTTCTCCCTATGCCGGAATGTCCCGCATGCACACGCTTCCATGGAGGCGGGCCGCTGGGACCGCAAGAAGTTCATGGGATCCGAAGTGTTTGATAAGACGCTGGGCATTATCGGACTTGGGAGAATCGGGAGCGCCATCGCCAAACGTGCGCAGGCCTTTGGGATGAAGGTCATCGCCTATGACCCCATCATCACGAAGCTTAAGGCGGACTCGCTGGCGATCGAGCTGGTGTCAGTCGACGAGCTTATCGAGCGGTCGGACTTCATTACAGTACATGCCCCGAAGAACCCGGACACGGAGAACATGATCCGCGCCGAGCACTTCAAGCGCATGAAGCCGACTTGCCGCATTATCAACTGTGCCCGTGGCGGCATTGTCAACGAAGGCGATCTGGCTGAGGCGCTCCGGAATGGCGACATTGCGGGCGCGGGTCTTGATGTCTATACCTCGGAGCCCTTCGAAGACAATCCGTTTATCGGGCTGGACAATATCGTAATGACGCCGCACCTGGCGGCCTCGACGGACGAAGCCCAACTTACGGTCGCGGTGGACATCGCGAAGCAAATGGTCGACTACCTGCAGACGGGGACGATTGTTAACGCGGTCAACGTTCCGAGCCTTGACAGCGAGACCCGGGCGGCGCTCGCGCCCATGCTCTATCTCGCGGAGAAATTGGGGCGGTTCCAAGCGCTGTACACGTTGGGGCGTCCGGAATCGATTGACATCGAGTATTGCGGCGACCTCGACATTGCGGACACGCACCCCATTCTATCTGCTATTCTCACGGGCTTTCTCACGCCGAAGGTCGAGATGGTGAATGTGGTGAATGCGACGAGCTTATTGCGTGACCACGGCATCGTGAGCAGCGAGACGCGCAGCCCCGGCGTTTCGGACTATGCCTTCCAGATTAACGTGACGGTTGTTACCGACCAGGAAACCGTGACCGTTGCGGGGACTCTGTTTGGCGATGGCGACCCCCGGATTTGCACCATCGACGGCACTCGCATGGATGCCGTGCCCGAGGGATGGATGGTCATCGCCATGAATGAGGATGAACCTCTCGTCCTGGGCAACATCACGACGATTATCGGCGAGGCGAAGGTCAATATCGCGAACTTGACCCTTGGCCGTGACGTTCGGGGCGGCCACGCGACCACGTTGATAAATATCGACGCGCCGCTCGAAGAGGAAACGTTGGAGAAGCTCCGCCAGGTGCCACATGTCAATCGGGTGCGGCTGGTGAATCTGTAGCCGCCGTCTTTGGGTGGGCGAAGGCCTGGAGCCAGCTCGCCGCCCCGCCAGGCTGGTATAGGGCATTGCGGCATCAACGCACGCTCTCGGGGCTTAGTGGGGATCGCCTGTTTCGCAGAGGACCCGTTGCCCAGAGTATAGAAGGCGCCAAGTGAGGCTCGTGTTGCCTCAACTTGTAGAAGCAGACCTGGGGTGACATCATGGACGCATCGCCCATGATGACAGAACCACCCGTTTGGCAGGGGCGTGCCGAGGATTCATGACAGAGGCGTCGAACACTAGCGAAAGCGTCCCCGATTTGCAGGATTACGTCTGTGCGGCGCACTGCATCGAAGGCGTGACGCACGACGTGAATAACCATCTCGGGGCGATCATGGCCTACGCCGAACTCATCGGGCTCGAAGACCATGGCTCTTCTGAAGCAAAGCGTATGCTTGACGATATTGTTGCTTGTGTGCGGAAGAGTTCCGAGCTGTTGGACGGCCTCGTCGAGCCCGTCGGAAAGCAGCAGACCAAGGTTTCCAATGTCGATGTGTCCGAGCTTGTACGCCGCATGAACGGTGTTTACAGGCATGAGCTGCACAATGCGCATATTGCCGTCGATGTTGAATGCCGGGGAGACTGCTCGCCCGTCCGCGCCGTCAGGGGAAGGCTCAGCCGCGCGTTGATGCACATTATGCGGGAAACCATTGACCGGGTCCGCCCGGCCGAACGCAAGTCGATCCGCATCCGCGTCCAGGGAGAAGAGGACGCTATCTCGGTCTCGTTCCAGGATTCCTCGGGAGTTCCTCCAGAGCTGGAGAACGGATCGAAGCCCGGAGATGGTGGGGATGCGCTGGGCCAATCATCTTTGACGGCCGCGAGAGCGCACGCGCGTTTCCATGGTGGAGACCTAAGCTACGATCCCGAAAGCGGGCTGCTGCTAAGGCTACCGCGGATGCACGGTATCGAAGGGTAGGCGCGCATTGTATTCGACCCTTCGCCCATAGCTGCGTTCAAGGAAGAAAGTCTATTCGAACGGGATTGCCCACCTTGGTTATGGATTGTGTAAGTTCGGTAGGCGACGTTTCCACGGTGATTCCGGATTCGTCAGTGTCCAGAAAAAGGTAGATCTCAGACCTCGGATGCGCCACGATCTTCGACGGAATCGTGTCCACATACTCGAAGACGTCTATTGTAAACTCCGGCTTCTTGCGCACTGCGTTTCCGCCGAGGATGAAACCCTCCAGGGGAATGTCTTTGTCGTCGAGAAAGATGTGGGGGAAGACCTGTACCGCATGCCCGGTGAAGTTGGTCGAAATCCTGTACTTCAGAGTGAGGAGCATCTTCTCGGGGTAGGGTTTCGATACAGTGGCTTCGACCTTCGCGACTTTATATTGCTTCGTTTCGGCCTCGTGATACTGCACATTGGTCAAGTCCATGTCCGGATTCAGGGAAAGGGTCATCTCGATCGACGTCTCGACGTCCCCTATTCCGAACTCTGGCAGTGCAATTCCTGACGTATTGTTCAGCACCGTTACTTGGCCCGCAGGAGTCTTTTCCGGCGCTTTGGCATCGGGCCGGCACGCCAAAACTGGGAAGAGAAGCATGGCCCAGACGAGGGACCGGGCCATGTACACTGGAAAACCGAACTCTCTACTCACGACGGGCCCTCCTCAACCTGTTGGCGTTTGCGGGAAGCGCTCTGTAAACCGTTTGAGCGCCCCATCATACCAGTTCTTGGCGGCAACGGCTACCTTCAAGGCCCTGCGGCGGGCCGGCCCAATGCCGCGTCGCCCGAAAGCCTTTAAAGAAGGGCCGTCATATCAGCCATCTCCATCGCCTCGCGACGGACCGCGGTGAGACGGGCGCGCCAGGTCTTCTTGCATGAGGGCCTGCTTTTCGCGTGCGAACTTTAGGCGGATGAAGCGAATGTCCAACACGGCCAAGTACAGCGACATCAGAATCAAGAGTAGAAACACCAGCCAGTAGACCAGACAAAAGAGGCCCGGCCTGCTTGCGGCCGTTTGCTCTGCCGCGTCTTCGGCAGAGAAGCGCGCGAGATGAATCACCGAATCGTGCAAGACACCGCCGCCCACGGCGTAGACGGCCATGAGCGTGGCCAACGCTACGGTGATTGCGCCCACCTTGCGGCATGTTGACTGGTCGAGCAATTTCTTGTCGTTCATGATATTGGCCCGTGCGCCAACACGGTTCATTTCAGCCGGGGAAAGAGGGGTCCGCCTCGTTCGATGGCCTTCCCCGCCTTGAAAATGCTCTGAAGGCTTTCCGCCGTGTCCGGCATGAATGGGGTCAGCCAGTGGCCGATGATGCGCAGTCCGGCGATCATCTCGTCCAGAAATACGACCAACTCATCGTTCTTCTCTTCTTTCTGAAGCGCCCACGGCTTGACCTCCTCGATGCGCTGGTTCAGGTTCGTCGCCACTGACCACAGCGCCGCCATCGCATCATTAAACCGATAGTTTTCCATCGCCTCGTGATAGCCTTCCGGCGCTTCGGGCGTCGCGGCTTGCTTCGGCACGTGTCCTGCTTTCGCGCCGATCGTTTCGATTCTCCGCACCAAGTTCCCAAGATTGTTGGCGAGGTCGGCGTTGAAGACGTCGTGAAAGCGGGATTCGGAGTAGTCCCCATCTTCGTAGGGCGAAATGGCCCGCAGCAGGAAGTATCGTACCGCTTCGGCGCCGAAATGCTCGACCTGCACCAGCGGATCAATGACGTTGCCAAGCGACTTTGAGATCTTCTGCCCGTTCATCGTCAGGTAGCCGTGGACAAATACTTCGGTTGGCGTCGGCAGCTCCGCCGACATGAGTATCGCGGGCCAGTACACCGTGTGAAAACGATTGATGCCTTTGCCTATGCAATGGATCCGCTTATCGCAGTCAAGCCAATACTTCTTCAGGCGCTCGCTGCCGTCGGTCAATTCCAGTGCGGTCACGTAGTTCGCCAGCGCGTCGTACCAGACATACATCACCTGGTCTTCATCTCCCGGCACCGGGATGCCCCAGTCGCCCGCGCGCTTGCGGCTTCGTGAAATGCTGAAATCGAGGAGCCCGCCGCGAATGAATGAAAGGGTCTCATTGCGTTTGCTTGAGGGCACGATTCGCAGTTTATTCGACTCGATTAGCTCAAGGAGTTTCTCCTCGTACGACGAGAGCCGGAAGAAATAGTTTTCCTCCTCGACGTGTTCCAGCGGCGTCTGGTGGTCCGGGCACTTGCCGTCCTCGACCTCCTTTTCGGTATAGAAGTCTTCGCATCCAACGCAATAGAGTCCGCTGTAGTGCTTCTTGTAGATGTCTTCGGGATTGGTCCGTGACCAGAGTTCCTGCGCCCCCCGGGTGTGCAGCTCGCCGCTCGTTCGGATGAACTCGGTGTTCGATATGTTGAGCCCCGGTATCAGCGCCTTGAAGAATTCTGTGTTTCTGTCGCAGAGTTCTCGCGTACTTAGGCCCTCTTCCGCCGCCGCACGGACGTTTTTCAGGGAGTTTTCGTCCGTTCCCGTGAGGAAGAAACAGTCGCGGCCGATAAGGCGGAGATAGCGCGCGACGGCGTCCGTCTGGACCAATTCGAAGGCGAAGCCGACGTGGGGCTTTGCATTGACGTATGGGATGGCTGTGGAGACGAAGGCCGTATTGCTCATTGCTGTACATGCTCCTTGTCAGGGGATGGTGCTTTGGAAGGCGGAGGCCCCTGGGCTGCGGAAGGGCAGGAGCCCTGCTTCCTTGTCTACCGGCGCACACTATACAAGATGAAATCGGTATAATTCACGCACGGTATGCACACCCGCCATTCTTGGCGTAGGAATTTGGCGCTATACGGAGCCGGACGTGTCCGAAGAGCATGACACCATAGAGCAGGCGATCGAATGGGCTGTGGGGGGCGCTCCGGATGACGGGATTCAGCTTCTGTGGCCGCTCATCCGCGATGACGCCACGCGCGATCCCGCACTCTTCGCGCTTGCTTTCTGCTACGAGAGGGCCGAGAACTTCGCAACGGCCACCTATCTCTACGGGTGGATTGTTGAACGCCATCCCGATTTCAACGTTGCGGCGCAGCGACTCGAAGAATGCCGCGAGGAAGCGCGTGCGCGCGGAATTACGGAGGATTTTGAGGACGCCGGCCATGTTTCTTGCCCCTGTGGGCTTTTCCGTCAGCGGGCCGAGTACGGCGCGTGTCCCTATTGCGGAAGGCCCCGCGATGAATCCGGGCCGCCCCCCGAAGGACAGGATGGGGCCCAAAGCGAAGACCTGAGCGCGCCGGGAGAAAGATTCCGTGAATTGAAGGCGGATGCCGCGAAGCGAATGAAGGAGCTTTCTGAAACGGAGTCGATCAAGCGTATCGCGGCACGAGCCGAGGAACTCGCGCGGGTGGCTTCGCGCAGGATGAAGGCCCTCGCTGAGAGCGATGCGGCCAAGGACGTGCTTGAAAAGACCAAGGAATTGGGTCGAGAGACATCCAGCCGGGCAAGGCGGATCATTGATAGACCGGAAGTGCAAGATTCAAAGAAGAAGCTGCATGATTGGGGAGAAGAGAAGACCTCGGAGATTGCAGGGTGGGCAAGGAGCGAGCGCGTCCAGTCTGCCGCGAAGAAGGTAGTGGAGACATTTGAGGGCGTTCTCGCTAGAATACAGGCCCTTATCGACAGGATGAGGAAGTAGATGTACAGATTTCGTGGAGGGCCAAGTTGAAGCTGCCGCCGATGCGAGCGATTGATATCGTCCCTATTGAGCACGAGGGAGAGGCGCTCTTCTGCCTATACGACCCGGGGAATTACGTGCCTGAACAGCTTGTGCTTTCGCCGCCCGCCGTTTTCGTCGCGACGATGCTGAATGGCGAAAACCGCGTCGAGGACATCCAGCGCGCGTTTCAGGCCCAGACCGGTGGGGCGACGTTGGGAGCCGAGCAGATCCTTGATGTCGTAGGCCATCTCGATCGCAACGGCTTTCTCCAGAACGAGCAGTTCGACAACATCCTTTCGCGGGTACGGGAAGAGTTCGCGCGAGCAGACACGCGCCCGGCGTCTATGGCGGGGCGATCGTATCCGGCTGACCCCGAAGAATTGCGCAAGTATCTGGATGGGCAATTCGTGCGCGAGGGAGGGCCGGGCGAGAGGCAGGATACCACGCCGGTGGGCGGCGAGATTCTGCCGGGCCTTGTTGTGCCTCACATCGACTTCGGGCGGGGCGGTCATTTGTATGCGCATGGGTACTCGGCCCTTTGCCGTCATGCCGCGCCGGATACGATCATTGTGTTCGGAGTGGCGCATGCGTCGGAGCCGGTGCCGTATATTCTTACGCGCAAGCATTTCGAGACCCCGCTCGGCCTGGTCAGGACCGACGAGGAGATAGTCGGCAGGCTTGAGGATGCATGCACGTGGGACCCTTACGCCTTCGAACTCACGCATCGCTCGGAGCATTCCATCGAGTTTCAGGCCGTCATGCTGGCCCATCTCTATGGGAGCGATATCAAGATCGTCCCGGTCCTATGCTCGATGTTCGGGGAGGATTTTGATGCCGGCGATCCGACGGCCACCGGGCCCATCATGGGCTTTCTGCAGGCGTGTAATGAATCTGTCCGGTCTTCGGGGAAGAGAGTGGCGGTGATCGCTTCGGCTGATCTGGCGCATGTGGGGCGCAGGTTCGGCGATTCATTCGACATTGACGATGAGGTCCTCGGGGCCGTTGCGCAGCGTGACGCAGAGGATCTGTCCCATGTAGAGGCGCTCGATGCCGATAGTTTCTATGCCTCGGTGATGAAGGACGGCAATCAGCGCAAAGTCTGCGGCCTCAACTGCATCTTCTCAGCCCTACGCGCGCTCGACGGCATCGCCGTGGCAGGCGAGCAGATCGGCTATGACTATGCGCCCGACCCGGCTGGAGGCATTGTGTCATTTGCCAGCGTTGCGCTCCGGGCATAGCATACTCGGCACCGCTGTATACGGCGTCCCAGTCGTGATTAGGTGGTCACGGAGGCTTCGGTGGCCCTCTTTGCGCCTTTGAGCATGAAGGACGATATGGTCGCGTAGATCTCCGTCCACTGGGATTCCAGCTTGTCGTTCCAGCCTTTGCCGGTGACTGTCGCGAGTGCGTGGAGCAGGCACTCGCCTATGGCTGGATAGTGCTCGGGTTGGGCGCCGTAGTCGATGTGCCGGTGTCCCATTTCCTCGAGTGTGCCTGATGCGATCTCCATGGCGTCGAGGTTCTCGACGACGAAGACGAGCGCGTTGGCCATCATGCTGCGCTGCTGCTTCATGTTCACGCCATCGAATAGCTGAGCGATGTCCGGGTGGCGCTCGAACAGCGTGGCGAAGAAGGTTTCCATCAGTTCGTCGATTTTCGGCCTGATTCGGGCGAAGCTCTCTCTGACGAGTTCGACATCAAGTGCCATTGCTTTCCCCTCCCCAAGGGTCCGTATTCTGTTGCGCCGGAATTACCCGCCGGCGCGGCGTGTGGCTGCGACATAGTCTGTGGAAGCCACGTTAAGCTAACTATAGCTTGGGATTGGGAATTATGCGAGCGCGGCCGCGCTCATGGGTGCCTAGGAATAACACCTAAGTGACTATGTTTGAAGGAGTTATGGCGAAGACATTAGGACGGAAAAGCCCTAGGGGCGATCGCGGTCTGTTGTGTCCAGCAGGTCGCCGAGGGCTTCGTCTTGTGCGCGGAGGGCGTTGATGTTGGCTTCGAATTGACGGCGGTTCATCAACAGGTTGACGCTCTCGGTCGTGAGGTCGACGTTGGAGCCTTCTGTGGGTCCGCCGGGGGCGGGGTCGAGTAGGGGTGGGCCGGGGGTCTGGTCCTGGGTGATGGCGCCGATGC
>SDBV01010415.1_pt1 | contig 12179 bp, 8 predicted proteins | sample 2277081 | NCBI WGS metagenome assembly SDBV01 (sample SAMN10402039, study PRJNA504765) | marine sediment metagenome | isolation source: marine sediment core GS10_PC15, 223 cmbsf | place: Arctic Ocean: Southern Knipovich Ridge | collected 2010 | reverse complement strand
AAGCATCAATTTATGCGTTTATTCAATTTTTTGGAGCTGGTGGAGAACTTAAAGAAGCCGAACTCCAGAAATTAAAATCTAATGACAAATTAAAAACAATTTTTCATGCAATATATGATAAGAACTTAATGTAAGCTTCATTTTTTAAAAAAAACCGTTGTATTAAATTAATAATGTTATGGAATAACCATGACATCTAGGAATTGTCATTAAGTAGTGATCTTTAATGTTAAGATAATCACATCCCATAATGTTTCTTCCAATGTTTTATTTTAATATTTATTTTGAGTTTTCTTTTAAATTATGTAACATTTGATATTAAATACAAAATCTATCATTATCTTTTTGGAAATCATTCATAATTTGTGGCAATAGGATTATGAATAAGACAAAAGTGATTTAAAATGGCTGAAATAAAATCGGAGAAAATTAAATTAAATAATTTATTTAAGAGATTTTGGTTTAATATTCCAGAATATCAACGTAATTATGTATGGGAAGAAGACCAAATAAATGATTTATTAGATGATTTAAAATTCGCATTTGATATATATCGTGAAAAAGAATACTTTTTGGGTTCATTAGTTTTACAGAGAAAAGAAGAAAAAGATTATGAAGAATTTGATGTATTGGATGGTCAACAACGACTAACTACATTGATATTATTGTTAGCAATTATTCGAGATATTACTAATGATGAAAAATTAACAAAAACTTGTAGGAAATATATTTTTCAGGAGGAAAATAAATATGATAATATTCCCGAAAAGATTAAGCTAGGTTATAAGATTAGAGGGAATGTTGATGAGTTTATTGATAAATATATTAAAAATAAAGGAGGAACCTCAAATAATAACGCTTTTAAGGAACTCCAAAATGACTATAATACTTCTATAAGAAATATGTCCAAGGCGATTTTATTGATGAAAAGACATAAGATATTCAATGATTTAGAATATCTTTCTACTTTTGCTAGATTTCTCTTTAATCATGTTGTGTTTATATATGTTTCTACTAGTAATTTTGAAGATGCTTACAGATTTTTTACGATTCTAAATAATAGAGGTATCCCATTGAGAAACAGTGATATTATAAAATCAATAAATATTGGAGAAATCAAAAGTGAAGAAGAGAAAATTAGATATGGAAAAAAGTGGGAAAAAATTTCTGATACATTTAAGGATCAAGATGAATTTGACCGTTTTTTATCATTTATTAGAACTATAATAGTTAAAGAAAAGGCCAGAGTAAACCTTTTAGATGAATATGAAAAAATTTATAAGAATAAACTATTAGAAAAGGGAAAACCAACAATAGAAGTATTAAAAAAATATCAGAAGCATTATGAGAAGATAATAGAACTTTCTGATTTTGAAATTGGCAATGATTTCAAAAATCTTATAACTATTATGAGATATGCATTACCTTCGACTGATTGGATCCCTCCATTATTATTATTTTATGAGAGATTTGGTAAGGATGATATCTTAACATTTCTTAGGAAACTAGAATTTAAATTTGTGGGAGATTGGGTATTACAAGAAACGCCCACCACCAGAATAACTAATATGAATCAAATTTTAAAAGTAATTGAAGAAGCTAGTAAGGATAAGGATGTTAATATTGCTTTTACTAATAAGGCTATTTATTATATTGATAGAGACGCTTTTAAAAATACGTTAAATGGTAAAATATATCAGAAACGTTTTTCACGTTATATTTTATTAAAAAGAGAGTATTTATTAGGAGACGATGTAGTTCATATTTCGAACCACAATTATATCACAGTTGAGCATGTTCTCCCTCAAAATCCTAGAGCTAATAGTTTTTGGAGAAAAGATTTTAGTAATGATAAAATTGAAGAATGGAAAGACAAAATAGGAAATTTGGTATTAATTTCTAAAAAGAAAAATTCAAGATTAAGTAATCTTGATTTTGAAGAAAAGAAAGATCGTTATTTAAAAGGAAGGATTGATATATTTCCTAGCAGTAAGATATTTGCAGATTATGATGAATGGACTTTAGATATAATAAAAAAGAGACAAGAAGAGATAATTAAAATGCTTGTTAAAGGATAATTCTCAAATTTTGATTTCGTGAAACGGTTAAAATATAAAATTTAAATGTATTTTTCTATTCATTTTTCTTAAATTTACTCGCTACATGCTGCATTTCGTAAACAATTCTTAATAACTCCATGGTAAACATTAAAGTGGCTTTAGTTCGATTCTCATCTGGAGGAATCAGTTTATGAGTTGATTGATTTCCAATTTCTCTTATCAAATCTGCCCAATCTTTAATAATTGGAGTTATATATCCCTCTTCTTCAATATAATCTAAATAACTGACAAAGGATTTTCCTGCATCCGCACCCTTATCTACACCAATGTGCATAAGAATCTTACGGCATACTAGTTCACATGCGGTAAAAGCATTTATTGAAAAACAACTTCGTGCTTCTTGATATGCAGCTTCAATCTCACCTGGAAGTCCTTCTAATTTTTCCCCTGGTTTAGTACCAGGGATTATCTTACCTTCTGACCATAGAGATCCTTTTATACAGGATGGACATATCATAAATTGGATTATTGGGTCATCTGTTTGATTTTGAGTTCTAGAATATATATTTACAACTCTACCCGAAACATGTCGATCACAATGGCCGCATTTATAATCAAGTCTTGAAACGGGATTAGTTCCACCGATATTATTAATCAAACGTTCGTCAATTGGCATAGGAATTATAAAATAAGTTGTTTATATAAAATTTATTATTAACTACTTGTATAAAGATTCGTGAAATAACCGTTCAAAACTATAAGAAAAATAGATTTATTAATATGAATTATATATTAGAAATACGGTGAAATTTTTGTGAATAATAAAGATGGTTCAGATTTTGCAATACAGAATAAACCTAAAGAAAAAATATTAATAGATAATTGGAATGAGTATTGGAATCCATCAGAAGCTGATGCTATACCTCGATTAATGGATCGGATCCAATATCGAACGATTTTTAAAGCAACCGTGGATAAAGGTGAAAAGCCAAAGCATTTTTCTCTAAGCCTAATCAAATCACTGCCTGGTTTTTCTGCTTTTCCAGAAAAAATTCCTGCTTGGACAGATGATAATAATACAAAATATGAGGAAGTAGAAATTAATTCACTTAATTATCTTAAAGAAGTAATAAACAAAAGAAAAATAGGACATCTATTCCGAGATTATTACAATAATATCTATAAGAGTGCAGTATCATTGGTTTGGTTAACTATTTCTTTTGTTTTAATGATAGGAATATTAATCTTTTTTGTAGTAGACATTTTCGTTGGGAAACTATTTTTAGACACTTTCAATTCTGATCCAAAACTTTTTTGGTATATTTTATCACCATTGCTTTATTCTACAATTATTGTATTATTAATTAAAGAATTTATTGGATCTCAAATAAGGCCCTCAAAATGGCATTGGTTTGATATTCTATTAATCCTTTCCGTACCAATTTCATTATATATTTTAGAAATTAATACAGACTTTATAATCTTTAATCTATTTGACATTGAACCATTATCGGGAGAAATGTTATTTGTACTCAGAAACATCGGTTTAATAAACTTACTTTTTATTTCTTTATGTGTTTTAGCAACAATGACTTGGTCTATTATTCCCTGTACACCAAAGGGACAAATTTTTTATTCTCTTATAAATTTTGAGATGTCAGCTAAGATTGGGGGGGGATCCAATGTTAAAAGTTTATCGAATCATTTATCTCTTTTATTGACATCTTTGAATGACGTAATTTCAAAATTTTTTAATTTGATTATAAGCAACCAACAAGAAATTATGGAAAAGTTTAATATGAATTTATTACAAAAAGGAACAGATTTTCTTCCCACAATAAAGATTTTAGATCAAGAAAATCTCGTTCAATATTTTTCAAAAGATATAATTTTTAAAGATCAAAACTCAGAAAAACAAAAATTAGAAAAGTTCGAGAAAACTAAACGAAAAAATGAAGAGTATATCGATACTTTAAATTCTATTAATTTCTTCATTAAACCTTTTATCAATTTGGCAGTTCAACCAACATTTGCTAGACTTTCTTTAAAGAATAACTTTAAAAACCAATTTCAAAAGATTATCTCAATAACAATTACTATAGTCACATTCATTGCAACAACAATTTTACCATTAATATTGTAAGATTACATATAATCTTCAATGAATATAGTTTCTTTGAAATGTGACTTTAATAAAGATCCTTAATTGTTATAATAAGTTCGTGAAACGGTTAATGTGTTAAAATACGTAATTTTGTTGGGTAGAGATACTTTATAACCTAACTAAATAGATTTTTTTAAATTTCCTATTCTAAAACTTTTTTTTTTTCTTTTTTTCTTAATTCTTCATATTTTTCTTTAATACCAACATGGTTGGGATTAATCATCAAGAATTTTGTACATGAATTAAGAGCACTTTTATAACTTTTATTATAAGAATAAATCATAATGAGTTTAAACAATGTTTCTTCAGTAAGTTTAATGGAAATGGCTTTTTCATAGCATTTAATTGCTATGCTCTCTTTCTCTAGATCTTCATATTGTTCATCTAAGCGACTCTATGCTCGAGCATGGTTTGGATCTATCTCTACTATTTCTTTATAAATTTTCAATGCACATTTTGGATGACAATTATTTAGTGTATAATAAACTCCTAGATTTAACAATGCAATATCATCTTGAACAACAATATTAGTTTCAAAATTTATAACGCATCATATAGCGGTAATATATGCTATTAAATAGGTAATTCAAGTGTAATAAAAATATGATCATAATTCTTTACCTTAATGAGGTGTAAAATACATTACATGGTTTTCAGGGATTCCAAAAATAAATAATAAAGATACAGCACCTAATTCTCGATGGGATAATATTTTTTCAAATATTATGAATATTTTTACGAAAAGAATAGCAGAAAGAGGTGAAAGAGGTAGGATAAAGGAGCTAATTGAAGCTGTCAACCATAATAAAGAACACCTTTTAAATCTTGATTCAGGAACTTTACTTGACGAGTTATTGGTTATCTTAAGACCAGGTAGAACAACAACATTATTGTTAGATGAGCTCGCTAAAGTAACAGATCTAAGTCAAAAATATGATGGAGTGAAAAAGGGTGCTCATATTTATATTCAATTAAAAGAATTAAGCCCAGATTCAAATAAATATCCAGAATTAAAAATTTTGTGGAAAAAAGATTACGAAACGGCAATAGAAATTGTTAAATCGTTAAGATCTTCTTCTCATTATTATGTAATAATGAGAAATCTGTTAGTAAAAGTTGAATTAACAGCATTTTGTAAAGGAGGTGACCGCAGAGCTAGGTGGAAATTGGACCCTATTCATCCTGAATATGCTGAAGAAAAAGGATGTTATGGAGTAGCAGCAAAATTAATGTATTTTATACTTGATATTTTAGAGGATGATTTAAGAAGTAAAAATATAACACAATTTAATACAGAACTAGAAAAATGTAAAGAAATCTGTAAATCAGAGTTTAATGAACGGGAAATTGCTTTTGTTAGTCAATTTTTGCCTAAATCAGTCTGTCCAATGTGTCTAGAAAAATTAGAGTTAGTTGATTTCTTTAGAAACGGTAGAAACGATCCAAAGGCAGTAGTCTTTGGGCATTACGAATATCGAGGTGCTAGAACGGGAGATGTACATATAGGGAAAAATGCGTTTTGGATTCATCGAACATGTAATTCTATCCAGGGGATTTATACAATAGAAGAAATTATAAACCAATTGAATAAAATAGTTGATAAACACAAAGAGTTAACAGTTGAGTGGGAAAAAAGAGGTTAGTTACAAATTTTCATTTAAAATTAAATCTATGGATAAATTTCTTGACTTCTTTCTGATAGTAATTTTTTCATCTATAATACTCTTTATGATAGTAGAAATCTTCTCTCTCATCTCTAAATGTGAAGGCATTGGTAATATTATGTCCATTATTCTGTTTCCAATGGTAGCAAGGGTACCTTGAATAAATGTTATTGCTTTTATTTGTTTTTGAACAATATCGAGATTTAAGAGATATAATAATAAAAAAGGATCAATCTTTTGATCATTTTGAATAGTTTTGATCTGATATATATGGCTTTGAATTATAATTTTAGTATCTATTTCAGATATATAAGCGGTACTTCCTATTAAATTCGGACCACCATCTTTTACCAAAAGAATATCTCCTACTTGAATGTTCTGTTTATCTTTATATTGTAAATATACTTCTTCGGAGGTTTTTTTATTTGAATCAAGCTTGATTTCCCAATTAAAAAATTCACTAGTCCGAATAAAAGGAATGTCTCCTAATCCATAAACGTGTGATCCTATCTCTGCACCTCGGGGTATATAGCCCCCCTTATTACTATAAATTATTTTTTTCTTCACTAAATCTCTTATCTTTAATAAAGTAAATTTTTCGTCCTTTTCCAGTATTTTTAGGGTTTTTTCTACTCCTGTATAATAGATAGGGATGAAAATATTATTTTTGATTCTACTAAAAGCCAGTTTAAAGGTCTTTTGTTCTTTTAAGTAATCAAAATCCTCAATCTTTCTTAATTGTTCAGGAAGATTCTGCAAATCGTCATTCACAATAAAATTTCCTTTATTATCTAATTTTTTACTTCCATCCTTATTTAATTTATAATGTACTTTGCCATCCTTATCATGACCTACATTATCAACTATAGCAAAATCTATATTATAATCTTTTGGGATTTCATCTAACTTTTGAAAGAATAAAATACTGGTTTTATTACACGTGAAGGGTTGGAATGTATTTTGATCCAATGAAACAACTCCTAATATAATTCCATTCTTTTGTAAAAACTCCCAAATATATCCATCAGTAGGATTTCCAAAAATTCCTTCAGGTAAAACTATACCTAGCTTACCTCCTACTTTCAAAAGCTGCACACATCGTTCAATAAAAAGGATTTGAGGTGGTTGTCTCTTTACTAATTGTTTTTGTTTAACCCATCTATTATCCCCCATATTCTTCCAAATATGGCCAAAGTCATAATTTTTTAAAATTTCTTTTTTATCTATAGGAATTTTAGAGCCAAATGGGGGATTTGTAAATATATAATCAAAAGAATTATTTTTTATTTGTTGTTTTGCTTCAGAATGGTAATTTAAGTCTAATGAATCTTCACAAAAAATATTAGAAAGACCTCCGCATAAAATTCCTAGATATAGTTTACACATTTTTGTCAAAAAGAGATCCTTGTCAATGCCAAATAGATTTGATATCATTTGGGTTTTTTTTTCGGCTATGTTTTTATTATCTCCATTGTATTGATACTCAATTTTTGACCAAATAAAAGATTTTGATTCAAGTAAAAAACCTCCATGGCCACAAGCAGGATCCAGTATTTTAGAATCTACTTCTGGATTTAAGTAATTTACTATAAATTTTGAAACATTTGGAGGTGTAAAAAATTGTCCGCCTTCGTCTTTAAGAATTTTACTTACGAAAATCTCAAAAGCATCACTTAATATATCGCTCGAGGATTTGAGTAGTGAGATACATTGTAATTCTTCAACAATTAAATAAACTAAATCTTTATTCAAGTTAATTTGTTCATTTTCTGCAATTATCTTTTTAAATCTGTCTTTAACATTATAATTAAAAAAATAGTTTAGCCTTTCTGCCAACTCTTCCTCATTTTCATTCTTTCTTATGCAAAAATCTAAGATATCCTCAGGTGATTTATTCATTTCATCAATTAATTTGCATATTAATAGATTTACTATCTCCTTCGAACGAGCTCGAGTATCTGTGTCTGTGTATTTAAGTTTTGCATAAAGATGCTGATTGATACGATTAAATTTTTTTTTCAGATTAGTTGAAATGATTAAATCCTTTTTTCTTAATAATCCTTTCTTTTGAAGACTCTTAGGATTTTTAGGAGAAATCTCTTCTACTTGATCATCTTTTAAGAAATGTGTTATATCCATTTAAACCAATTTTTAAATCTGTTATATTATTGATTATTTAGTTATTTAAATAAAAAAAGGGATATAAGATTTTTAATTAATCATTTAATAAAATCAGTCATTCGTGAAATAACCGAGTTATAAAATTATTTTAAAAATCTTATTATAATGATAATAAATGACTTTAATCCATAGTTTAATAATATTTTAATACTCATAATTTAAGACATTTAAATTTATAATAGCTAAGGTCTAATATCCCCATTGTAGTATATATAATTAATATGAATTTTAAATATTAAGATAACTTGGATAAACTAGGGGTTATCTCATTAAATAATTGTTAAATTATAGAATTGAGGTAATCTTTAATTTCAACCTAATAAAAAATCAAAGGAAATTACGTATACAAAATTCTAATTATTTAGTATATTTTCTTCATTAAAACAAGAAATTAGAAAAAATATTTTTCCCATCGGGATACAGATCAAGAATATTGGAGATTTATAGATGCTTAAAATATATTAAATTCAGAAATAAATTTTTATGTGATTCAAGATTTCCACAAACTTTTATAAAATAATCAGATATAGGTAAATTCATTAAGAATTTCATCTAATCTATTACATATTTGACCACAAAATTTGCAACCCATATAATCTATATTTTGTTCTATTTGATTAATAGAAGATTTATTTAAATTTTTGGAAATTAGTATTTGTTTTTTTAATAAATTCAGTTTTTTATCTCTAGTTAATTTTATTGATTTTATAGGGTTTTTACGGGGACATTCAGGATTAGAATACCATAGTTCTAAATTTAATTCAATATTCTCTGGAATATTTTTTCTTGATAATTCTCCATAAATTTCCAATTGATTTGAATGACTCTCATACTCGTTCTTCCCAGTTTTAAGTTCTATCAATGTTATTGAAGAATTATCGTAAGATATCATATCAATTTTGCCGTGTAAGTAAATATTACGTTCTAATCTTTTTTTGATTGTAAGCTCATTATCAATTAAAGTAGAGTAATATTTCCCCTTATCATCTAATTTTATTAATTTTTGAGCAATTTCAGCTAAATTTTCTAACTGGGGTTCAACTAATTCTATTATCTCCTGTGCAGTATAAGTCTCCAATAATGTATCTGTATATTCATATTTTAGCTCTAATTCTTGTAATAAAGAAGATATTTCATAAAATTTTTCTTTTAATACCTCATAAACCGCATCTTTAATTGATAATTTTTTCCTTACAAGATAAAATAGTATTTTATCAAGAGATCTCTTAAAAGTATCTTGGATTAAGATATGGATCAATCTTCCCATAATCATCGAATAACGCCATCTAGAAGGTTTTATTAATTCGATCCCTTTTTTTTTTGCCCAAAATAAAAGTGGAATCTTTCTTTTACATTTAAAATCGTTTACTTCAGTAACTCCAATTTTTACATTAAAATTCATAACAAAAACCTTTTATAATCTTGATTTAAAATTGATATAATTGGTAAATTAAAAATATTCAAGATTTGATGTAATTCTATAGGTAAATTTGGCTTTATTAAGCTTGTTGGATGTAAAAATGAATGAGAGAAAATAGTATTAATAATTTGTGATATAATTGAATTATTTTTTAAATTAATTTTAATTAAATTCGGATTTGGAATTCCTTTTTCTGGAATATCTGGATATCCGTTAGAGATAAGACAAACAATTGAATGTCTAAAACTTTTTGAGATAATAAAATACGAACCGTTTTTAGGTATTTGAATATTGTCATTAGACATTTTAAATATTTTAAAAGGGATATCTAATATTTCAGCAATATAAATTTCTTGTGTATTTTTCATAGCCATTTTAATGTAGGTTTTCAAATCTAAATTATTTTTATAAACAATTATAATATTTTTATCTTGGTTTTGATTTTTTATCTTTTTTAATTCATCAAGAATGAATTCACTTGCCTTTTCTTCTATGAAAATGTTATTATTATAGGTAAGTGGAAGAAGAGAATGATTAACTATATGTTTTTGGTTTATTAAAGTTGATGAAAATATACAACAATATCCTAAATCATAGTGCTTTGAGATATTAAAAGCAAGTAAAACATAATTTTCGTCATTTTTAATTCTCAAATAATTCCTATTAATGTTCCTAAATTTTAAAGATAAATAGATTAGCATAAATTGAGTTTTATACTCATCAGATTCTAAAATCGTTTTTAATGTAATAATTTTATGAGGTGCTAAATATCTCTTTTTAATCTCATCATAAATACTTTGGGAACCAGGTTCTAAATTGTTGAGAATAAAAAGAGTATTTAAATTAGAGTGATCATTAAATTTTAAATTATAATCCTCAAAATCTGATCCAACATAAAAATTTAATTTTAAATCTTCAATTGAATTTACATCAAAATAGTCGTTAATACTATCTAAATATTTTTGTAAGGTTTGTTCTTGCTTATCTTGTAATTCTACAGTTTTATCAATTATAATTCGTAATGGTAGCTTTTCATTCATTTGGTTTAAAATTTCACATTTTAATATATCTGTGAAAGATTTTTCTTCATCTGTAATAAAGGATTCAAAAACGGGATAATTAAGAGTTTTTTCTTGAAACAAAATCTTTGTTTCAATAATTTCCACATAATTGTCGTCAATTAGTAATTTTGCAATTAAATCTGATATATAATTAAATCTATGTTGAAATTTCTCTTTTGTATGGTAATAAAAATCTTCCCATTTTTTATTTATTTTTTCTACTACAAATTTACTTTGCGGAAAATTTAAAATAGTGTCATGTATCTCATATCGTGGGACATAAGTTAATAGAAATTCTTCATTTTCGTGTTTTATTATACTAAATTCTTCCGCTTCACATAATTCATATTTTGTTTTATATGGATAAATAGAATCTATAGAATCTATAGGTTCAGCTCTTTTACTAATTCTACCCTTTGAGTATTTTCTTAAACAACTTCTAACCTCATTTGCTGGTGAATAAACACCGTCGGAATGCTTAATAATAAGATGTTCTACATACAATTTAATAAAAAAATCAACAGACTTTGACTGGTAAACAGACCATTCTTCAGAGATTTCAACACCGATAATTATTAAATTTGAACCAATTAAGAATGAAAAGTCATTTACATCATCATTTTCTCTTAATATAATACCAAATTCTTTATTTCCATCCTGAAATATTGAGAATGGAAAATCTATTGAATATTCCCCTTTTCTTATATAATATCTTAATGAATCAATGGTCATCGGATAATCAAGAGAAATTCTATATCTTTTTAAATTCTTTTTATTTATTTTTAATTTCCATCCTGGTATCCAAATCAAAATTATCACTAAATAAATATAGGTAAATTAGTTTCAATTTCCTTAACATCTAAATTGATAAAATCATTTAATATATGCCTTGCTGCATGCACAGGAATTGGCATTGTTATTCGAAATTGAGAATAGCCAGTATAGCACTGAGTTAAATCAAAGAAATGTTGTAAGTACTCATCAAAATCTAAAACAAATGATGATTCTATTTTAACTACTTTAGTTGGTTGACTAGTTCCCTGATAATTTTTAAATGATATAAAATAAGCTTCAGAGTTATCTAAAACAATAGAATCTCCAATTTTTGTGGGTGCTATCCTCCCATCTTTTTCAAAATAAATTCTTACGAGTGAATTTTGATGTATTTCAAAAATTGAATAATTTAAATTATGACTTTGAAAAGTTTTAATAAAAATATTTTTATCATAATCGTAAAGATTTCCTAGAAATAAGCAATTTAAAACTAAATTCTTATTTATCTTTATAATCTTATTTAAAATCTTTATCAAGTTTCTCTCAAAATCATTAATTTTGCATTTAAAATAATAAATTTTAACAAAAATTCCAATATTAGAATATATGGCTATTGAAATTGTTTTTTCTTCTAATTGTTTATTAGAATTGATATTAATACCAAGATATAATTCATTTTTTCTCTCTCTTTTATTTAGTCTCCATGCGGTATATCCTGATTTAGCATATATACCTAAAAAAATATTTCTAAAATAATTAGTTATATTTTTATTATAACTGTTTAAAAATGTAGAGAAATTTATTCCTTGAGTAGGAATCAATTTAGATCTTTTATATAGGTAGCTTTTTAACTCA
>SDBV01010414.1_pt1 | contig 12180 bp, 9 predicted proteins | sample 2277081 | NCBI WGS metagenome assembly SDBV01 (sample SAMN10402039, study PRJNA504765) | marine sediment metagenome | isolation source: marine sediment core GS10_PC15, 223 cmbsf | place: Arctic Ocean: Southern Knipovich Ridge | collected 2010 | reverse complement strand
GACCTCGGCTAATGGAGTGCCGGCGCGGTTGAAATCGATGAGCGAGTAGTCGGCCTCCGCAATGCGCCCGCCCTTACCGATATGTATCAGTTTTCCCGTGTCTTCTTCCATGTGGACTCGGGTGATCCTGACATGTCTTTCATAATCGTCGAGTTCGACACGGACGTCCCCGGCGACGCAGATGGGCTGGTCAAACTGGGATATCTGGTAGTTCTTAGGCATGTCGGGATAGAAGTAGTTCTTCCGGTGAAACTTGGTGAATCCGGCGATCTCGCAATCGAGGGCCAAACCGATCCTGGCGGTGTACTCAACGCCCTTTTCGTTAACGACCGGCAGTGTACCTGGAAGACCCAGGCAGACCGGGCAAACATGGGTATTCCGCGACTCACCAAAAGTAACAGCGGAATCGCAGAACATCTTGCTGGCCGTGCTCAGTTCAACATGGACCTCGAGACCGATCACGGCCTCGTATCCAGCATCCTTCAGGCGCTCCATCACGTCAGTCATGCGGCTGATTGTAGCAGAGAACAATGGGGACATGTACCGAATTCCCAACGCTGAATTCGGTACGTGCCCCCGTAATTACCAGCGCTGAATTCGGTACGTGTCCCCGTAATTACCCTATTTTTTTCTCATCTTGTCGAGCACCTCCCGCACCGCCTCCGGGAGCCGGTCTTCGACTCTAAAGGACCGGTCCCCTGTCTCGTCCGGCCGGGCTTCCTGGTCGGCCTCGTCCATCAAGTCCATCAGGCCGGACGGGAAGAGACGGCGCACACCTTCCCGCCAAACCACCTTCTGTTGAGCATAGTCCGCCGTACACACAGTTATGTCCCGCTCTGTTGACAACTTAAAAACAAGGCGCTCGATAACCGTATCGGCCGAGCGGGAACCAGGCGAATAGACCGCGGTCAGCCCAGGTGAAATGGTTTGAGAGGAGCCCGCGTCGCGGCCGTCGAAGACGGCGATGATCTCCGATCCGCCGATCCCCGCCAGATCAACGAGATCGTTGATAAGTGCCTCGACAGCGCTCCGCATAGTTTGGCTCTTTTTCACGCGGCGGTATTTCTCGACGGCGTGGACAACATTGTGTCCGTCTATCAGAAGTAGCGGCAGGCGGTCCCCGGCACTCACGCCGTTGCTCTCTGTCTGAGTACTTCGTAGAGGATGACCGCCGTAGCGGCAGAAACATTCAGCGAATCGACGCCGGGCGCCAGCGGCAAAGCGGCGAGCCAATCGCACCGCTCGCGGACCAAATGCGACAATCCCCGACCCTCGCTGCCCATAACGACTGCGATCTTACCTGTCAGATCGAGATCCCAATGACGCTGGGCGCCGGCGCTATCCGCGCCGACGATCCAAAAACCGCCGTCTTTGAGCCGGATGAGCGCGTCGCTTAGATTTGTTCGGACTATCGCCGCCTTCTCTGTCAATCCGGCCGACGCTTTGACGACAGCCGGCGTGACCGCGGCGCTCCGCTTTTTCCCGATCAGGATACCCTCAGCGCCGGCGGCGGTCGCGGTCCGAATGACGGCCCCCAAGTTCTGCGGATCTGTCACTTTGTCGAGGGCAACGATCAGCCCATCGCTCCTGCCCTCGAGCCTCTCGAGAATATCCGGCAACTCCGTATATCTATATGAAGAGACCTCGGCGCCCACTCCTTGATGGACTACGTCACCAAAGCGCCGGTCTATTTCTTGTCGGGTCGCCTCGACGACCTCGATGTCGCGCTGTCCGGCTGCCGATAGAAGTGATTTGAGGCCATCGTCCATCCTGCCGGCAGCAGCTATATAAATCTTATAGACATGCCGGGGACCTTCGAGCACCTCCGTCACCGGCCGACGCCCGTAGACAAGTTCCATTAGTGAATGATGAGCTTCCAGCGGGGCCCGGCGGCCGTGTCCTCGACTTCGATGCCGATCTCCTGGAGCTTATCGCGGATGGTGTCGGAGACATCCCACTCCCGCTCGCGCCGGGCGCTCTCGCGCCGGTCGAGCAAAGCATTGAGTATTGCCTCCCGGCTCACATCGCCGGGAACCATGCCGACCATGCTTCTGGCCAACTCGCGCAGCGGCGCTTCAATAGCTAGCCAGTCGCCCTCAGGCTTCAAATCGAGTCCGACGGCAATTGTCATTTCGAGAATAGTCTCTTTGGCTTTGTGAAGCGCTTCCCCTATGGGGAGTTCTTGCGCTCCCTCGATCAGCATATTCACGTCTTTGACGAGCTTAAAAACGGCCGGCAGAGCCTCGGCCGAGTTGAAGTCGTCATCCATGGCCTGGATGAAATGCGCCCGGGCCTCGTTGACGGCCTCCCAGAGCGCTAAAGTCTGGCGCCGCCCGGGCGGCATCAACTGACTCAAGGCAAAATCAATATTCTGCACCGTCCGCTCGATTCGCTCAACATTGGCCTGGGCCTGAACCAGCCCCGCCTTGGTGAAATCGAGCGGATTCCGATAGTGGGTCCCCAACATGAACATCCGAACGACATTCGGCGACCAGTGCTTGAGGAGTTCCCCAACGAGCATGACGTTCCCCAGCGACTTCGACATCTTTTCTTGGTCGATGTTGAGGAGGCCGCCATGGACCCAATATTTCACGAATCGCTTCCCGGTCGCGCCCTCAGACTGGGCTATTTCGTTCTCGTGGTGCGGGAAGATAAGATCGACCGCTCCGCCGTGGATGTCGAAACCGGCACCCAAATACTTCAGCGACATTGCCGAACACTCCAGATGCCAACCAGGACGACCCGGGCCCCAAGGGCTATCCCAGGAGGGCTCACCCGGCTTCGCCTTCTTCCAAAGAGCGAAGTCCATTGGGTCCTCTTTGCTCGGATCGGGCTCGACTCGTTCACCGGCACGCATATCCTTGAGGCTCCGCCGTGAGAGCTTACCGTAGTCCTCGAAGTCGGCCACCCGGAACCACACATTTCCGTCCACGGTGTAAGCTAGGTTACGGTCTATCAGGTTCTCGACCAACTTGATCATTTCCGGGATAGTCTCGGTCGCCCGCGGTTCTATCGAGGGCTCCATGACACCCAACAGCTCAGCATTTTCCCGGAACGCCACTTCGTACTTCTTGGCGATCTCCTCGGGAGCCACGCCCTCTTCCGCGGCCCGATTGATTATTTTGTCATCGACATCGGTGATGTTGCGGACGAACTCGACATCATACCCGCGGTACTCGAGGTACCGACGGATCATGTCAAAGTTAATGAAGGTGCGGGCGTTGCCAATATGCATATAGTTGTAGACGGTCAAGCCGCAGACGTACATGCTGATCTCACCGTCTTTGCGCGGTATAAGCGTTTCTTTTTCCCGCGTGAGCGTGTTGTATATTTTTATTGCCACATCAATCTCCACCAATCGATACCAGGCGCCGCCGGCACTCGTCCGGTCCTAATGCATAAATGAGATAGAAAACCTCCGGGCCCGAAAGCTGTCCTGTCAGTCCTAGGCGGAGAGTTTGAAAAACCTCTTTCGGTTTATATCCCGCGACCTGCATATCACCTTTGAGTGTGGAGATAAACTCTTTCGCTTCCCCAACGGTCATCTCTCCGCGGCCCTCAAGGGCCTCTGCGGCAGCCACTCTTATCTTGGTTTCCGCCGGTGAAGCCAGCCTATCTCGAGTCGCTCCGTCATGCTCGACTTCGAAGAAGATTTTAGCATACGTCGTAACGTCGTTGAGGAGTTCGAGATTCGTGGCAATCGCCTCCACTATCCTGAGCCAGCGCTCGCCGCCATTCACTCCGTCGAGGGTCTCTGTCCAGACAGATGGGAGAAGCGGCCAAGTCAGTCGGGCCAGCTCTGCCGGGTCGAGCCGCTGGATATGCTGCGAATTGAACCATTTTAATTTCTCTCCGTCGAAGATCGGCGGGCTCTTGGAGACTCGGTCTAGAGAAAACTCTCGTTTGATATCAGCGGAGTCCAGGATCTCTTCGCCGCTCGGCGCCGACCAGCTCAACAACGCTAAGTTATTGACCAGCGCACCGGCCAAGAACCCGTTATCTCTATACTCGCCGACCGACGCAGCCCCGTGCCGCTTGCTCAACTTGGCCTTATCGGGTCCCAGGATCATCGGCAGATGAGCAAAGTTAGAAGCCACGCCGCCCAAGGCCTCCATGATCAATATTTGGCGGGCAGTATTCGTCAGGTGGTCTTCCCCGCGGATTACGTGGGTGATCTCCATCTGAGCGTCATCGACGGCTGCTGCCATGTTGTATGTGGGCATGCCGCCCGAACGCCCGACGATGAAGTCGCCGATGACGCTGGTCGAGAACTCCATGCGTCCCCGGATGAGGTCATCAAAAGCAATGACCCGATCTTGGGGCACTGCGAACCGCCAGGACGGTAGGCGACCGGCAGCCCGAAAGGCGCGTTTCTCTTCCGCCCCGAGCCCGCGGCAGCGACCATTGTATTTCGGCATCTCTTTGCGCGCCAAGGCCGCTTCCCTTTCGGTGGCCAACTCCCCTGAGGAACAGTAACATTCATAGAGCACGCCGGATTCTGAGAGTCGCTTGAAAGAATCATCGTATATCCCGGCCGCCAACCGCTCGGATTGCCTGTATGGGCCGGACGGGCCGCCGATATCGGGGCCTTCGTCCCAGTCCAACCCCAACCACTTGAGATCTCGCAAGATGGCGATCTCGGATTCCTCCGTCGAGCGTTCCCTATCAGTGTCTTCGATGCGCAATATGAATGCCCCGGCCCCGTGGCGGGCAAAAAGCCAGTTAAAGAGCGCTGTTCGGGCAGTTCCGATATGCAGAAGGCCCGTCGGACTCGGCGCGAACCGCACCCTGACCGGAGCAGTCAACGCGCCCCGTTTCCCTGGGCCGGCATCAATAGAACGACGGCTTGAGCGGCCACGCCCTCGCCTCTGCCGGTGAATCCCAGACCCTCTGTAGTCGTCGCCTTGACACCGATCCGGCCAACATCGCAAAGCATCACCCGAGCCATCGCCTCGCGCATGGCGCCACGATACGGGGCCACTTTAGGTGTTTCGAGCAGAATGGTGATGTCCGCACTGGCTATACGGTAGTCTCGTTGTCGAACACTGTCGGCGGCCGCCTCCAGCAACTGCAGGCTGGATATATCCTTGAATCTGGGGTCGGTATCCGGGAAATGCGCACCGATGTCGCCATCGGCCAAAGCGCCGAATATAGCGTCGATAAGCGCGTGGCAAGCGACATCGGCATCCGAGTGTCCGTCTGCGCCCCGCTCGGACGGGACCTCCACGCCCCCAAGTATGAGGGGCCGGCCCGCGACTAGCTTATGCGCGTCGAAACCAGTGCCGATCCGGGGTTCAATTTCCATCCGCCAAGCCTACCATATCTAAGAGACCGTCAAAACAGTCCGCTTAGCGGCTTTCTCGACGCTGTTTCAATTCCTGTTCGACGATTAAAAGATCGGCAGCCGTCGTCACCTTGATGTTCAGCTGACCGGACTCGAAAATCCCCACTCGCCCACCATACCGCTCGACCAAAGCCGCGTCATCGGTGCCGGCGAATCCATCATCAGCCGCCTGTTCATGGGCCTTCAAGACGGTCTGGAACGGAAATAGTTGCGGAGTCTCAGCCCGGAAAAAACGCTCCCGAGGCCTGGTCGCTGTCACGATGCCGCCCTCGACCTCTTTGAGCGTATCGACGACCGGAGAGGCAAAAATGAGCCCGTCGAGACCGGTCAACCTGCCGACCGACGCGCCGATATCCTTCACGGTGATAAGCGGCCGGGCGCCGTCATGTATCCAGACGAGCGCCGTTCCTTCCGGACAAGCATCCAGGCCGGCCAGAACCGATCCCTGACGGTCCTCCCGGCCGCCAACGACCGTCAGAGAAGTCCCGGAAGCCGAGTCGGCGACCTCCGACAAGCACTGAGGGATAAGTTCTTCCCGGGTGACGATAATGATGTGGTCGACGGAAGGCGAACGCCCGAAAGCAACGACCGCATGCCAAAGAACTGGTCGATCAAGAACGAGGGCAAACTGTTTCTCCCCCTGACCGAAGCGCTCGCCTTGGCCGGCGGCGACTATCACCGCCGTATTCAAGCGGTCCCGGCCGTCTTGATCCGCGAGAAAATCATTTTCCCGGCCGAAGTCTGTAGCATTCGTGTAATCTTCAAGCTAACAATCTCTCCGATCCGATCACGGCCGCCCTCGACCACAACCATCGTGCCGTCCTCGAGATAGCCTACGCCCTGGCCCGACTCCTTGCCTTCATGGACTATTTTGACTTCCAGCTCTTCTCCTGGAATAACGACAGGCTTGACAGCATTGGCCAAAGCGTTGATGTTCAAGACGTTGACGCCCTCAAAACCGGCTACCTTGTTGAGATTATAATCGTTTGTCATCACGGCTGCTCGCGTCTCCCGGGCCATCCGAACGAGCTTGGCGTCGACCCCAGCCAACTCCGGATAGTCTGTCTCGGCGATACGCACCCGCCCTTCATGGGCGGCGCGCAGCTGATTGAGGATGTCCAGTCCCCGCCGGCCGCGATCACGCTTGAGCGCGTCGGCGGAATCTGATAACTGGTGCAACTCCTTCAGGACGAATCGGGGCACTACGATAGTCCCGTCAACAAAGCCGGCCTCAAGGATCTCAAGTATCCGCCCATCTATCAGGATGTTGGTATCGAGCAGCTTCTCCAGCCCGGAAGCTGTCGCACCCCCTGAGTCCGGTAGGTTCAAAAGGCGCCCAAATTCCAAGCTACGCCCCCGGCCGAGGCGTACGCCGAGTGAGACGAATATGATGTAGATAAAAATGACAACGAGTAGTCTTAGTTCGACTATCTCGATCTGAGCCAACGGCATCGTCAACAAGAATGAGACGACGAGTCCGGCTATCAGCCCGACAAAACCCATGATCAGGTCTGCCAGTGGAATACCCTGGAGAGTATCCTCCACCCAGGCCAATGTCTTTGTAAGCCGTCTACCGAGGATACCGCCGATGACATATCCGATCCCGGAACCGAGGATCATATAGAGGATGATTGCGAAATTATTATAATCAGTCCCGGGCCAACCGAATCTTATCGCTACTCGATATCCACCGATCGCCGCCGCCAAGATAAAAGCAAACCTTGTCAGCTGTATAAGCATGGTGGTTCGATAAAGCCGTTAATTACTTCATCGTTCCCTCCCTTCGCGTGGTTTGACGAAATTCAGAGATATTTCAATTATGATATTTTTCTTTTCGGCAGATTCCGAGAGGAAGTTGAGACTTTAAACGTATCTTTCAAGCAAGTTATGCTCACGCAATCTCTTCAGTCCGTCCTGGATGGCCTGAGCTCGGACGGCGCCGATTCCGTCAACGTCATCCAGCTCCTCAATAGTAGCCTTGGTCACACCTTTCAAATTGTCGAACCGCTCGACGATCTTGTTGACGATCTTGACTGGGAGTCTGGGGATCCGCTTGAGGAGGCGGTAGCCCCGGGGGTGTACGGGTTGGTCGAGGACATTCATCACTCCATCGAAGCCGAGTAGGAGCGCGATGCTCAAAGGATCGAGAAGGTCCTCCTGGCTTATCTCGGCCAAGTGGCTTCGCGCTCGCTCGGTCTGCCTCGGTTTGTCGATGTAATCCTTGATCGTCATCATTAAATCGTCGGCAACCGTGCGCACCAGCTCATCCGACTGCATCCGCAGCAGACGACCATCGACGCCGAGTTCGGTTATGAACCGATTCAGCTCAGTGGCGATGCGCTCAACCATCTCGGCGCGCTGGATGACCGTCAGAACATCGCTCAGGACCACCAGGTCCTCGAACTCCAGGGCACTCAGGCTGGCCGATACCTGGTCGAGACGCCTCTTATACTTTTCCAAGGTCTGCAAGGCCTGGTTGGCTTTGGCCAGCACGACCGGAATGTCCTCGAGTACATATTTGAAATCCTCGAAGTAGACAGAGACTATCTCCCGCTTCTGCGAGATCGAGATAGCGCAGGCTTTCGTCTGTCTAGCAACACGCTCAGCGGTGCGATGGCGGATACCGGTCTCAGGTGTCGGGACTGAATAGTCGGGAACCAGATGCACATTGGCCATTGCAATCCTTTTGGCCCCTTCGTCGAGGACCAGAGCTCCGTCCATCTTGGCCAGCTCGTAGAGACGGAATGGTGTCATCTCGCTATCGATAGCAAAACCGCCGTTGGCGATCTTCATTACGTTCTCGGTGTCGCCTATGATGATGAGCGCACCTGTTCTCGCCCGCAGTATCTGCTCGATAGCAGTGCGTAGCGCAGTACCCGGAGCGACCCGGGCTAATAAATCAAGAAGCCTCTTGTCAGTATTTGTGCCATCCATACAGTCTGCCGGCGACCGTCGGCCGTCACGTGCTAATCACTAATTTAACGCTCGCTTCGTAGAACGGTCAAGGCCTCGGCAATATTAGCGACCTCAATTACCTCTAGGCCGCCGGTGTCGATCGACCCGTTTTTCGGGACCAGCGCCCGCTTAAAACCGAGTTTTTCCGCCTCTTTTAGGCGCTGGGACACGCGACCGACCGGCCTTACTTCGCCCGTCAGACCAATCTCTCCGAAGGCGCAAATATCGCGGGAGGCCAGGCGATCCTCGACGGCCGAAACCACGGCCATCGCCAATGGTAGGTCGAGAGCCGGTTCAGCAATCTTGACGCCCCCGACAACATTGATATAGACATCGGCATCGGATAGTCGAACGCCAGCCCGTTTTTCCAGAACGGCCAGCGTGATCATAGCCCGGTTGTGCTCAAGCCCGGTTGTGAGGCGTCGCGGATTCGTCAGATATGAGGAAGTCACCAAGGCTTGGAGTTCAACCATGAGCGGCCGGGTCCCCTCTATGACCGCGGCCACGGCGGCGCCGCAGACGGCGTCGGATCGCCCGGACAAGAAGAGTTCCGAGGGATTGTCCACCTCGGTCAGTCCTGTCTCGCCCATAGAAAATACGGCCAATTCGTTGCTGGAGCCATATCTGTTTTTAACTGCCCTGACCAAGCGATAGGCATTGTGATCGCCGCCTTCGAAGTAGAGGACGGTATCTACCATGTGCTCGAGGACGCGCGGCCCGGCGATGGCTCCATCTTTTGTCACGTGACCGATTATAAAGGTGGGCATACCAGCGGTCTTTGCCCACCGTAAAAGCTGCGCGGCGCACTCGCGGACTTGACTGACGCTGCCCGGGGCCGATTCGACCCCCGGGTGAAAAACGGTCTGGATGGAGTCGATGACCAGCACGTCCGGCTGGTGGACTCGAACCGCGGCCTCTATTTGCTCCATCGAGATCTCAGCTAACAAGAGGAGTCTGTCGGAAAACTCCCCAATGCGGTCGGCCCGCAGCTTGACTTGCTCGGGCGACTCTTCGCCGGTGACGATCAGGACGGTCTTCCCGGCCGACGCCAGACTCCCGGCCGCCTGTAGGGCCAGCGTCGACTTTCCGATCCCAGGCTCACCACCGAGCAATATCAGGGAGCCCGGAACCAGCCCGCCGCCCAAAACCCGGTCGAGTTCGCCAATACCCGTGGTCCACCGTTCCATCTCCGCCGACTTGATCTTCGAAAGAGGCTTGGGTTCTTCAGACGAGAAAACCCACCGAGAACCGCTCTTTGGTTCTCGGTGGGTCGTTTCTTCAGTGTACGTATCGAATTCGCCGCATTCCGAGCACCGCCCTATCCAACGCGGGGCCGTCGCACCGCAACTATCGCAACGCCAGAGAGCGGCTGTCTTGCTCATCAGTTGTCATGGCTGACCGAGGCTCCGACTTTGGCCTCTTTGCGCCGCTTGATACTGAACGTCAACCGGTCGTCCTTGGCTCCAACCTGCACATGATCGCCGGCTTTGAATTTGCCGGCCAGGATCCCTTCGGACAACGGGTCCTCAATCAAGCGCTGGATGGCCCGCCGCAACGGCCGCGCCCCGGACGCCGGTTCGTAGCCCTCAGTCACCAAGATATTCTTAGCGGCTTCGCTTAAATCTATCCGCAACTGCTGCTCCTGCAGCCGCTCCTCAAGGCGCCCAACCATCATTTCGACGATCACCTTGATCTCGTCCTGCGTCAGCTCATGGAAGACGATGACATCGTCGATCCGGTTCAGAAACTCCGGCCGAAACGTCCGCTTAAGTTCGCCGACGACTTTGCTCTTCATGTCATCATACGCGAGCGCCTCTCCCCCTTTTTTGGTGAAGCCGAGAGGCGTGCCCTTTTGGATGTACCGGGCGCCAAGGTTGGAGGTCATTATAAAGATGACATTCTTAAAGTCGACCATCCGTCCTTGCGCATCCGTCAACCGGCCGTCTTCGAGTATCTGTAAGAGGATGTTGAAGACATCATGGTGCGCTTTTTCAATCTCATCCAAGAGGACGACGCAGTACGATCGGCGGCGGACCGCTTCCGTCAACTGCCCGCCCTCCTCGTACCCGACGTAGCCCGGAGGCGAACCGATCAACCTGGATACCGTGTGCTTCTCCATGTACTCGGACATGTCTATCTGGATAAGAGACTGATCGTCGCCAAAGAGGTACTCGGCCAACGCTTTGGCCAGCTCTGACTTGCCCACTCCGGACGGACCCATAAAGACGAACGATCCAGACGGCCGCTTCGGGTCTTTAAGACCGGCGCGAGTGCGACGGATGGCCTTCGAGACCGCCGTAATAGCCTCTTCCTGGCCGATAACCCGCTCGTGGAGCTTCTCCTCCATCTTCAACAACCGGGACATTTCCTCTTCTGTTAAACGAGTGACAGGGATGCCGGTCCAAGTAGAAACGATCTCGGCTATCTCTTCATCGTCCACCTTGAGGTCGGTCTGAGGGGCGATCTTCCAGGTTTCTTCGAGCTCCCGTATTTCCTCAAGCAGTTGCCGTTCCTGATCGCGATATTCGGCCGCCTTCTCGAACTCCTGGCCTTTAATGGCACTCTCTTTTTGGTTGCGCAGATCGGTCAGGCGCCCGTCGGCCTCGCCGGAATGGGGCGGAGCGGACATCCGTTGAATACGAACGCGCGACGCCGCTTCGTCGACCAGATCGATGGCCTTGTCGGGTAGAAACCGATCGGAGATATAGCGGTCGGCAAGATTGGCAGCCGCCTTCAAGGCGTTGTCGGTGATGGTCACATGGTGGTGGGCCTCGTAACGCTCTCGCAATCCTTCAAGAATGGCGATCGTTTCCTTGACACTTGGCTCTCCGACGATGATTTGTTGAAAGCGCCGCTCAAGGGCCGCATCCTTCTCGACATGCTTGCGATACTCATCGAGCGTGGTGGCCCCGATGGTCTGCAGCTCGCCCCGGGCCAGAACAGGCTTGAGTATGCTGGCGGCGTCGATGGCGCCTTCAGCGGCCCCAGCACCGACGAGGTTATGCATCTCATCGATGAAAAGGATGATGTCTTTGCGATCGGCAATCTCTTTTATTACTTTCTTTAGGCGTTCTTCAAACTCGCCGCGGTATTTCGAACCCGCCACGAGCGCGCCAAGATCGAGAGTATATATCTCTTTACCCCGCAAGACCTCAGGGACCTGGTTGTCGGCTATCTGCTGGGCCAGGCCTTCGACTACGGCCGTCTTGCCGACACCAGGTTCGCCGATGAGGACCGGATTGTTCTTGGTGCGCCGTGAGAGTATCTGCATTACCCGCTCGATCTCCGTGTCCCGGCCGACGACCGGATCGAGCTTCTCCTCGCGCGCCAGAACCGTCAGGTTCCGGCCGAACTCGTCGAGCAGAGAACCGCTATACTGTTTGCCGCCATATTCGCGCTCGCCCGAGCGGCTGCCATGATGACCGCTGAGCAGCTGGATGACCTGATTGCGGACTTTCTCGAGATCGGCCCCGAGGCTTAAGAGCACCCTCGCAGCCACACCTTCGCCCTCGCGGATGAGGCCGAGCAAGATATGCTCCGTCCCGATGTAGTTGTGACCGAGCTGCAACGCCTCCCGGAGAGAAAGTTCCAGAACTTTTTTGGCCCGCGGCGTAAAGGGAATATGTCCGACCTGAGTCGAAACCCCTTTGCCGATAAGGTCCTCCACCTGAAGGCGGACGTCTATCAAGTTAATGCCCAGATTGGTTAGCGCCTTATAGGCGACACCCTCTTCCTCGCGAATAAGTCCGAGGAGCAGGTGCTCTGTGCCTATATAGTTTTGGTTGAGCATGCGCGCTTCTTCCTGGGCATATACAACGATGCGGCGCGCTTTTTCTGTAAATCGCTCAAACATGCTGTCACTTCCTTCGCGGTGTTGAGGT
>SDBV01010413.1_pt1 | contig 12181 bp, 14 predicted proteins | sample 2277081 | NCBI WGS metagenome assembly SDBV01 (sample SAMN10402039, study PRJNA504765) | marine sediment metagenome | isolation source: marine sediment core GS10_PC15, 223 cmbsf | place: Arctic Ocean: Southern Knipovich Ridge | collected 2010 | reverse complement strand
CTCCACCCAGGCTCCTCCTATCTCACGAGCAAGCGCTTTTCGTAAACTTCCACGGGTCTCGTATCTCTCAAACCCATTCTCACTTCTGTGGAGGAAATACGACTTCGTCTCTTCCACCACCTTAATCGTGTCGAAAAGACAAGAACTCCTCAGATACTCATGCACTTTCTCTTGCGTCGTAAATCGTTTTCCTTGGCAAACGAAGGTTCCGTTTCGTGTTTCCAGCTCAATTGTCGTATGGGTACAAATCATCATCGGTCTTTCCTCATGGTTTCTATAACTTTTGCGCTAAGGTTACTCCCTTAAAAGGAAAACTTCAAGAAAAAACAGTGTTCTAGTTTTTGAGGGAGAGCTTGGTGATGGGGGTGTTGCCGGGGAGTTTGAGGTAGGCGTGGTTGTTTTCAAAGGATTAGATCTGGGAGGGAGAGATTGACGCCGTCTCGGACTTGGTGGGCGCCGTAGGAGATCCCCTCTTAGTACTCCAACGCCTGAGCAGCTCTGTTGTTTGGGTGTTTCTATCATGAACTTGTCCGTCTATCATCATTCTAGTTATCCCAAATTCGTGTCCAATGCGCACTCCCTGCTCAAAAGCACTTCTGAGGCTGTTTTGGATTTTGAGGAGCGTTTTTTTCTCTATGTAAATAACTGAGCATCAATTTTGAAAATAGCGGGAATTGCTGGCCACAAAATGTGAAGCTTGCGTGAATTCTGTTTTTTGCTTAGACTCGGCTATCTATTTTTCAATTCCAAAAGGAGAAAAAAGTTATGTGCTTTTCTGTAGAGAGTCTAGGATACAATTCAGACATGAAAAAAAATGCGTTAACAGCGACGCAGGTAGTTGGAACATTCGCAAGCCTCCACCGGACTTGTAATAGGGGTCTTAGCACTTCATGGCGCGATGCCCTGCTCCAACGCACTTTGGTCACATGTAGTGATTCTTGGTGGTGTTGCGACAATGGTTACAGGATTGGTAGCCGCAAGTGATCGAATCAAATCGAAACTTCCTCTTTTTATGACCCTCATCACCCTCTTAAGTATCCCAGTGCTATTTGGCTCTTTAGGAGCTACTGGGATTATCCCCCCTCAGAATATGCTTTGGGCTTCTACGATTATGTGTGGAGGAATCCTCACAGGTTCGTTCCTTTTCAACAGTTGCATGGTAGGTAAAGAGTGCGCATGCGGAAGCGGTGGCGACTAATAAACCAGAGTCTTTTGGGCCCGCTTTCCAACACCATGGATGAGTTTGTGCTCGGCAAGCTCTTCGGCCACTTGCATGGTAGAGAGGTGCTTCTCCTCTGCTTGTGTGAAGATGGTCAGAAGTAGGTCATAGATACGTACGATTTTATCTCGAGAGGCTTGGGCCTGGTACCCTCCTTCCTCTAATTCGGCACAAACGTTGAAAAGCCCTCCAGAGTTGATGACGTAATCAGGGGCGTAGAGGATCCCTCTTTCAAAGAGAGCCTGCCCATCCTTATCTGAGAGAAGTTGATTATTGGCTAAACCTGCTACTGCACGACACTTAAGATGAGGAATCGTCTCTGGATTGAGAATCGCTCCCATTGCACAAGGTGCCAAAATATCGCATGAGACCCTTAAAATCTCATCCGGCAAGACCCCCTGAGCACCAAAACGGACTTCAGCCTCCTGGATACGGATCAAATCGATGTCAGATACAACGAGTTCAGCTCCAGCCCAGAAAAGCATCTCTGCTAGACACATTCCGACACCTCCAAGTCCCTGGATCGCAATCCGCTTCCCTTTCAAAGAGTCAGAACCCCAGAGCTTTTGGGCGGCAGCTTGGATCCCTTTGAATCCTCCAAAGGCAGTAAAAGGAGAGGGGTCTCCACTTCCTACAGGGCTAGGCAATCCGATGACGTAAGATGTTCCTTTTCCGACAGTCTCAAGATCTTTGGTGGCAATTCCTGAATCTATAGCTGCGATATATTTCCCCTGAAAATGATTGACAGCCTCGGCAAAGGCGAGGAGTAATTCTTCCGTTTTTTGGGTAGCAGGATCGGCTATGATCACACTCTTACCCCCTCCCGAGCCGGTCTCCGCTACAGAAGATTTGTAGGTCATCCCTTTCGAAAGACGAAGGACGTCTTGAAGAGCCTCTTCAAAGGTGGGGTACGGGATCATGCGAGTCCCCCCAATTGCAGGGCCCAGGCGCGTATTATGCAGAGAGATGATTGCATGCAAACCCGACTCCTGATCGGTTGCTTCAACTACTCTTTCATACCCTTCAATTTCTAGTTCATGAAATATGAGACCTGAAAGTGTTTTGCCCATATGATATCTCCTGGATAATGTTTGGCCAAGATTTTGACACAAAAATCCTTATTAGTCAATGTGACTTGACTCTGGCGTTTCTCTCGATTAAGATAGTGGAAAATTTGACTACTTCAAGGAAAAAATATGAAAGACAAACCTATCTGGAGATTGATGAACCTTTTCTGCCGAGCCCACCCTTGGCACGGAGTAGAAATTGGGGAAAAATCCCCTGAAGAGATCCACTGTTATATCGAAATTGTCCCTACTGATACGGTAAAATTTGAACTAGAAAAAAATACGGGCCTCTTAATTGCCGATCGCCCCCAAAAGTATTCGAACCACTGCCCTACGATGTATGGCCTCATCCCGCAAACCTACGCAGGGAAGCGTATTGGAGACTATTGCTGCCAAAAAACAGGGAGAACGGGAATCCACGGCGACCAAGACCCTCTCGATATCTGTGTCCTTACTGAAAAACCGGTTTTAAGAGGAGACATCCTCGTTACTGCAATCCCCATAGGCGGGATAAGGGCTATCGATGAGAATGAAGCTGACGATAAGATCATCGCTGTTTTGAAAGAAGATCTCGTCTACGAGCGCTTCAAAGATATCCACGACTGTCCCCAAAACCTCCTCGACAGACTCAAACACTATTTTCTCACCTACAAGGAGTCTCCAGAAGATTTGACCGAGCAAAAACACAGAAGAATGGAAATTACCGATATCTACGGAAAAGAGGAGGCTCAAGAAATCATCCGTTTGGGGAGCCAAGACTACGACGAGCTTTATCCCGATATGCGCAGCCACCTCCATCACATCTTTCACGAGAGCCCAATCTCCTGAAGTTGTTGGATCAATCGTTTCGTTTCGGGAAAAGTGGCTAACCTTTCCGCCTGAATAAGTGGAATCCAGCGGAAATCTGAGATCTCTTCAACTTGGATCTCCACTTCCCCTTCGACTTCTGCGAGGAGATAGGTTACATTTTTCTCTACAACACCCCCCTCCCTTTTAAAGAAATAGTGTTCTTTTAAGGGTTGAGAAAAGAGCTGTCGTTTTACTGTAAGTGCTGTCTCCTCAAAAAGTTCCCGAGTAGCCGTCTCTTGGGGTGTCTCACCCTCTTCAGGATGCCCTTTGGGAAAAGCCCAATGCCCCTTCCCATGGAGAACGAGTAAAATCTCCCACTCTCCATCTCCCCTCCTGAGGGGGATCACACCAAAGGATTGCTCTTTCATAAACAAAAAAATAGCAGCCAAAGTGTTGGCTGCCAAGATAAATGTGAACTCGAGTTTAAAGTGCTGAGATACAGTGAGATTTCAGTGCTTGATAAACTGGGTTCACGTTAATTAGCGTGCATGGGGTGAAGGGCAGGGATACGCGTTTCTAACATCGCTCAAGGTTAAGACCTTGTGCCCAAAATGTTTCAACATCTCCTGCCATCCTTATGATGGACTTATGGAGGATGAAAACCTAACAAACCGCCGTCGGAAACGATCCTGGAATAGGTATATAGCTCCAGCATCTGTCCTCAACATCCCACTTTTCCTCTCATACTGGGCGAATATGCGTCTCATTTAAATGGGCTGTTTGGAGGGGTCATCCCTCCTGGGAAACATCGTCCCGGCCCATCCCGTTGCTCAGGTGCTTTTGCCGTAAGAGGAGGCGGGGGCACGCTCTCCGCATCTACCCTATTAGACAACTCCCACCCTCAAAATGTTCAAAATCAAGACCCCATAAATCTCCAGCAGTTCAATAGGAAAGGCACAAAAGAGACCCCAAACTTTTTTATGAGCTCATATAAGGCGCGAAGGCGACTGCGGAGTTGTGCCCACCAAAGCCGAAGCTGTTGGACAGAGCCACTTGTACCTCGAAGTCTTGGGCGGTATAGGCCACTGGATCGATCTCCCCAAGCCCCTCTTCAGGAGTGTCTAAATTGATGGTTGGGTGGAGCTTGCCTCGACGAATCGCCTCAACTGTTGCGATTGCCTCGATCCCACCAGATGCTCCGAGGCAATGACCAATCATCGATTTGGTTGCATTCATCTTGAGGTTTTTCGCATGAGGGCCAAAGACTTTGTGAATCGCCTCAACTTCCGCCATGTCACCGATTGACGTAGAGGTCGCATGAGCATTGATGTAGTTCACCTCTTCTTTTGGTCTTCCACTATCTTTGAGAGCCTCTTCGATACAAAATCTCACTCCCTCTCCATCTTCGCGAGGGGCAGTCATGTGGTAGGCATCGCAGGTAACGGCTCCTCCTAAATACTCAGCTAAGATAGGAGCTCCTCGTGCTTGAGCGTGTTCAAGACTCTCGAGAATCAAAACACCTGCCCCCTCTCCCACCACAAAACCATCACGGCTTCTATCCCATGGACGGGAGGCTTTTTCAGGCTCGTCATTCCGCTCTGATAGGGCTTTATTGGCAACAAAACCGGCAAGTCCAATAGGAGAAACAGCCGCTTCAGCCCCTCCACAGATCATCAGATCAGCTTGCCCTAAGCGGATATGGTTGGCTGCAGCGCAGATGCTATAGTTTGCCGTAGCGCAAGCGGTAGAGATGGAGTAGTTCGGCCCCAAGAACCCGAGGTCGATAGCCAAAAGGGCCCCACCCATATTCGTGATGATATAGGGGATAAAGAAGGGAGTAATCCGCTTATGCCCCCTTGTCACAAGCATGTGAGTCCCTTCGTAAAAGGTACTGAGTCCCCCCATCCCTGAACCGACAATTATCCCACACCGAGCCTTCTGGAGTTTTTCGATCTCCTCAGGAAAGAGATTGGCCATTTCTAACGCTTTTTTCCCTGCAACTATTGTAAAACGGATAAAGGGATCGATCCGACGGGCTTGCTTTCTTTCGATATATTGAGTCGTGTCAAACTCTGGGACAGAAGCGGCAAAACGGGTAGGAAATTCGTCACAAGGAAAATGAGTAATCGGAGTAACTCCACTTCTTCCCTCTAACAAAGCATCATAAAATGGTTCTACCTCGTTTCCAAAACAGGAGACGATCCCCATTCCTGTAACTACGATCCGCTTTTTTTTCATACGAAACTCTTAAACCTTTTGTTCGGGAAGGACAAGAGGGAGATCTAGAATCTTTCCCTCATGCCACACTCCTTCTAAGTGATATTTTTCTCGAAGACCGGGCTTGAAGAGGTGAACGATAAATTCCCCATAATCCAACACAACCCAATCTCCCTCTCTTATCCCCTCCACATGAAGAGGAACTATTCCCGTGCTTTTAAGCCTATCTTGAACTGCTTTCGCAAGCGCTATCACATGTTTATCTACGTTTCCTTCCCCGACAAGGAAATAATCGGTCAAGGTGGAGATTCCTCGTACATCGAGCGCGGTGATATTAAAACCTTTTTTATCAAAAATGGTTTGCGCGATATCCCCGAGCAAGGAGTAGACATCTATGTTTGCAGTTTGTTCCGACACTCTTAATTTTCTGAGTTGAGGTTACAATATAATTGATAATCATATATATAGTCCACGACTTTTGCAGGGACTAAGTGACTAAAATAGAGTTTTTTTTGGATCCTTTCACGGATTTCTGTGGCGCTGATGTCCAAAATGCGAGTCGACACAAGGCCTGACCGCAATTTCTGCCGCGCCGAGTCAGATAAGGTGAGCTTTGAGAGGCTCTCCTCGAGGGATTGTCCCACTCTTTGGGCAATCAATGGGGAGGCCATGGCAAGAATTTGCTCAGGGTTTTTCCACTTGTCAAAGTGAATCAGAGCATCTTCGCCAAGGAGGAGAAAAAAATCGTGTTTAGGGCTTTTTTTTTTGATTTCTTCAAGAGTATAGGAAGTATAGGAGGGGGGAGGGCGGTTGATCTCCCAATCGAGGACCGAAAATCCCTTTAACTCAGCACACGCAAGCTCCACCATTTTCAACCGATGGAAGGCGGGGATGAGAGGGTGATCAACCCTAAGAGGAGAAAGATGAGCGGGAATCACCCACACCTCATCAAGTCCTTTTTTTTCCTGGATCTCCAATGCGAGGTTGAGATGGCCAAAATGAATCGGATTGAACGTTCCCCCAAAAAGACCGATTTTTTTTCTCGTCACAAAATCTCCCAGTTACGTTTTTTAGCTATCTGCCTCAAGCGAAAGGTGGGACGAACAGCATAAGGAGTACAAGCCCCCTCAAGGAAAGGGAGGTCGAGATGGCTGTCGGAAAAGGCCACTTCATACCCCCCGAATCGCTTTTCTAAAGCTTCTTTTTTTTCTATCCCATCTACCAAACGGGAGATCTCGACAAGCCTCCCCTCTTTGTCGATCTCGTATTCAGTAGCGATTACTTCCGAAACCCCGATTCTTTTCGCAAATCCCTCTACGAGGAAACCGGGCGAGCTCGAACACAAAACAGAGGAATACCCTTCTTGCTGCAACGCGCGCAATTTTTGCAAAGCTGGTGCATACCACTTGATCGTTTGGTAGAAAAAAGCTTTTTTATAATCGAGAAGAATCGAAAGGGGCTGATTTCGAAAGAGGCGAGCAAAAACGAGTGTATGCAGCTCCTTTAGAGAACAAAGACCGAGTTTATGTTTCAGATAGATTCGTGAACAGAAAAGCAGATCGAGCTTGGTTAAAAAAGATTTTTTCTCCAAAAATCGGCAAAACAGGAAGCTACTATTAAAGGGGAGAAGAGTCCCATCAAGATCAAAAGCTGCAATAGGTGAGGTCATGTGAATGCACGAATCTTCTGCTTAATCTCCTCGATCGTCTCATCGAGTTTTCCTAGCTTCTCTTTTTCTGAGACCATAAGAGCGTTGTATTCCATCGACTTTGCAATACTTAACCCCGAACCTCCCAGGAGTTTTCGGAGCTCTTCAATTTTGCCTTTCATCTCTTTGCGACGCTTTTGCTCCTCTTCAAGAAGGGCCTTAAGATGATCTATTGCATCTCGATCCCCTTCGGAAAGGTTGAGCAGAGCTTCAGTTCTTTTCTCCGCGATCTGATCTCGGATTAATCTAAGCTTCTGGTCAAACGCAAATTTTTCCCCTTTGGATGCGGAGAGGGTTTTTACCCCTTTTTGCAATTTCTCTAATTCCAGGAGAAGTGAGTCTATTGAATCTGAAGAGATCTTCTCTTGTAAAGAGGCGACTTCCCCTTGAAATTCTTCGAGTTTTTCTCGCCTTTTCCCTTCTAATTCGGCTCGGCTTTCTCTTGCAGCCTCCTCTTCTTGCGCGATTTGGCTTTTTATAGGGTCTTTTGCTTGGTCGATTTTGTCGAGAAGAGTTTGCAAGTCAGCACGCGTTAAGGAGAGTTCTCGCATCTCTAAACGGATCTCTGCTAGGATTTTTTTCCCCTCTTCTCTTGAAATTTCACCAGAAGCAAACTTCTCTGAGAAGGCTGCAATCTTCTCTTCAATCTTTTGGAGATTCTCGAAAGACTCGTGCTTTTTTGCTAAGTGTTGCTTCTTTCGCTCTTTTTCCATCCCTTTCATCTGGTCCCAACAACGGCTAAGCTGAAGGCGAGTGGCAGAGAAGGCCGAAGAGCTTAAGACTAGTAGCTTCGCCATCGCTTGCAGAGCTTTGATCTCTTCTCGGTAGGTAAATACCACCCTCTGCACCTTTTCGTGAGAAAAAGAGTTCTCCCCAAAATGGGTCTCTACATACTTCTCCACATCAGAGGCAAATAGAGCACTCAGCTCACTGAGCAGCTCTTTCCTCTGAGGGAAGATCCGATCTCCTAGAGTTGAGAGGCGCTGAAAAAAATCGTTCTTGTGGCGAACCCGCATGTTTGTCTGGATAAGCTCCTTCCTAAGGGAATGAATACGGGAAGCGAATAGTTGGTAGACTTCGAGCTTCTGTTGGATAGGCCGATAGGCAGCAAAACACCCCCGCATCGACTCAGGCTCTTTGGGAAACTCAAGTGTGGAGGAGAAGGGGTACGTCCCTTGATCAAAAGACCCTATTCCCTCTTCTAGAGCTTGGATCGCTAAGTCGATCTGCTCAACTGCAAACGTGCTCTCCTCGTCAAAATGCTCCTTCAATTCACGACCTTCTTTAGTAAGAATACGGTACTCTTCCCAAAAAGGGTGACGGAGAGTTGGGGGAATTTCCTCTTTAAACAACGGGAGACAGATCCTTCTAGCCTCCCAAAACTCTTTGAAATTGGGGGCCCCTTCCTGGGAGAGAGCCTCCTTCATAAAATCGAGACAACAACGAATTTTCTCTTCGGGTTTCGAGAGAGTTTCAAGTTGTGTGGATAAATCAGATGCAACCATAGTAGAAGTCATATAAAGAGCTAGATTTGACAGAAAAAACGTAAAAGGTCATCGTAAGCGATTAAGAACTTTTCGTCAATTTGCGTATGTATGACAGACTGAGTTTTCAAGAAGGTTTGGATCTTTTTCAAAATGGTTCTAACGAACAGCTCCAAAAAAGGGCTTTAGAGATCCGGAATCAAAAAAATCCCCCTAACCGGATCACCTTTGTCCTCGATTCGAACCCGAATTACACAAATGTCTGCCATGTCGACTGCAGCTTCTGTGCTTTTTACAGACACAAAGGGGCGAAAGATGTCTATACAAAAACGGTCGATGAGGTACTAGAGCATCTCGAGTTTGCCAGAAAGGCCGGCTTGACCACTGTCTTGCTCCAAGGAGGGGTGAATAACGACCTTCCTCTCGAGTACTACGAGACTCTTGTCAAGCAAGCTCGCGCAAAATACCCCGACATCCACCCCCATTTCTTTAGTGCTGTCGAGCTTTGGAATTTGGCAAAAATTTCTGCTCTTTCTGTACGAGAGGTCTTGGAGCGACTTTGGGAAGCTGGCCTCAGGACGATTCCTGGGGGAGGTGCTGAGATTCTCTCCGAACGGGTCCGCTTAGAGGTCTCCCCGAAAAAAATAGACCCTGGAGGGTGGATCGAATTTCACCACACCGCCCACCAAATCGGGTACAAGACCACCGCCACCATGATGTATGGCCATGTAGAAGAGCCGCACGAAATTGTAGAGCATTTCGAAACCTTGAGGAATGCCCAAGATAAAATCCCTGGATTCAACTGTTTCATCCCCTGGAGTTACAAGAGAGAGCGGACAGCCCTTCGTCGAAAGGTAGAGAACTGGGCAGGACAAGATGCCTATTTTCGGATTCTTGCTTTTGCCAGGATCTACCTAGACAACTTCCCCCATATCGGAGCCTCCTGGTTCGGGGAGGGGAAAAAGATCGGGATGAAGGCTCTCCACTACGGAGCCGACGACTTTGGAGGGACCATCCTCGAGGAGAATGTCCACCGAGCAACCAACTGGATCAACAAAGCCAATCACAACGACATGCTCCGGATGATCCGCGAGGCAGGCTTTGAGCCAGCCCAAAGAGATACGTTCTACAACATCCTCCGCACCTACGAAGGGGTCAACTCCGTCGAACTCCCCGAAGCCCAACAGCACCAAGAGCAAGACCACCTCCCCCAGTACGTCCCCACCTAACGTCATCTAAAGAAGAGAGAAGGTTTGAGCAGAAGCGGCTGCATAAACTAGATTTTTCTTGCCACCACCAAACATATTTGGCAATATAGAAAATTGCTACCAAAAGAAGATGGTGTGCCTGTCAGCGAAAAGGATCTTCGAAAATTGTTTCGGCAAGCTGGGTATGAAGTAGTGCCAGGGGCGGGAAAAGGGAGTCATTGGAAGCTAAAGAAAAAAGGACTCCCAACTGTTGTGATTCCAAATCATAAAGAATTGGCAACAGGAACAGAGCACTCCTTAAGAAAAATCTTAAGAAAAGTAGGAGGGGAATCATGAAATACCATTTTAAAGTTCATAAAGAAAGGAAAATGTATTGGGCACAATGCATAGAGCTAGAAGGATGTGTCACACAAGCCACATCTCAACGAGGACTCTACGCTAATATGGAAGAAGCTCTAAATCTTTATATTCAAGAACCCGGTCAATCTACTGATTTAGCCTCCTTACCTAAAAAAAACATAAGAAAAACAAAAAACGTTGTAGAAGTTCCTGTGGACCCTGAGATTGCCTTTTCCTTTATGGTTCGTTACCACCGAATCAAAAAACATAAGATGACCCAAAATCAAGCTGCTAAAAAAATGGGTTTCGAAACCCTCTACAGTTACCAACGTCTCGAAGCAAAAAAATGCAATCCTAGTCTAAAAATACTCTTCAAAATCAAGAAGGCGTTTCCTGATTTTTCTCTCGATTATGCCTTGGAGTGCTAGGGGGTGGAGAGGAAGTCTTGGGCGATGAGTTCGGCGGCGGTCTCAAGATCGTGGCGGTCGACGTCGAGCCAGCGGAAAAGGGGCTCTTTCCGGAACCAGGTAAACTGTCGCTTCGCGTAATGACGGGAAGCAGTTTTGAACTTGCGGACAAACTCGTTGTTGGCTTTCTCATCTTGAGATGTGGAGAGAAAATCGAGAGCTTGGCGATAGCCAATAGCTTGGGATGCGGAAGGGTTTGTCCGGATCCCCGCTTTTTCGAGTTCTTGGACCTCCTCGAGAAAACCAGCCTCTAATATCTGTTCACACCGAGCGTCGATGAGTGGATAGAGAATTTCACGCGGCTTGTAGACAAACCAACAATGGTGGGAGAAATCGGGAAGGGGATGGATCTGTTCCCACTTATGCTCACTCACAGACTTCCCCGTTAACGTGACGATCTCCATGGCTCGGATGATTTTATGTCGATCGTTGGATGTGATCGTCTTCGCATAGTTGGGATCTAAAACTTTGAGCTTTTCAAACATCTTCAAAGATCCAAGCTCTTCCATTTCCTCTTCTAGTGAGTGCCGGATATCAGGGATGGGGGGTGGCCCTTCAGGAGGTCCGTAGATAAGAGTGCGAAAATAAAAACCTGAACCCCCAACTACAAGAGGAACCCGGTCTCTTGAGAGGATCGACTCGCAACACTGCCTGGCTTCGTAGTAAAAATCGACAACGTTAAAAGGCTCTTGCACGTGCCGAATATCGAGAAGATGGTGAGGAACGGCTGCCTGGTCTTCTTGGGAGACTTTTACCGTCCCGATATCCATTCCTCGGTAGACTTGCATCGAGTCGGCGGAGATGACCTCCCCATGTAAGAGCTTTGCAAGAAGCAGGGAAAGAGCACTTTTTCCACAAGCTGTGGGTCCTGCAATGAGAAGAATCTTCTTTGGTTTTGTTTTGGGGAACCCTTTGATCTTTTTCTCTAGAGGGATAATCGTACCGAAGGGAGAGGAGAGAGTCGTAGCTTGACACTCTGGTGTGACGAAACTCACTCCCTCAACACTCCTGCTGCAGGAGCTTGCCATTTTGTGCTAAACCTCAGTTCGGGATTTATCTCGTTGATAATCGATGGAAATTTTTTGGAGATTTTTGGGATTTTCACCGAAGGGGATGGCCACAGGCCATTTTCGAGGTGAAAAGCACAAAAAGAACGAAAAAGATTCCTGATGATCAATGAGATAAATCCCGAACTGAGGTTATTAGACATGGCTAAAACTTTCTTCTTCAGAAGGGTAGAGCTCTAAAACCTGATGAAAACCGGCCATCTTGATCATTTCCATCACTTCGTCATTCAAGCCGCAGGCAACGACTTTTCCTTCTAAGTGTTTTAGTTTTTTGGAAACTGCAAGCATAAGACGCATCCCAGCACTACTCAAATATTCGACACCTGCTAGGTTCAAAACGAGTTTGAAATGACCAGCATCGATAATCGAGAAGATTTTCTTTTCCAACTGAGGAGAGGAGGCGGCATCGAGTCTTCCCTTTACCCGTACCACAACTACATCCCCTTTTTCTTCAACTTCAGCTTCCATAATAAATCCTATGTAATGTCCTCATTATCTCCATTCTCTGATAAATGACAAGATAAATTCCTAAGAAGAGTCTCTTTTGCCTTATCAAAAGGAGGGACAAGGAAAGTCCCTGCGGCCATGAATGTCCCCCTCCTCCTAAGTCACTCAT
>SDBV01010412.1_pt1 | contig 12183 bp, 10 predicted proteins | sample 2277081 | NCBI WGS metagenome assembly SDBV01 (sample SAMN10402039, study PRJNA504765) | marine sediment metagenome | isolation source: marine sediment core GS10_PC15, 223 cmbsf | place: Arctic Ocean: Southern Knipovich Ridge | collected 2010 | reverse complement strand
GCAGTCAGAAAATCCAAGAATGGATTAAAACTCATTTCAATGAGTTTGCTATGCTTACTTTTATTGCTATTTATTGGGCTAGCAGTTTAATATCAAGTTTAAATATTGGAGTACGCCATCTTTTACCGACACTTCCTTTTGTTTTTGTATTAATAGGGGGAGCCATAACCAAACTACTTAAACAACCAAATCTAAAATTAAAAACATTTATTTTAGGGGTTTTAATTGCTTATCAGGCATTCTCGGTGGTTTCTGTTTTCCCTCATTTCTTAGCTTATTTTAATGAAATTGTTGGTGGACCAGACAATGGACATGTTTTTACCGTTGATTCTAATCTGGACTGGGGCCAAGACTTAAGAAGATTAGAAAAATGGACAGAAGAATACCTGCCTGCAGGCAAACAAATCTATATTGATTATTTTGGCGGAAGTCATCCTGAATATTACCTAAAAGAAAAATACATACGATGGGAGTGCACAAAACAAGAACAGGATTTTCCTAAAAATAATTATTTAGCTATTTCGGCCACCTTTTTGCAATCAGGAAGAGGAACACCTATTCCCCAACTAGAACATTCTGCTTTTTGTTATAATTGGCTTGACAAATATCAATTAGTAGAAAAAATCGGTTATTCAATTTTTATTTACTACATTGATTAGACTAACGATATTTGTAAGGAGCAAAATTACCAAATCTTAACTCAATATACTCTAGAAGTCCCCTATTTTCATTGGGGATTTCTTGCTCTAAAACCTCTTTTAACTTTATTATCTGCCAATCAGTACTGTTTTGTGGATTAAAATATATGTCCCAACCCTCTGTAGTAGTAAAATTAAATCTTTGTTCAGAGACTATTACCACTTCATCAATCATAATCCCCAAGCTACTTCCTAAATCAGATTTTATATTAAAAATCTGAGAAATTTTATCAGTATCAATTACTTTATCTCCTAAAACCGAACCTTCATTCAGAATTAAATTTCTAAGCTCAAATCTTTTAGATTCTGTTTTTGGAATTTCTTCAAAAATTACTCCCTGTTTATCAATAAAAAAACTTTTATCGTTTTGCACGAAAACAGCTACTCGTTTTCTTTCTTCAATCTCTAAAATTAAACTATCAGGAAGCTCTTTTTTAAAATCAATAGATGAAATTAAGGGAAAAGTTATAAGGATTTGTTTTTTTACTTGATCTGAATTGATTAAAAAGATACTTTTAGAACTAAAAGACAATATCTTTTTTTCAATCAAACCCTTAATTATTGTTTCAAGATTTCCTTTAACAACTTTTTCATTCCCAGAAATTTTAATTTGTTTAATTTGGAAAAAATTCAAAAAGAAAACCATATAAAATAAAGTGGTTAGAATGAATAAAATCAAAATACTTGGTTTGAAAAAGCGATTTTCAAAAATCGATTTTTTTCTTTTAATTCGATATGGTTTTCTGATTCTTTTTCTGCGCTTTTTCATAATCTTCTTTTCATTTTTCTCAATTTCTCAAAAACAAAAATTAACCAATATTTTTTAGAAATAGGAAAATCTTGAGTTTTAACATAGCTTTTCTCATAACCACCAAAACCTTTTTTAAATAAACTAAGTCCTGCCCAAGGATGAGATTTTTCTTTTTCAGAAATTATTCCCCAAAAATTAAACAGTTTACAATTTCGTTTTTTAGCTTCTTTAATAGCTTCCCATTGCAAAAGATAAGAAACCGGAATCTTAGGATGCTTTAAAGAAGAAGCTCCATGATGATAAAACCCTATATTCTGCCAAAAAATAAAGATACCAGAAGCAATTATTTCTCCTTGATATTTTGCCAAAAAAATAGAAATTTGATTATCTGACCTAAAAGCAGAAAACTGTTTTTTCAAAAACTCTAATGAAAAAGGAATAAAATGGTGACGTTTAACGGTTTGTTTATTTATTTCATTAAAAATCTCAATGTCTTTTAATTCTTTGCTTTGAATTATTTTAATGTCTTTATTTTTTAATCCTTGTTTAATTAAATAACGAGTTGTTTTTCTCATACCCATCAAAAGCTCATCTTCAGAAAAACTAATATCTAATTCCCAATTCAATTCAGGGTGCATATGAATTGGAGCATTTCTAAAACCTAAATTTTTAAATAACTTGATGTTTTTATCATTCCTTTCCGAAATTGGAGCTATTCTAATAAAATCCGCTCTTTCTTCTTTTGCAATTTTCTTCAGCTCATTCAATAATGTTTCTAATGCTTGATGCTTCATTGCCGGACCATGTGGTACAAATAAAAAGTTACCTCTTTTTGCTTTTATCTTAATCATTAATGAAGTAGCAATTAAATTATTATTATCATAAATACCTAAACGCCAAATTTTACTGCCCATTGCTTTTTGAAATTCCCCCCAATTCCAAGATTGAAGAAATGTTTTCTCCCTTGATCTTTCAAAAAATCCCTCCCAAACATTCTTATCTTTTATCTCTTGTATATTCATTTACTAAATTAATAACTTTTTTTGCATCTTTTTGAGAAATATTAATGTGGGTTGGTAAATTGATAATTGACTGACTAATCTTTTCTGCTCTTGGACAACTGCCCAATTGATAATTCATTTTTCCTAAATCAGTGTCAAGGGGAACAATTGGTGATTTTCTCCAACCATCATCTAAAAAGATTTTCTTTTTTCTACCTGATTTAAGAATTTCATCTGTGTCCAAATCTGTCAAAATTGGATAACGCATAAATACTGGCTTAATCTCATTCCTGATTCTATTAAAAGGTAAAATAAAATCAGTTCCCTTAAGCTCTCTTTGATAAAAATCAGCTATTTCTTTCCTGTGTTGATTAAATCTATCTAACTTTTTGAACTGATGAAGGGCTAAAATAGCTAAGGTATTGGGAAGTTGTTTTGGAAATTGTTTAACAAATTCTCCTTTTTTCTCTTTTTTATAAACTGCTTTGGACAAAATTAAAAGTATGTGTAAGAAACCTAATACAAGTCTTCCCAAAACAGCGCTTAGGGCATAAATAGGCATGACAACATAATTTGTCAGTAAAGAATGCAATAGTTGTTGTAAAATCCAGAGGTTAGAAGGATATTTTATTCTTTCTTGAAATGCCACAATCTTCTTGCCCAATTGATTATCATTAGTAACTGCTAATCCGCCAAAAACAGAAGAAATTACTTTGTCCCGACCAAAACTGAAAAAAGCAGCATCGCCAAAAGTTCCGCATAATTTTTCTTTATACCTTGTGCCTAAAGCATGAGCGCAATCTTCAATCAGAAACAAATTGTTCTCTTTTGCTATTTTTACAATCTCATCAATCTGAGCTGGCCAACCAAAGCTGTGCTGAATCATTATTGCTTTTGAATTAGATGTGATTTTCTTTTTTAAATCATTTGGGTCAAGATTTAAAGTATCGTTAATATCCACAAAAACCGGCTTAGCCCTTGATTTTAGAATTGGATTAATGGCTGCGTTACAAGTAAAAGCCTGTAGCAACACTTCATCTCCTTGTCTTATTCCTAAAGCATCTAAAATAGCTAAGAGAGCTGAACGTCCACTGTTAAAAGCAAAAACATTATTTACTCCCAAATAACTTCTGAATTCTTTTTCAAGTTTCTGGGTTGAATCTCCTTTTTTCCATTTCCAGGGTTGAAAAATCAATTTAAAAGCTAAAACAATATCGTCTCTTTCAGTATTGGGCGACAATGATGTAAAAATTGGTTTTGAAAAAATCATTTTAATTGTTCAATAAGCAGTTTTGGCACCCTGCTTTCTAAAAGAATAATATCGTCTTTTCCATTAAATTTCTTTATCTTTTCAAAAATTTCTTTAGAATCTTCTATAAGTAAAACTTCTGCTCTTCCTTGTGGTGAACTTGCCGAACCATTTTTTATTTCTTTAAATCTTTCTTTGGTGGTGATTATTGCTAAATCACAGACCTGACTAATCTTCTCACCTATTCTTTGATGAACTTCTTTTGAAGCTTTGCCTAATTCAATCAAACAGGGCATGACAATTACTTTTTTGCCTTTCCAAGTTTTCAAATAATCTAAATGAGCTATTACACCATCAGGATTAGCAGAATAAGTAGCATCAATTACGTTTAATCCACTTTTCCCTTTTTTAAGCTCTATTCCTGGAAATTTATAGGCGATGAGAGCTTTGCCCTCACAAGCCCTTAAGATTTCCTGTTCGCTCATTCCTAATTCTTTAGCAACTGCTTTGGCTCCTTCAATATTCTCTTCTCCAGGAAGTTTGGTCTCCTGTCCATAAAGTATTTTTTTAATTTTGGTCTTATGGTAAAGCTCAAGACAATATTTATTTTTTCCATTAAAAAAAGCCGTCCCATTGTTTGGCAAACTTTCAATCAACTCAAATTTTGTTTTAATAATATTTTCTTGCGATCCAAAAAGAGCCATATGTTGTTCATTAATTCCAGTTAAAATTCCAATCTTTGGCTGCGCAATATCGCACAACAATTTAATCCCACCAATACCATAGGCTCCCATCTCACAAACAAAAACTTCATGAGATGAGCTTAGCTCATCTAAAATACATTGGGAAATACCAACCTCTGAATTCTGGTGTTCTTTTGTTTTTAAAACCTTGTATTTTTTACTCAAAATACTTGCTAAAAGCTCTTTAGTTGAAGTTTTACCATAACTGCCAGTAATGCCAATAACTAAAAGTTCTTTAAAACTCTCTCTTTTCTTTTTTGCTTTTCTAATTATCTGATTTCTTCCCAAAACTGCTAAGGGTTGAAAAATTAATACAATAAAGGAAACAATAAGAGGAATAAAAATATCAAATGCCAATAATTTAAACAAAAGGCGTCTGGAAAAACGTAACGTATAAAACAAAAATCCAAAAGTAAACGTTAAAACAATTAAAGATAAGAATTGAATTTTTCTCGTAAATACTGGTTTAAGAAATTTACCTGAGACATAATTACTTGCAGCTCTTATTCCCTCAAAAAAATACATAACAAAAATTATGACAACAGAAAAAATAAGAATAAAATCATGAATCATGTCAAAAAATCCAAAACCAACCGAAATATATCCCATAATAATCCAAACAACAAGAAGAAAAACCTTAAAAATAACAAGCTTATTAAATAAAAGTTTTTTTCCTTTTTCTGTTCTAAAATGATCAATAAAACGACCAATATGATATTCTTTTAACTGCCAAAGATAAAACCAAAACAAACCAGCTTTTATCTGAGGAATAAACCAAAAAAAGATTAAAAAATAATAAATCATTTAGTTGCTTTAAGAAAATCTTCAATAGTTTCAACTAATTTTTCAGGAATTTCTAAATGAGGATTATGGCCGATTCTAGGAAATATTATTAATTCCGAATTTAGAATTTTGACTACTTCTATTTCGTCTTTTTCACCCCACAAAAGCAAAGTCTCTATCCTAATCTCTGTTAAAAAGGAACTTAAATCTTCACTAACTATTTTTTTAAAAGTTTCTTTCATTACTCCCTTGAGTTCGAAATAGTCTGTTTTCTTTAGGATATATTTATAAAAGATTTTTCGGAAAGATTGAAATCCCGGTAAAAAGGAAAATTTCTTTGCAAACTTTGCCATCTTTAAAATCAGACTAGACGGTTTGACATCACTCCGCCCAATCGGTGCTCCACATAAAATCAAACCAGTAAGTTTATCAGGATATTTTGCTGCAAATTTTATAGCTATTCTTCCTCCGAAAGAATGACCAAAAAGAAAAAAATTAGAAAGTTCTAATTTCTGAACCAACTTCAAAACAAAATTACTATAATCTTCAACACTCCAAGGTCTTAAAGGAATCATGCTTTTTCCAAATCCAGGCAAATCAAGAACAATGACTTTAAATCCTTTTTCAGCTAAAAGCTGCTGGACTTTTAACCAAGATTTAATAGAGCTATCCCAGCCATGCAAAATTAAAACCGGCTCTCCTTGTCCGACTACCTTGAGATTAATTTTTAAGTTATCAACAAAAACAGTTTTTTCCATTACTTAACAATCTTTTTAATTCCCATGTATTTTTGTAAAACATCAGGAACAATAATAGAACCATCTTTTTGCTGGTAATTCTCCATTATTGCAATAATCATTCTCCCCATAGCCAAGGCAGTTCCATTCAACATATGAACAAATTCTAACTTGCCTTTTTTATTTTTAAATCTGATATTTAATCTCCTTGCCTGAAAATCAGTACAGTTTGAAGTAGAATGAGTTTCCCTATATTCGTTCTGGCCAGGCATCCAAACTTCAATATCATATTTTTTAGCAGCTGGATCTCCTAAATCTCCAGCACAAATGTTTATCACTTGATATGGAAGCTTTAGAGCCTGCATGAACTCTTCTTCAATAGACAACATTAATTCATGCTCTTCTTTGGATTTATCGGGATGAGTAAAAGTAAACATTTCCAATTTATCAAACTGATGAACCCTTAAAATACCCCTAGTATCTTTTCCATAAGAACCTGCTTCTCTTCTAAAACAAGTGGAAAAACCAACATATCTTTTAGGTAGCTCTGATTTATCTAAAACCTCATTGCTATGCATGGGTCCAATAATCTGCTCTGATGTTCCAACTAAATAAAGATTATCTTTTTTAAGAAAATATATTTCTTCTCCACCCCTTTCTACATAACCCATTCCTTCCATCATTTCTGGTTTAAGCATTACTGGAGGAATAACCAAAACAAAACCATGTTTTAGTAAAATCTTTAAACCAAAATTGATTAAAGCAAATTGTAATTGGGCTGCCTCTCTTTTCAAAAAACCAAACCTGCTCCCAGAAGTCTTTCCTGCTCTTTTAACATCAATCAAATCAAGAGCTTCTCCTAAATCTAAATGGTCTTTGGGCTTAAAGTCAAACTTTGGCAAATCCCCTACTTTCCTCAAAACTTTATTGTCAGAATCATCTTTTCCAGCAGGTACCCCATCAAGAGGAAGGTTGGGAATTTTACGCATTAATTCATCAAACTTTTCTGAAACTTTTTTTAGTTTTGCCTCAAGAACCTTAGTTTTCTCTCTTATTTTTTGAGCTTGATCAATTAATTTCTTTTTATTACTTTTATTCTTCTCCTTACTTACTTTGTCAGAAATTTTGTTCTGTTCAGCCCTTAATCCTTCTAATTCTCCTAAAATTTCTCTCTTTTTTTTATCTTGAAGCAAAAGCTGATCAATATCTATTTTGATTTGCTTTTTAGCTGCTCCCTGTTTAACTTTTTGAGGATTTTCACGAATAAATTTAATGTCTAACATATTTTTGTCTAAGGGGTTAGTTTTCTTTTATTTATTTTAACATAAAAACTCGCCCCTAAAAATTAATAATATTTTTCAAGGGCGAGCTTTCAATTCCGCGATACCACCTTGTTTCACAATTATGTCACCAAAATTGCCTCTGAGAGTTCTTTGCTTTTAATGCAGTAAACTCTGCTCTCGCTGTAACGGGCGAACCCGGGCCAGGTTAATCACATATGTGTTTTCCCTGCTGGCTCAGAGAGGGGAAAGCCCCTCTTCATTGCCTTTTGAGATTATTCAGTTTTTAATAAACTGTTTTCTATTATATTAACCAGCAAAAACATTGTCAAGGGCACATTATAGTCCCAAATCAGTACTAATTTTCTGCATTGCTTTTAAGCAAATCCCAACAAAATCTTCTAAACCCAAATCAATATCAGAACATTTTTGAATAATCTCCCGATTAGCTCCCCTGGCAAAAGCTTTTTCTTTGAAACGATTCAAAACATTTTCAACACTCACGTTTTGTATTTTTCTGTCAGGTAAAACCAAAGTAGTAGCCACAATCAAACCCGTTAAAGGATCTAAACAAAATAAAGTTTTAGCCATTAATGTTTGTGGCGAGATTCCGTGCATCTCGTTATGCGTTTTCACTGCATCAACAATTTCTTTATCCACTCCCAATTTCTCAAGCATTTCAGCCCCTAAAATAGAATGCTGATTAGGATTGTCTTTTGTTTCTTCATAATCTATATCATGCAAAAGACCAGCCAATCCCCATTTTTCTCTATCCTCTTCAAAATGAGAAGCTAATGCCCTCATACAAACCTCTGTAGCCAAACAATGCTTAACAAGATTTTTGTTCTTAATTTTTTCCTCAACTAATTTTAATGCCTGTTCTCTGTTCATTTTTTAGGTTTCACCCCGTTAGAAAATTAATATTTGTCTAAAAATTGTAAATATGAGTAGACTTTAAAAATTTCTAACGGGGTTTCATTAATGGAAATAATGTTGTTTCTCTGATTGGTTTGCCAACCAAAAGAGCAAAAAATCTTTCTCCAAAACCAAATCCACAAGTAGGCGGCATGCCATGCTCTAACATTTCAACAAATTCCCAGTCTGGCATCATGGCTTCTTTTTCTCCTGCTTTTAATAATTTTTGCTGTTCTTCAAACCTTTTTCTCTGATCAACAGGATCATTAAGCTCTGAATAACCATTACCAACCTCAGAACCAGCTAAAATAATCTGGAATCTTTCGGTTAGTCCGGGAGCATTTTCTTTTTCTTTAGCCAAAGGGGAAACAAATTTAGGATGATTGACCAAAAAAGCTGGTCCACAAATATTTTTCCTACAATATTTCCAAAGACTATCAACCAATCTTGCTTTACTGCCTTTCTCATACTTTATTTTTAACTCTTTAAGTTTAGTCTTTATTTCTTTTTCTGAGGCTTTCAAAATATTAATTCCTGTTTGCTTCAAAACCTCTTTTTGATAATCAACTTGTTTCCATTTGGAAGCTAAATCATATTTATAACCTCTTGACTCAAACTTAGTTGTTCCAAATACTTTTTTAGCTATTTCTTGAAATAGTTTCTTGGTTAACTCCATTCCATCATTATAATCAGCATAAGCCCAATAAAACTCCATATTAGTAAACTCTTGTAAATGGTCTGGACTTGAACCTTCGTTCCTGTAAATTTTGCCAATCTCAAAAGTTTTTTCAAAACCAGCAGCCATTAATCTTTTCTGCCACAATTCACCAACTGATATTCTTAAATATACATCTATATCAAAATCATCATGATGAGTTTTAAATGGATTTGCTTCAGCTCCTCCAGTAGTTATTTCCAAGCTAGGAGTTTCAACTTCAAAAAATCCATTTCTTTTCATAAAATCTCTGGTCACATCCCAAAACTTGGCTTTTTTGATAAAAATCTCTCTTAATTCTTTGTTAAGCAATAAATCTAAGTATCTTTTTCTGTATCTTTCTTCTAAATTTTTTAAACCATGCCATTTTTCAGGTAAAGGCAATAAACTTTTAGTTAAAATCCTAAATCCTTTAACTTCAATGGTTTTTTCACCTTGCTTGGTTTTAAAGAAGTTTCCTTTTATTTCAACAATATCTCCAATATCAAAATTATCTATAAAAAAACTATATTGCTTTTTTCCTACCACATCTTTTTTAAGAAAAGCTTGAATTTTACCTGTTCCATCTTGAATATCAAAAAAACTTGAACCACCATGTCCTCTTTTAGCCATAATTCTTCCAACCAACACTAAGTTCTTTTTCTTTGAAGAATTCTCTAAAGCTTGAGAAATTGTATGGGTTCTTTTGTTTTTTGACGGAAAAGGATTGTGGCCCGCTTCTCTGATTCGGCTAAGTTTCTTTTCCCTTATTTTCCGTATATTATCTATTTGTGCCATATTTCTCTATTTTATATTTTTTTTAACTTAAAAACAACTTTAATCTATGTTTAAAATTTTATATTTCATTTTTCTATCACCAATATTAATATTAATTTCTTTTCCCTTTTTTTGTCCAAACAAAGCAGAACCCAAGGGAGATTTGTAAGAAATTTTATTATCTAAAGGGTTTGCTTCTAGTTCACCAACTATCTCAAAATTAAACTCCTGGCCTTCAAACATAACTCTAACAATAGAGCCAATTTTCACTTTATCTGATTTTTCTTTTTTAATAATCTCGGCTGAACCAATAATTTTTCTTAATTCTAAAATTTTGCCCTCTAAAAAAGCTTGAGCATCCTTTGCTTCGACATAAGCTGCATTTTCTGATAAATCACCAAAAGAAATTGCTTTTTTTAATCTTTGAGCAATCTCTTTTCTTTTAATATTTTTCAGATAAGCCAATTCTTTTTTCAGCTTTTTAAACCCTTCTTGAGTTAAATAATTCTTCTTTTTCATGTTTTTATTCTCGAGTAAAATACCATTGTAAAATATCCCTGGATACTGGTAAAGCAGCTGCTCGTATTTCTTTGACATCAAGGATTGCAATAAGTAAGACAATCTCGGGTTCTTCATAAGGCGCAAAAGAAACAATCCAGTTATGATAGTAATTAGTTCTTTCAGTTTGAGCAGTTCCTGTTTTAGCAGCTACTTCAACTGGTAAAAAATCAAGCCAGCCAGTTGCCGAGCCATTGGTCACTGCCTGGCGCATTCCCTGTTTAACAATTTCAAGATTTTCAGAATTAATAAAGTTTTCCCGAATAAGTTTTGGTTCAACTTCTTCCACAATCTTGGTGAAACCTTCCGAAGTATCAACAATCTTCTGAACAATCTGAGGATAATAAAGACTGCCATTGTTAGCTATGGCTGCAAAAGCATTAGCTACTTGAATGGGAGTAACAGTAAAAGCTCCTTGACCAATAGACAAATGATATGTATCTCCTAAACGCCACTCACTGTCTATTATTGGCAAAATGCCTTTACCCTCTCCGACTAAATCAATTCCAGTTTTCTCCCCCCAACCAAAAAGCTGAAGATAATCTTCAATTCTTTCTGCCCCCAAACCTTTTTGTTCTTTATAACCTCCTCCGACACGATAAAAATAGATATTACAGGATTGAGCAATTGCTTTTTTTAAATTAGTCCAGCTATGAATTGTCCAATCATGATAAATCCATTTTTCCTGGCCTGATTCTGGATCTTCAGCATCATACCAAGGATTCTCAATCACAATTTCGCCCTGACAATTAATATTTTTCTCTAGACTAATTATTTCTTCTTCTAAAGCAGCTGAAGCAATCAATGGCTTAATTACAGACCCGGTTGGATAGCCAATCCCAGCTATCGCCCGATTAAAAAGAGGTTCAAGTTCGAAAGGATCTTCTAAAAGATTCTTAAGAGCTTCAGAATCTGCGCCTTTTTGAAACAAATTGTTATCAAACGATGGTAAAGAGACTAAGGCCAAAACCCCTCCAGTCTTGGGATTTAAGGCAATACCAACTGCTTTTTGAGCTCCAATTTCTTTAAGCTTTTCTTGTAGTTGATTGGTAATTTTCCTTTGTAAGTCTGCGTCTATCCATAAAACTAAGCTTTTCCCTGGCTTTGGAAATTGAGTTATCTCTCTTGATATTATATTCCCCAAAACATCTCTTTCAATCTGAAGCTTTCCTGCATTTTTACGCAAAATATCTTCATAATAAAGCTCTAAACTATCTCTTCCAACATAATCATTAATTGAATAAAATTCGAGCTCCTGTTGCAATTCCGAACTTTTAATCTTTCCCAGATAACCAATTAAATTAGCAAAAACATCTCCATCTACATATTTTCTAATTGAATTTCGCTCAACTTGAAAGCCCGGCAATTCTTTAGCTTTTGTTTCTAATATTATTAGTTCTTGGTGAGCAAGATTTTCTGAAATTAAAAATTGAGCTTGATTGCTCTTCTCAATTTTTTCCTTTAATTCTTCAAAATCTTGATTTAGAATTTCAGCTATTTCCTTTAAAACACTTATTTTTTCAGACTCTTTTTGCGGAAGATCATTTTTGTAACAAAATAAGTCAAAGCTTGGCTCATTAAAAACTAATTGTTCCATTTTTTGATCATAGATTATTCCTCGAGTAGCTTTAATTTGATAAATGATGAATTTATTTCTTTCAGCCAAAACCGAAAACTCTTCTCCCCGAATTATTTGAAGCTGAAAAGTATTATAAAAAAGAATAAAAAACAAAATCAAGAAAAGAAAATATGTTAGTTGTAAAATATTTTTAGAAAGAGGAACCTGAAATACACCTAATTTCTCTGTTTTTTTCTGAGCCAATTTATCCAAAAGAATCTCTTGAGGTTCAAGATCAAAAATTCTTCGAATTTTTCTTTTCTTAAAATTGCTTGAGAATCGGAATTCGAACATATTTTCTTAAGACTATTTTTAAAAAAACAGAGATTGAAAGTAAAATTAAAATACTAAAACCAATTGGATTTTCAGAAAAGATGTC
>SDBV01010411.1_pt1 | contig 12183 bp, 6 predicted proteins | sample 2277081 | NCBI WGS metagenome assembly SDBV01 (sample SAMN10402039, study PRJNA504765) | marine sediment metagenome | isolation source: marine sediment core GS10_PC15, 223 cmbsf | place: Arctic Ocean: Southern Knipovich Ridge | collected 2010 | reverse complement strand
GCACACCCTGCCGCTTAGGCCGATAGTCGTCGGCAGCGACAAGACCATCCGCATCACAGCCAGTCGCGTCAACGATGGCACGACCTTGATCGTCGACGGCCAGGTGAGTTGTTCGCTCGCCGACGGAGACGTCGCCGAAATCCGCCGGGCTGAAAGGGGCGCAAATATCATCCCGCACCCAGGACGCAATTTTTTCAGCACGCTGGCCGACAAACTCCAGTGGGGCCGATCGCCACACCACACCTCGTGATGGGTTTTTGGAAAAGCTTCTAACCTGTTCTCATTGGCGGTGTCTTGTCTTGTGATAGGAGTCCGCCATGAAAACGACGATGCTGGTTTCGCTGCTATTGTGCGTTTCGCTACTGGCCGGCTGTGACGGCGAACAAGACCCGCCGCAGACCCAAGTCAGGTCGGTCCCGCCAAACCCGCTGGTCCACGGCGAATGGGTCCAGACGCCCGACGAGTCCGGCGAAGTTTCTGTCGAACTGATTCCGCCCGAGGGGATTGACGGCTATGACGAAATCGCCGAAACGCAAATCGTCCCGTCGGACCAGGCTTCCATCGACGCTGCAACCGAGGCTGAGCTGCAGCGGCTGGAGCAGGAACTGTTCTACGCCGAGCAGGCCCGCCTTCAGGCCCAAGCCCAGGCCGACGCTCTCGAGATGGAGAACGACGCCCTCCGTCAATCCGAGCCGGTCATCATCACCCGCCCGACCCACTACGTTTCCATAGAGTTTGGATCTCCCCGCCGCCGACCGGTGATCATTCACGCCTTGGCGAATAATTCGAACAGGACGCGCCATCGCCGCAGCCAGCCGAAGCGCAAGCCAGGAGTTGTCGTCGTCGAGCGGCGCGATGATCGCGACAGATACGACCACCACGCACCCACGCGCCGAAAAAAGAACGCGAAGCGCAAGGCCAAGCCAACTCGCATGAACCACAACCTTGCGGTGACTCCTCGCGAGCCTCGGCGTGTCGTGATGAATACGAAGAACGTCTCTCGCCCGGTGAAAGTGAGCAAACCAGCCCGGCGAATAGCAGCCAGGAGAGCTAGAGAAGAAAAAACCGCCCTGCGCGCCGCCGAGAAGAAAGCCAATGCCGACGCCCGTCGTCATGCAAGCCAAGCCCGCCAGCGCGTCCGTCAGATGGCGAAGGTAAACAAAATGCTGGCGAAGAACCGGCAAAAGCAACAGCAGGCCGAGATCAAAGCAGAGATCACCCGGCGGCAGGAGCAGGCCAGGACTAAAACCAAATCGGCCGACGGTGACAGCGACCAGTCACAAAGACGCGACCGATCCCGCCGACGAAACAAACGGCGAAAATAATATTGAAGGGTGCGAGAGCGTTTTTAATGTGGATGTAGCGTCGCGAGCGTGAGCGAGGATGAGTCTGACAAGGACGCCGAAGCAGTCGAATCATACTCGATTCGTCGATGCAGGCGGATGTCGCCAGACGACGACGCAGCCACGCGCAGCAGCTACAGATACGCTGAAGATGCTCATGGCATACCACGTTCAGCCGATGTCGCGCGATACTCTCCGCCGTCGTCGATCGTGACCTGCCCGCCCGTGCCGGAGGCCGAAACCTTCTGCTCGCTGGCGAACACTTCCTTGCCGCCCACGCGAAGGATCGTACCCTCTCCGACTGTGAAACTGGCGACTTGGCCGGCCTTGTTGCGATTGAGATAAACCAGCCTCGCGTCGGTCTCAATATCACCGTAGGTCCACGTCCCTTCCCGCCGGCTGAAGAGGATCGTATCGTCGCCCAGTTTCGCACCCCACAGGCCATCTTCGGCGATTCGGGTGACGGGTGGCATTGCGATGCCGTAGTCCTTTCGCTCCGGGTAAAGGATCGTGAAGAACAGCGCCTTGTCGGTCTTCTGCGTGATCTTCAGATGATCGGAAATCCAATCGTAGCGGTCCCTATAGGTGGAGCCCTTGTAGCTGACCTCGGAGGTGTATTCCCGCGGCCAGATCGTTGCCAGTTGAAGATCGACACGAACGTCCTTCACCCACGGCCGCTTCGGCGACGGCGCCGGCCAGCTCGTAGCCGTAACCTTCCCGCCCCTGGTGGAAATGGATCGCCGCAGCACGTTTTTCTTCGTTCGCGTCTTCCACAATTCCAGGGCCTCCTCCATGCTCATCGCCCTGGCCACGAACCCGCCGTCGGTCTTGACGATCTTATGATTGGTGGAGGTGTGGAAGTTCCACGTGTACTCGTGCGGCTGGTCGTCTTTGATCACGTCGTCGATTATCACCAGGTACCCGCGCCGCTTGGGCTGGCGGACGAACAGGAAATATCGCAGCGAGCGGGCGAGGGGGTTCTTGCCGCCGTCGTAGGCCATCTTGTTGTTGGCGATGCACAGGTCCGCGCCGGCCGAGTGTACGAACCGCTCGATGTGGCCGTCGTTCTCATGTCGACCCGAGCCGGATGCGTGATTTTCGGCCTGGCCTTCGCCGTCGATGGTGATCAGGTTGTACGACTCGGTGTGAAGTCGACCCCACAGGTTGTAGCCGGGGATCGGGCTGAGAATATCGCCGTACGCGTCGAGCGTGAAACTGCCCTGGCACGGATGGCCGTGCCCGCCGGCCGAGTGCCCGCACTTGAGAACGACCTTCACGTCGTCCGCCGAGTCGAAGCCGGTCTGCATGACCGCGTATCCGGTGTCATTCTTGTATTCGATCGGGCATCGCTCGTGCCAGCCCAGCGGGAAGCCGTACTCGCTCGGAGACTTTTCGGCGCCTGCCTGGAACAGCAGCACGTTCAGCGCGCTGGCGCCCTGGGCGGAGTTGGCTATTTTGATCGTCTTGCCCCTGGAGATCATTTTTCTCAGCCCGCGCCGCGCAGCCCACCTCGCCAGGTCCGGCCGCTTGCTGTGCGTCATCGCTATCAGCATGGTCGCCACGTTGCCGGGCATCCCGCCGTCTTTCCGCAGAGCCTGGATGGCCTTTCGATAGGCCGTGTCGCCAAAGTCACGCGTGTCCTGGCCGTTGGGCGCAGTCAGGTACACGATCGTCCGCAGCAGGTCGCTGATGCGCCCGCCGTGCATCTCGAACAGCGCCGGCCCGCCGCGGCGCGCAGCCGCCACCGCCGCCAGCGTGCATGGGTTAAACCCAAACCCGAGATACTGAATCGTCTCGCGGTGAACGCCCTTGGGGTCCACCAGGCCGGATGCGTAAACGTCCAGCCCGTCGCCGAACCGCTTCAGCCATTCGGACGCGTAGCGGTTCTCGCCCGCCATGGCCGCACCGGCCAGGCCCAGAGAGGCCTTCATGTGCCCGCCCCAGTTGTCCGTGCCGTACAACCTGGCCGGACTTAGAATGCTCCGCACGTACATCAGGTGCGCGAAACGGTCCAACCCCTTGCGGTAGGCAAGGCGGTCGGGCTCGCTCATTCCGCCGTAGTTCAGGTCGTAGCCGATGGCCATGATCTCCACGAGAATCGTGGTCGACAGGGTGTGGTTGCGGGTAAACACGCGGTGTGTGGATTTGTCCTTCTTGTCGCGCGCAATTTTCTTCATGTTTCGCACGAGGCTCTTGTCGACGTCCCACTCGCCAGCGTAGCCCCACGTCGGCCAGGTGCCCATGCGCCCGGCCTTCATGCCGCCGAGTTTGGCGAACTTCGCGTCGCCGCTCATGCGATACTTCAGCCCGTCGGATGCGATCGACCAGGCGTGCTTCTGCGAGGTCAGGTAGTGTCCTATCTGTTCGTACTGGCCGAGCGAACGCTGAGCGGTTTCAAGCTCTTTGGGCGACATTTTCGCAGCGGCGTCGGCGCCTTTCCAGACCGAATAGAGCACAGCCCGGCCGAGCTCGCTCTTGTTGAACTCGGCTACATCGGGCAGCTCGAACATTGTCTCTTTGCCGCGACCCGCCATGCCCTCAAACGGGTCGATGCGCGGCTCGGCGATCAACGCGCCGGTAGTTCGCGGTGGGAGCTCGAATCGCGTTTCGCTCTGGCCGGCTGGAATGTCGATCCAGTAGCAAAATTCGCGCAGATCCCAGCCCCTGAAATAAGACGGCTGGATTTTCCCGGGCGGAAGCTCCGTCCATTTATCGCCTGTCTTGTAGCGTGCGGTCCGCGAACCGCTCTTGGCGAGATTGGCCGCGAAGGCGAAAACGTATCGTCCCGCCTTGGGCGTCTTGAAAGTGACGTAACTTGCTCCGGCCCGATTGTCGCCATCGTGCGCGGCGAACGTGTTATGCGGATCGATTGAGATTTCCACGTAATCGATCACGTGGCCGATGTCGGCCCTGCTGGCCGTGCCGAACCATGTGTCGGGTTTGCCGGGCACGTTCACTTCCTGCCCAATCGCCTGCGAGCATCCTAAGCTCACTAAGATCATCGAAACCAATAGAACGATCTGAAACTTATTCTGTTCGCGTTGCATGTTTTCCCTTTCGCAGAGGCGATACTGTGCGTTATTTCGTTGTTGTGCGACTGTCAGGTGTAGCACACCCCGCGATAAAAAGGAACGACGAAAGAGGCCACACACGCCAGAGATTCGCGCACAATAAAGCGGGCGAGCCGCCGTTACCGAAGGCCCGCCCGCTGTGCAATTCGCGTCATTCGTGCCCTTCGACAAGCTCAGCCGTAGGGCGAGCAACTTGATTGCTCGCGGAATGTTTCTGTTATCTCCGCCGCCGTCTCATTATCGCAGCCGCTCCGAACGCAAGCAGGCTCAGCGTGGCCGGCTCTGGCACGGCCGGCGAGTCTACTCGGCGGCGACTTTGGGAGTTGTCTCCGGCTTGGGTTTGGGCAGCAGCGCCCGCATTCGCAGGAATCGCTGGGCATGCGGGTCGGGGGCGTCCTTCGCGTAGCCGCGGAGTTTGCCGTCGGTCTGGATCATCTCCTCGGCCTCGGCGACTCGCTTGCTGCTCAGCGGGTGGGTCTGGAACATTTCAGTGAATCTGCCCGGCTCGGAATCCGAGAGGTTCTTCAGCACCGTCAGCAGCTCGACCATGCCCCACGGGTTGTAGCCGGCGCGCTGCACGTAGTCGAGGCCGACCTGGTCCGCCTCGTATTCGTCGTCGCGGCTGTAGCGAAGGTTCGCCACGCCGCCGGCGACCTTGGTGGCGCCCTCGGCGACCTGACCGGCCGTGCCTTCAAAAAATGCTCCGGCCGCCTGTGCCAGAATCGACACGCCCATCTGTCGCTGAAGATTCTTCATGTTGTGTCGCATGGCAACGTGGCCGGTTTCGTGGCCTAGCACGGCCGCCAGTTGACGCTCATTGGTCATGCGAGACATGAGCCCGACCGTGATGTAAATCTTCCCGCCAGGCAGCGCGAAGGCATTCGGCACGTCGGAGTTGACCAGGGTGTACTCGTATGGCATGTCTCGCTCGGACTGGGCGGCCACGGTCTGGCCGATCTGCGTGACGTAGTCCTGGAGTTGCTGGTTGTCCACCCGTCCGCCGAATTGCTTCTCCAACTCGGGCGCAGCCTCGGCGCCCATGCGGATTTCTTCTTCGGTGGAGAACAGCACCACCGAGCCGCACCCGGCCTGGAGCAGGCAAGACATAAGCAGCGAGATCATAGCGGCCGACAGCAGCAAACGTCGATGAGTCATCCTTTTTCTCCTTTAAACCAAGCCATAGTACACATCATTACCCATCGTACGGGCTCGGATGAATTCTTTACTATTCTCCTTGAACGCGATTCTCAGCGTTGCGGCTTGTTGGCGTCTTTCGCTTCTTTCGCTTCTTTCAAAAAGAGGTCCAGAACGCCCTTGATGATCTCTTCGGTCTGATCGCCGTCGGCTTTATCCTTCCCGGCGCCGCCGAGTATGCTGCCGGCCTGTTCGAGCAGGAGCAGTTTAAGGGCCTTTTCCATCAGCGGCTTGATGTCCACCTTCGCCGTATCCAGCCTCGGCTTATTCCGCGTGCCGGCCACTGGAATGTCGATACGTACGTCGGACAGCACGCGAGCGTAGTCAAGCGACCCGCCGACGACGCCGAGTTGCTCCAGCAGAGGCACGGACAGCGGCGCCGAGACCACCAGGTCCAGTTCGGCGTTGGGGTCGAGGCCCACCGAGCCGTAGAACTTCAGGTCCAGCCCGCCGGGGTAGCGAACGGTGAAATCGTCGTAATGAATCCGACCGTCGCGGATCGTGAAGTCAACGCCTTTAACGATCGTGGGCGTCAGCGGTCCGGTGCGGCCGGCGTCCAGCGACAGCAATTTCGGCAGCAGCCCCGAAGGACGCAGCTTCATGTCGCGCAGGTCCAGGTGCCCGCTGCCGCTGCCGGATGTCTTGATGATCGCCTTGTCGAGCGGCAGTTCCAGATCCTCGGTTTGCAGCGAGACGCGGCCTTCGATGTCGCTGATCTCGGCAAAGATCGGGTTGAACCGCGTCAGCAGATCCTGGCCCATCTCGGGGGTGATCTCCAGGTCTTCGAGGATCTGCTGGGGGCCGGCGAGCCGGTAGACGGGCGTGGGGCCGCGCAGGTCCACATCGCCGCCGACGCGAATCGTTCCGCCGTTGGCGTCGATCTCCGTCAGCGGGATCGTGATCTGCTCGTTCGCCAGCGAGGCTTTGAACTCGGCCGGGCCAAGCGGGACGTCCCATACCTGAGCCCCGGCCCATCGGAAGCTACCGTTGGCGGCCAGGTCGCGGTACCGATGCTTCTCATCCTCCGCGATGCGGTAGAGACCGTTGGCGTCGAACTGCCCGCCCACAGGACCGATCAGCGTGAAGTTGCTGTCGTCATCGGGCGCCAGCACCGCCAGCACGCCGTTGACCAGGTTGGCGTCGCAGGTATAGTTGCCGTCGAGGTCCAACTGCCAATTATTCCCATCCGCCTGGCTGACCGAACCGGCCGCCTCGAACGAAATGCCGTCGTTGTAAACGTGGAGTCGATCGATGCGGATGTTGCTGCCTTCGTCGGCGATGGTGATATTGTGGGCGAAATGCAGCGGCGGCTGATTGGGGTCGTTCGGGGCTTTCAGTAAGACGACCAGAATGTCATTGATGGTTTCTTCGGTATTCGCGTCGCCGAAATTTTCTTTGGGCTCGCCTGTCTTAGTGTAGACCTTAATGCTCAGGCGGTCGACTCGCCCCTTGCCGCTGGCGCGAAGCTCGTCGGCTTTCCAGTCGCAATTGCCGTCCCAGGTCAACAGACCGGCTATCTTCAGTGCTTCTTCCTTGCCGACCAGCAATAGCCGGTCGGGAATTTCGACGTTCGCGGCGGCGACTTCCACCGACGTCGGGCGGAACTTGTCGTAGTGGAGGTTGCCGTGGGCCTGTAACTTCGCGGCCGGCAGGGCCAGCAAGCCTTCGTCGGTGGCGTATGTAATCTGCTCGGCTGCGACGGTGAGGTCGAACCCGGCTGTGTTTTGACCGGCCGGCGTGGTCAGCGACACCTCGCCGCTTATCCGCCCCACCATAACGGTCGGCGCGTCTTTCAGGAACGGAGCGAGATGCTTGTGGGCCGAGTCCAGGTTTACCCGGAAATTCGCATCGAGCCCGGCCCGGCTGGCAGCCAAATCCATCCGACCGAAGTCGCAATTCACCTGCCCGTCGCCGCTGAGGCCTTTATCGGGTGTCCACTTCACTGCAATTGTTAACGCGACGGGCGCCCATCGCGTAATGGTTTCGCCAGTTCGAACGGCCAGGCCTTCGGCGCGAATGTTGGCATCTAATGCAGCATCCGCACCTCCGCGGATCGACAGCCGGTGAATCTTTACCACGCCTCCGGTGATCTCGGATTCGTCGGAAAGGTTCAGCAGCGTCGGCGTGGCTTCGGCCAATCGCGGCAGGTCGATCTGCCCGCTCGCATCGAGCTTGACGTCCGGCAGGGCCGCCATCTTGCCGCCGCCCAGCCCGTTGAGCAGTTCATCGACCGTCGGCCAGGTGTCGCCTTCGGCGCGGTTGTAGGTCAGGTCCACTTCGTACCGGACGCCTTCGCCGATCAGCTTGGTCGTCGCGGCGATCTTGTCCGGCTCGGCCAGCAACTCGCCCGTAAGGTCCAGGTCCAGCGGGCGAACGTTCGCATCGCGAAGCTCGCTCGACCGCAGGCCCGCGATGGCTGCCTTCCAGTCGGCCGACAGCTTCCCGCCGTGAAACTCAGCCGTAAAGGCCAACTCGACCTGGCCGGAGATGTCTTTTTCGCCGCGGACAAACGCCAGCAGCGGTTCGAGATTGATCGGCTCGCCGGTGGCGACGGACGCGCTTCCGGCGGCCGTGCCTTGCCCGAGCAATTGCGACCCGGTGAACTCCAGGCGAATCGACCCGCCATCGAGCGTGCGGAGGCTCGCGATGACGTTGGCGTCGGCGCCGGCCAGGTCGCACTGCACCGCCACGTCGCTCAGCGAGTACTGGCGCGCGTCGTGCGAGATAATCTGCACCTGATCGACTCTTGCCTTGATGCGGCCGTGGAGGTCGAGCTTCGCAGCCGGCTTTTCCTGCGGGCTGGTCGACTGCAGCGCGTGGACGATCGACGGGACGCCGTTAGCGTCTAGATGCATGACGGCCTTGTCGGCATGAAAATCGACCTGCCCGAATCGCATCGGCGATCCCAGCAGATCCCACGCGCCCAGCGGGCATTCGACTCGGCCGGCCTGCAGCACGCGCCGCCCGTCGAGGTCGATAATCTCCAGCGAGCCAACGCGGATCGGCCCGGACCACGAAACCGACAGGTCGGCGATCTTCACCCGTCCGACAATGCGTGCGTTAACCGCGTCGACCACAAGGCCGGCGCCCCAGCCGCTCGAAATGATCGCCGGGCTGGCGCCCGCCAGCGCCACCAGCAACACGACGGCCAGCAACACCCATCGCAGCCAGCGCCTGCGGCGTTTTTTGCCCATTTTGCTAACTGGCTTATCAGGCTCGGGCGATTGGCCCGGCTTTGCATCGCGGCTGTGATTGTTTTCTTTAGAAGTCATATCACCTTGCGGCGCGCGGTTTAGTGCGCGTCGGTCCATTACAGAGTGGACTTTTTCCGTCACTCGTCATTGGAGTCTTTACGCAGTATCGTGCCCAGTTTGTCCAGCACACTTTTGACGTTCTTGCCGCCCTGCTCGGCGATATCGCGAACACCCTCGCTCACCGCCTCGGCCACGTTCGCCACCTGCCCGCCGACATTTTTCAGCAAGTCGCCCGGCACGAGGCCCTCAGACTCGGCGATCACGGCCTTGAGAATACCCACGAACATCCGCCCGACAAGCTCGGCCACGATTATGCCTCCCGAATCGTCGGACGCAACGTCTTCCAGCACGATCTCGGGCAGCTTGATCGTCACCGGCGGCAGGCCCGAGGCGAGAGAGTAATGCACCACCACGTTGCGGATCGTAATCGTATCGATCTGGACCTTCTTGTCGGATGGTTCGGTGTCCTTCTTCTCGCTCTCAAACCGCTTGAGGTTGTCCATGATCTTCGAGACGTTCGTGCCGCCGATGCGCTGCTCGATGTTCAGCTCCAGCCCGTCCAGCTCGAACTTATTCAGCACGATAGTGTCCGAGAATATCGAACCGGTATCCAGATCCACGTCGAACGTACCCGATTTCATCAGGTGCGAATCGCTGAAGCCCTCGGGGTTGGCTATACGCAGGCCGTCCATCACCATCCGCCCGCGCAGCAGAGACAGGCTCATCGAGTCCAGGTTGGTCTCGACGCCCAGCGCGTAGGTGCTGCCCTTCTCCACGGCCGTCTTTGCGATCACGTCGATCCACATCCAGCCGACCATCGCCAGCACGACCAATGCAACCAGTACGCCGAGGAGAATACGTCGGATCTTTTTAAGCTTCATGGCTGTCGCCTCCCGATTGTCTTTGCGGGCCTCATCAACCCGTCATCGCCGAATTATTTGTAATATAAAAAACGTAATATGGGAAAGTCGTAATGTCGAAAGATCAAAACAAGCACCGCCCGTTATTATTCCCCGCCCAGTTCGGAATAACAACCCTCATGGTGAGTTATAAAACGGCCACTGACTGTCGGGCCAGCCGCAAGCGTGAGCGAGCGGTTTTTCTCAAAAGAAACATTCCGCGTGCAACAAGTAGCACGCCCTACGACTGCCGGCGCAAAGAAACGGGCGAGCCCTTCGCTGTCGAAAGGCTCACCCGCAGTTCAATTCGTGTAATTCGTGTAATTCGTGGACTATTTGCGTTTGCGTCTCAAAATCGCCACCGCACCACAGCCCAGCATCGCCAGGGTGGCCGGCTCGGGGACGAATGCGCAGCGGTTGAACCGCACATCATCCAGGTCCACGACATCGGCGATCAACTGCGTGCAGCCCTGCGCGTTGGATATGTCGATGACGCCGCCAGCATCGCTGAGAGACCAGAACGCCACTCGGCCGAGAACGGTGTTCGAGAAGCTGAAGTGCGTATCGTCTTCGTTCTGATCGGTGTAGAACAATACGCTTTCGGGGCCGATACCGTTCGCGTCCTCGCCGATCAGGATGTTGGCCTGGGAGATGAGCATATTGTCCAGGCCTGGCAGGCGGAAGATCACGAGCGCACCCATCGGGCCGTCGATGACAAAGTTGGAATTCTCGACGAGGAAATCATTACCGCCGGTGATGATGTCGATGACGTTCAGGCCAGGCCCGGCCGTGAACGTGTAATCCGAATTGATCTTCCCGCCGTTGCCGGAAACGTCCAGCGTGCCCGTGGCGGACAGTGCGTTAATGGCCGAGCGGGCAGCCGCCAGTTCCGCCAACAGGTCGGAATGGTCGTAGCCATACGTCACGCCCGCATTGTTGGGCGCGTCGATTCGCGTCGTCTGGTCTGCATCGCCGGGGTTGACGTCGACGCCCGTCTGCGTGCCAACGTTGAACGTGTTGGGGAACATGTTCGGATCGTTGAAGAATGCATTGCTCGACTTATTCACCGACGTATTCTGCGAGGCTACGCGAATGCCGATCTGCGGGTCTGCGTATACGCCCATATCCTGCAGTTCGAACTCGCCGGCCGGGTCGGTAATGGCAATGTTGCCGCCATAGCCGACTCCCTGGAAGATCGCGGCCGCGTTGTCCGGCAGGTCCGGCACGTTGCCGGCCAGCGACGGTCCGCCGCCACTATCGAGAAAGCTGTCTGTCGACGGCACGGGTGCCTTGTTCGCGCCCAGTTCAAAGTTGTTGCTGGCGACGTCGGCATTCCCTGAGTAAATGTTTCGGCTAATGATGAGGTAGGGGCTGGACTCGGTCACGTCGAACGTCAACACACTGGCCGATGCAGCCGAGACCAAGAAGACACACACCGTCACGGCGCATGTAACGCGGCAGAACAAAGTAGTCTTAGCGAGCATTTGATTTTCCTCCAATACGACAAGCAAGCGTTGTTCAGTAAGCAATGAGCGAATAGTTAAGCACGTATCTTCCCTCGACGTGTTTTCGAGCGCATGAGCGGGGAGATACTACATGTCTCAGTATACCCGATATCGTCGATATGTCAAGGTGCTCTCCGAGGAATAATGTGTGATTGGCCCACGTAATTTTTACCCATTTACCAACGGCAACGGTGTGTCTGTTCGCTTTGGGGGCAGTGTGCCGGTTGTTCCGACTTTGCGCATTATTCCGTCGGATAAAACCGGCCTACGGCTTGTTGTCCACGAATTACACGAATGTCACGAATTGCTTTTTTTGGCAGCCCAGCCGGGTAGAACAACCCCTATTACTTTGGAATCAGTGACTCGAAGTCGAGGATTCGCTCCGCCTTTATAACAAGGCCAAGGTTCATCGGGATATTTGAGACCACCGGCTGGCCTTTCTTCGTTGGAACGGGTACGACACACACTTCCCCTTCAACCGTGAATTGAGGACCACCGTAAAGAACACCCAGCAGCTTGAACCGCGTTCCACGTGTGACGCCTCCTGACTTGTCCGCATAGGAACCCAAATTATACAGAACCACCGGCGAACCACTGGAGCCGGGAAAACATGCTGCATCTATCATGAACTCGCTACGCCCATTGTAGTCAAGGTAAGGGGGTGTGGGGATGATTCCTTTTCGCGCTATTGGCATGTTGTTATAGGAATCATAAATCCCGATTGGATACCCAACCATAACAACATCTTCAAGTGGCGGCACATTCTTGAGGAATTCGCTATCGGCTACAACATGAGGTGACCTGCCCCTTTATTCTGTACCAACCTGAATGAGAGTCAGGCCAATGCTTCTGCCTTGTGTTCCGGAGGGTGAGGCGCAGCCGAATCCGCAGGAACACAAGGTCGCCCCTTGCGAGGG
>SDBV01010410.1_pt1 | contig 12184 bp, 11 predicted proteins | sample 2277081 | NCBI WGS metagenome assembly SDBV01 (sample SAMN10402039, study PRJNA504765) | marine sediment metagenome | isolation source: marine sediment core GS10_PC15, 223 cmbsf | place: Arctic Ocean: Southern Knipovich Ridge | collected 2010 | reverse complement strand
GTCTGAAAAAGAAGATGATTAAAAAGTTTATCCGATCCGAGATTATCACTCTCTTCGATGGGTCTGTTATTAAAAAATTTCTTCCTAATGGCATCCAACACGGCGAGGAAATTGGACATGAAGATGGACAACAAAGTTATATTGTTCACTGGAAATTTGGCGAAAAACACGGCCGAGAAGAAAAATGGCATTCTAATGGAAAAAGAATGGCTCTTATCCAATGGTTTTCTGGAAAGAAACATGGTTCAGAAGAGTGGTGGTATTCTAATGGAAACAGGAAAAGCGTTTGTCCCTATTTCTTTGGAGAAATTCATGGACAATACGAAGAATGGTTTTTCGTGGGACAGAGAAGATATCAGATAGATTATGTTAACGGATTAAGGAACGGTGTAGAAAAGAAGTGGTGGTATACGAGGGACTTGCTTTTTACAACTCACTGGTTTCGAGGTATGAAACACGGCTAAGAGAGTCATTATTCTCTCCAAGGAGAAAATCTATTAAAGGTAATTCAATGAGAGAATAAACGCAGGATTGATCCGGACTCATCATTAGAATGACTTTTAAAGAGGGATGATGTGAATGGCGATATTGAACAATTAAGCAAACTAAAAATAGAATAGAAAATCTGACTTTAAACGCATAAAATGAAATATCATTGATGTTATTTTATATAACATCAATGATGGAACTCGACGACTTACCTCCCGAAGTTCTCTTTCAAATTGCTGTTTCCATTAACAATCCGTTAGGATTTCGTGCTTTTGCTTTAACTTGCAAGTTATTTTTCGCCATTGCGACGAATCTTCAAAATAAGATGAAAAACAAGTTTCTTCAATCCGAAGAGACCAAAGACGCTTTTGGCTATCGAGTCACTTTTGAGCGATTGCCCAATGGCTGGAAACATGGCCTGGAAAGACGTTACTGGGATGGAACGGATCAACTGTATTTGGAAATTCCCTGGCTCAACGGAAAGCAGTACGGAAACGAAGTTGCGCTCCATAAAGATGGAACAGTGAAATATATCAAGCGATGGAAAAATGGAAAACAACAAGGGAAGGAAAAACACTGGAACGAAGATGGCTCTGTTCTTCTTACAGCTCACTGGAAAGACGGAAACAAACATGGCTGGGAAAGATGGCGAGGACTAAAAGGACGAACGACTGTGACTCGGTGGAAGAATGGAGAGAGAGAAACGACATTAGAAGGAAACAAGATAAAGATAACACAATAAATTAAAAGATTCATCTTGACTACATAAATAGATACGATGAATCCTTATCTAATATCTCTTATTATTAGTGAAAATTGCAAAAGAAATAAACATCATCGGCATACGATGGATGAAAATTAAAAGCCTCTGATAACACTTCCAAGACTTCTTGGATTCAGTCTGGCAACGATATCAGTTATTGTGATGATTCGACGTTATAGGGTCACAAAATAATGATTTTATCTAATTTGTGATAATTAGATAAAAATATTATTTACGAAGCCAACGAAGTCTTTTCATACTAAAACCTTTAACCACTATTAAAGAAAATATACGATTTGTTTGACTGAGTCAAACAAATCATCCTTATTTTATTGTCCCGTTGACAGTAAGTAATCATTATTAATAACTTTGAAAGAAAGACGTTCTTTTTCCGTCATAATTTCTTTAAGGGATCGAACCACGATGCCTTCTCGATGATTTCGAGTTCCTCTATACTGACCTCGACTTTTCTCCAATAACTCTTCCGTCGAATAGGCAAAAGAATCTCCCGCTTCTAACACTTCGACGAGAGGAAGATCAAGTTGACGACACTTCTCCCGAAGATCGGAAAAATCAAGGTATTTTTGACTTTCTTGATCAAAAACATTAAAAATGGTCAAACAATTATCTTTAACCTGAAGACGGTTCTTCTGTATTTTCGGTCCATAGACTTCTCCTTGAAATACCAACGATGGATAGACAGACAATTTATTTTCGAGGTGATATTTCCGAGCCATTTCCCAATAAACAGAATCTAAACTCGCCGAAAGATTTCGAGAACAGACTTTTAATCGCTTCTCAGACGCATCAAAGCCAAACGTTCCCGAAGTACCATCATATTTAACGCTTATATAATAAGGTTTTCCTTGGAGTTGTTCCAGAAGATAAGACGAGTTTTGAACTCGCGGTTCGTCGGTTTTACATGGTCCTGATGGAAAAAGTGTGGCAAAAGAAATCGATGTGGATTCGATAACTTCTCGATCAGCGGTGTCAGGTCGTTTGGTCACTCCCAGATCCTCAGTAACATCCTTTTTCTTCAGGAGATCATCTTCTGATTGCTGAGGAAGACATCCTTCCAACTGCCCCAAAGGGAGAAACAGTCCTTGCGAAAGAACGTTTCGAATCTTCATCGACTTGATAGTTTTCGACTTCAAGTTTAAAGTCGTCACCCAGTCGGTATCGGGAAGCACGCTGTCGATTTCAAAATAAACTCCGACGTCACGGGGAGAAGTGTCTAAAGAAACAATGACGTTCCAACCACCGATCTTGGCGATAGCCAAACGATCAGCATTAGGATGTTTGATGACAGAATCAATTTTAACAACACGAGCGAGAGCACGATCCATCTTTTTTGACTTCATACATGCAAGTATTTGAAGATCTTTTTCAGTTTGTCTTCCTCTTCTGATTAGGATAGTTTAACGTCAGGAACATTAAATTGAAAATTTATTAATTAGGTAAGGCCCAAATTAAACACTCTACTAATTCAACTTAAAAAGAAAGAAAAGATGATGCAAGCTTCAACTTCGCGACGTATTGGAGATTTAAAGGTGTTCGAGACGAAAGATGCCTCAGCGTGGGAAAAGGTCTATTACGAGACCATGGAAAAGAAATATGGGAAGAATACGCGCCATTTCAATCGTCAAGTTACCGCTCTGAACTGGTCTGGTTCCGGGAAACCTCCGATTTTTATCATTCCTCGGATTCGGGCCGGTCCCAGTTATAAAAGTGTTACGATGAAGGTCGATGCAAGGACTCTTTCTTCCGATGAGGTGGCGTATTGCCCTATTAGTAAAGGATTTCCGATGCAAGATGTCTCCAGTTTTACTTTGGGGCCGATTGCGGGAGAAGGTCTCTGTTTGGTCAATGCAGCCTTCAGTAAGTGCATTTGCATTAGTCATATTGAGGGAGGTGGTCAAGTCGATCTCACAAGGAAAAACTTTTGGAAAAGAGCTCGTCACCCTGATCGAGATATCTTGCTTGTAGATGATACTTCGATTAAAGTTGATGGAAAAGTTTATAATACAAATGAATGGCTTCAAAAGAATGAGCAGTTGTGGCGTCCTTCTTGGGAGCAGTGGCGAAAATGTGTCGCTCTGTGCAGTCGAGGTTCGTTTCATTGGGCGGATGATTCTCCGCTGGTGTCATATTTTTCGCCAAAATTAAACGAGAGACTAGGGAGATATTTGTCCTTTGTGGAGTGGAAGAAGGAATGTTACATCCGTCCATCTTATGAACTTTTAGAAACAACGCCGGTGATGCCGTTTCTTCGACAAACTTGGCAATCTCATCCTTTAGGTCTGGTTCATCCCATGGGACTGAAAGGAGAGGCCGAAGTTCCAATCACACCCGAATTTATTCGATCTTTGTACGATTCTCCGACTGAGATGTGTTGCCAGCCGTATGTGGTGGTGGGAAAATTGCTAGATGTTCCCGTTAACTGAACATATTACGTATATTTGATGACCTCCGGGTTATCAAATACTTTATAGTTATCTCTTCAATTGCGAGGCTGAAGGGAAATATTTTTTCCACTACCGAGAGATTCCATATTCTCACTTTCTTGAGTTGATCGATCGGAAGGGGATTTAACATATCGAAAATGGCTGCTTATTTTTCTTCATTTATGGTTATTATGGCCATGAAATTCCAAGCGGGTGCCTCGTGATTTGTCTAATCTTTTAACGACAACGAATATAAAACTGGTTCATTAACTTGGAATTCAGGGCTTAACGTTTTAACTATATAATTTTAGTTAATCACGAAGATTAACTAAAACTAATTCAATGAATTATTAATGGGAGTCTCAATATACTCCGAAAATTTCAATCAGGTGCCCGGTTGTAAAATAAAGTAAAGATTTAATCATCAAGATCAACAACGGCAACCCTAGTTATTGGTGTTTTTTTTGAAATAACGTATTGTGTTGTTCCACTATCTGTTTCTCCGACGATGACAAGAGTAGGTGCCCGAACAATAATTTCCGTTCGAAATTCAACATCATTCCACTCTGGAAGAATGCTTAGTTTTTCTCGAGCAACCTCCCTTGTATCGAATTTTTGATTTGTCATATATGATGCTATATTACCGTATGGATTCCGATCATCATGATATCGGAAAAGCGTGATATCATTTTTGATATATTCAACGCTGAATCTACAACATATGAATGAATTGGGAAATTGGATTATAATTTTTCCATTATGGATCATCATATTAATGAAATCAACAGCAACATCATAAAGATCATAAATTTTCTTCTCATAGGAATGATCTCGATAAGTGACCAAAATTGGGAGCCAAAATCCTAAAGAACTTGTGATGTATCTCTGTGTCCCACTGGCCTCGATATATCTCTCAAGTCTAATTAAAGACATATTAATTTTACATCCACCAATGTAAGGATGTCGGTGTTTAGCTTGAAGATTCAAACAATACGAAGTACATTCCTCATATTGTTCCTCTTTATATAGTTGTTCAATGCGATTATATTCTTGAGTTAGGATCATCTTGGGTTTGTGAGTTCGATCTTGGTTGGGTGAATTTAGTGTTTTTGGTAAATTGGCGAAATTAAACTTTGTTTCATCAATTTTGGATAGGATGTTTGTTTCTAGAATCGCGGTGGCTGAACGATAAACATTTTTATTTAAATTTGATCCTGACAAGATCACTTTCCAATTCTGAATTAAATCCTAGAAGGAATAGATAAAACGATGTCTGAACATTCATCGACAAAATTTTCTTTTCTAAACATCACAACTACAAAAATTATAACATCACAACAATGCCAAAAAGAGTGAGCACGCTGCTATGAGGCATTGGATATCTATGCTCCACCGATGTATGTATGCGATGATCGATTAAATAGTCGATTTGCTTCATCTTTTGAAGCGCCAAATAAATTTTCTCTTCGTTACTCATAGCGTTGACTTCTTGGTTATGATGAAAATTTAGAAAGAAAGCATTGTTTGCTATTTATATGTTTTGGGAAAATTTATTGGCCCTGATTAATCATGTCAATTTTATCCTCTATTTCTCCTGTAGATTTTCTTGTCTATTTTTTGTTTATTTCGTCAAAACTAATATAAAAATTAACATTCCCATAGGAAAAAAACAGAAAAAGGGAAAAGAGAAATGGAGTGGAACATCGACGATATCGTTCAAATCGATCCGACATATGATGATGTTTTTGGAGGCGCTCTCATGATTGTGACTGACCCTAGACGTTGGGGTGCGGTGGGATATTTTGATGCTCCTGGACAAGGCAAGATTTATTATCGCGTTGAATTTGCGAATGCCATTCGAGTTGGAAGTGTTCACTGGAATCAACAAGAGAATTAAAAACAAGATTATTTATCTTTCTTTCGAAGAAAAAGATAAATAATTTAACAAGGTTCGAGTATGTTACAAAAACTGACATGTCTATCTTTTAGTTATGTCTTTTATATCAAATATCCTTAAACATCATGACAACAAAAATAGTAACTACGGAGACGACTAATTTAGCTGGAAACAGAGTGACGTACTCTTCATTCCATAACGGAACTCCTCATGGTACCGATAAAATTTGGTGGCCAAACAACACTCTTCAATGGAGCCAAGAATGGAATAACGGGAAAAAGGAGGGTGAAGAAAAATACTGGAACAAAGCGGGAAAACTAATCCACCAGATCATGTGGAAAAATGGGAAAAAAGATGGATTAGAAGAAGAGTGGGATGATAATGGAAATATCAAACATATTATTTCATGGAAAGAGGGAAGAAATGTGGAAGAAAAATGGTTTTATCCCACAGGTTCCCTTCGATATACTATATATTACGTAGATGAAACTCAAGACCCAACATACCTGGAATGAGCAGGGATGTTAGAAAAAGAGAAATTAAACATGACCTAAGAAACAGCATCGCCACTAACCCACAGTAAAAATGATAAATTACTGATGATGTTTCTTAGTTGAAGAATTAAGTTTTATTAGTCGAATAATAACGATGTCGACTAGTATTTCTCATTTTATAGAAGATTCATCTCACTCACTATTGGAACCATGTCTTGAATGTCCTCAAGAAAGTTCTTCTAATTATTCGATTTCTGGTGAAGTTCAATCAAAGATAGTCATTGTATGTCTTATTATACCGTGGGGAACAGACCTCACGTTTCTTTTGATAGCCATTTTTTCAAACAAAACTCAATACGTAGGCATCCTGATATCACTGTTTATTTTTTTGTCATGTTTATTGGGACTTCTTCTTATTTTTCCTTGTGCTCCAATGGATTCTTCTAAAGAGATACCTTCTGAATTAAGTGTTTTTTAGATTCTCTATCTATTTTCTATATCTATTCTATATCTATTTTCTATCTCCCAAGGAGATAGAAAATAGATTCTTCCATCCATTCTCATCATTATTACATATCATTATAAAGTTCATAGCCATCGGCATCTTTCAGATCGCCCGTTAAGATTCGAATCCAATCGCTCAACCACCACCCTCCAATGGCAAATAATGATCCAATAGCTATTAGAACATAACATATTACTAAGATTACATGGGCTGCTGTGAAAGTCGTACAACAACAACATCCCGTCCAATACAACCATTGATTTGGGGTGCTGTTCGATTCAGAGCCAGCCGAAGCCGAAGCTCTGGAAGCCATTCCACCCAAAATAGCTAACACCACGGCGACAATGATAGGAATAATCAAAATCAAAATGGTCACACTTAAAAGAATTTGACCCACACCGATGCCAATATAGCCTAGATAAAAACGTCCCGCTCCTACTGGAAGAGAGAAAATAGGTCCGACCAACAACGTCAAAAGAAACGCCACCAATTTACTCTTCCTTTTACGGTTACAAAAATCTCCGGCGTACTCATCTTCACAACTACACAAATTGTCATCACATATGCCGTGACCATTGCAATCAGCATCATCATCACAATATCCACATTCGACGAGTTCAAAGTTGGCTGGTAGACTGCAATCGATTTTGTCTCCTCGAATGAAGAGATGAGGTTCCAGGAAAATGGCATCGTCGTTAAGTTCGGGATACTTTTCAATCGCTAAGGCCAAGGTTGAAAACAAGACAAAAATGAGAAAAAAAGAAAACAGATGGATTCGTATCATTATAATTGGAATTATCAGAAAAAAGTTGATTCTAAGTTTAACCAATAAAATAATTTATCATTTTTCAGAAGAGAGTTATTTCAATAATAAAACAGAGTATTATTTTTATATTTAAAAATAAATAATGTTGTAGTAATTTTAAAAAAAATTTTAAAGTGAAATAAAGATGCAATAAAACATATATTTTTTTTTCTGTTATATCTTAAAAATAAACAATGACTTGTCATAAATACAAGTGTCGCAAATGTCACAAATGGCACAAATCTCATAAGGTCAATGAGAAATGTCTCGAAACTTGCAAAGATGGGTGTCGTAAGACTATTCTCATTAATCATCTTCCTGTAATTATTCGAGAATCCGGTAATTACGCCATTAAACGTGATCTTATTTACAAAAATAAGGATTGTCGTAACTTTGGAATTAATATCAAAGCCAATAATGTAAACATTGATTTGTGCGGGAATACTTTATCCATTCGAAAAGGGCATCAGGGCTCTTTAATAAGAATTAAGGGTCGCAAGAATATTAATATTAAAAATGGTCAACTTCAGGGTCCTCATCTCGTTGATCATACCACTGCCACTGATTTAGATGGAATTCGTCTTAAGGATGCCCATAATGTCAATGTGAGTGGAATTAATTTCCAAAATATTTCCAACGGAATTAGGGTTGACACATTTGAAAATGTAACTATTCGCGACTGCCTTTTCCACGGCAAGGCCGATTATCATATTAGTACTCACACATCTGGACAGAATCTTTTGATCGAAAATAATCTGTTTACCGATTCTAAAGAAAGCGCAGTTTTACTAACTGCTGAAAGTGGTGATACTGTGGTTCAAAATAATATTTTCACTAATATGTGTGGTACTGGTGTTGCAGTTGCAGGTTCAAATGGTACCATTATTTGTGGTAACACTTTCCGTCGATGCAAGATTGGTGTAACGACCCTTGAAAACTCGAAGACATGGTTGACACAAAATAAATTTCATCTTAATGAAATTCAATATGATATTCCATTTATGGGTAACTTTTTCATCGGTAATAATTTGGAGACTGATACGGAAGTTCAACCCGGATGTTAAATTATTTGAATCTAATATTTTGTTTAATATGATATTAAACAAAATATATATATATATATATATGCTATGATTTAAGAAGACGAGCAGACCGGCATTGTTGTTGAGAACTGATTACCATTCATAAAGAAATTTCCATGGGTTGGGATATCGTATTGAATTTCATTAAGATGAAATTTGTTTTGTGTCAACCATGTCAGCGAGTTTTCGGGAGCCTTCACACCCATCTTGCAATGTTGGAAAACATTATCACAAATTAAGCAACCCTGGGACTCGGTGATAAGAATAGCCTCACTATGCATATTGGTAAAAATATTATGAAAGGACAGATAACTGTAGGCATTTTTACTGATGTACAAATAGGAGAAAAGGTTGAGTGGATACCAAAATATTTTGGTGTAGAGATTGATGAATGGGCTCAATGGACATCAGATCTTATCATTAATTTGACATCATATTATAAACTTGATAAGACTAGCGGAGCAGTAATAGATAGTCTTAATAGACATAATGGTACAGAAGTTAATAGTCCAACTAGGGGTATTGATGGTATTATAGAAAACGCGTTCAATTTTTCTGACACAACTAATAGTCGTGTAGATCTAGAAAATATTAGTGACTTTAAACAAACTACAACATTCTCTTACGGTGGTTGGTTTAATACTAATTCTAGTATACTTCAACATATTTTTGCATCAATGGCTGACAGAACAGTTAGTCAAGCTGCTGGAACTTATTTAGAATTAAGCGGCGGTGTACTTGGATTTCATATAGGAACTGTTGACGGAGCATCAACAGAAACAATATTATCTGCTGGTAGCGGATTGGACGACGGTATTTGGCATAATGTAATTGTTACATATAATGGTACAGATAAAACAATGTGGGTTGATGGTTTAAATGTTGGTAATCAATCAAGTAGTCCTCCAGTATATAATCCTATAACTTTTGTTGGTATGGGATTCATACATGTTAATGGAGATTTTGCAAATCAGTTTGAAGGAGCATTGGATGAAATCGCATATTGGAATAAAACTTTATCGCCATCATCTATAACACAACTTTATAATAATGGTCTTGGTATAACATTTGCTGAAATATTTGTTACATTAAATTCTCCAGTTGATAATTTATTATCAAATAATGATTTTATAACTTTTAATTGCTCGGCCAACATAATTGGTGGAGGAACAACGTTAGTTAATATGAGTTTATATACTAACGAAAGTGGTTTATGGGAAGCAAAGAACTCTACTACTGGACTTTCGGGAAAATCAACAACACAAACATTTAATAGAACATTGTCAGAAGACTCTCATCTTTGGAATTGTCAAATGTGTGATAGTGATGGAGATTGTATTTTTTCTTTGCAAAATAGAACAGTTGTTATTGATACAATATCACCAATAATAAATATAACATCACCAATTGGTCAACTTGATTATAATTTTATTGGAGGTAATGAAACATTAAACATAACATTTACTGATATAGATCTAGATATATGTTGGTATGATTATAATGGAACCAATATAACAATAGATGGTTGCGTAACTGGTGTTAAAAATTCTACTAATTTTATATTGGAAGATAATAATTTCAATATTACTGTTTATTCTAACGATACTTCTGGTAATGAGAATAGTTCTTTTATAGAGTGGAATTATAAGGTTCTTGAAATTAATCAAACGTTTAATGTTAATACTACTGAAGCTAATACTGAAACATTTGAAGCAAATGTCATACTTGGTGATGGTTTATCAGTTGCTGTAGCAGTTTTAGTTTATAATGGTACGAGCAATGTTGGAAGTGTAAGTGCGTTAGGAAATAACACAATAATAAGTGTAGATGATGTTGTTATACCAGGAGTAGATACGAGTGTTAATTTAAGTTTCTTCTGGGCGCTTTTATTATCAGATTCAACTCAAATAAATTTAACGTCACAAAATCAAACAGTTTTTGCATTAGGTATTGATAATTGTACATCATTTACTAATAAAATCTTAAACTTTACTAATGTTGATGAAGAGTTACAGACATTACTAGATAATTCAACAATGGAAATTGCTGTTAATATCTTTTCATCTGATGGGGATATTTTGGTATTAAATTTGTCAGATTCTTTTTCAACAAATCCAACTACAATATGTTTGAACACTGCACTAACAGATAACTCAAATTATTTAATGAATGTTATTGTAAAATATTCTGCAGAAAGTTCTGCTATTGAATATTTTAATATTGTTGATTTTGTATTAAATTTACAAACTGTTAATCAGAACATAACACTTTTTGATTTGAATTTGTCTGATTCTACAGAATTTCAATTAACATTCACTGGCGTAGACTTTTTACCAGTAGAGAGTGTTCTAGTATTTGTTGAAAGACAGTACATATCTGAAAATGTTTTTAAAACTGTTGAATTACCACAAACAGATGCTAACGGCCAAACAGTTCTACATCTAGTAAGGAATGATATAATATATAATTTAAGATTTATTAAAGATGGCGAAACATTAGGTACTTTTGAAAATATAATAGCATTTTGCCAAGATTTTACTATTGGAGATTGCATAATAGATCTTTCTGCTATATCTAATGAGAGTGCTTTTGAGCCATATGGTGAGTTCGTTGGAATAATATATGATTCTCCACCATCATTCGATTCTAGTACAAACTTAGTATCATTTTCTTTTGTTTCGGATGATGGAACTACAAAAACTGTTCAAATGAGTGTTGAAAGAAGAGATATATTTGGTAATAAAATTGTTTGTACAAATGCCGTTGTATCGAGTAGTGGAACATTATTTTGTAATATAGGTGCTAATTTAACAGAAACCGTTCTATTTACAATAATAAATGTAGATGATAGTGATTTAGTTTTTAATACTGTTGTTATAGACGAAACAAGCTTTGGTGATATTGGTTATGCTGCGTGGTTCTTTCTCACGTTAATATTAATATTAATGGCCTCAGATTCTAAAAATGCAGTTATAATTGTAACGCTAATAAGTTATATAGGTGCTATGAGTATGGGATGGTTTGTTGGCGGAGCAATAGGTGTTGGAAGTTCTGGTGTTTGGGTTTTAATAATATCAGTTGCTGCATTATGGCAAATAAATAGGAAGAGGGTTTCATAGTGGCAGGATTTAAAGAATTATTCGGAAAATTTGTAATAGTTGCATTAATTATTTTATCATTAATGAGTATTGTAGACAGATTACAAGAAGATAATGATTCATCTCAGAAGTTAGTAGAAAACGATGTTTTTAATAGGACTTTTGGAGGACTAGTAACAGTTATAGATGATGCTACAGATGAAGCAGGAGAAAAATATGATGTTTTTAACCAAGAAAACCCCAAACCTGGTTTTGGGTCTATTGTTTTATTTGGTATAGTGTCTGTAGGTAAAACTTTTTCTAATGTAATCTTCGGTTTTTTCCTAGCAATAATTAAATTACCATTAATAGTTTTTGGAGTACCAGAAACTATATACAATCTATTAATAATTTTGCATACGCATTAGAGCACAATGAAAGACACAAAGATCATCAAGCACCACTAAATTTAATTCTTGGTGTCTTGAGAAAAGGGCAAGTATGGATTGAACAAGACTACAAATCAGCTCAAGAGATCGCACAAATAAAATTACTGGAGCAAAAAACAAATGAGCACAACAAAATAAAAAAAATTGAAGAAGATGCAATTCACATGACTGACACGATA
>SDBV01010409.1_pt1 | contig 12185 bp, 9 predicted proteins | sample 2277081 | NCBI WGS metagenome assembly SDBV01 (sample SAMN10402039, study PRJNA504765) | marine sediment metagenome | isolation source: marine sediment core GS10_PC15, 223 cmbsf | place: Arctic Ocean: Southern Knipovich Ridge | collected 2010 | reverse complement strand
GTAGAAGGGGATCTGGAGCATCTCGGCCACCCGCCGGGCGTCGGCGGCGTCGGCGGCGCTGCAACAGCCCTGCTTGGAAGCGGCAGATCCCCTTGCTTCCTGCCCGTGCCGCATAAACAGCCCCAGCACGTCGTGCCCTTGCTCGCTCAGCAGGCAGGCCGCCACACTGCTATCCACCCCGCCGGACATGGCCAACACGACACGCGACATGGAGGAAAGTGTATCGGCCGGATGGGGCACGCGGAAGAGGCCATCGCGGCGGCGTGGCGGCCGGCAGCAGATTGCCAGCTTCCCCCGGCCGTACAAGGTGGTATAATTGATGGTTTGGATAGGTCCCACCCCACGCTAGGAGGAGTACCATGGACAAAGAACTACTCGACCGCTCTGAAGCGATCCAGAAGCGGATTCTCCAGCTCAGGGACTCTCTTTGACCACGCGGGAAAACAAGCCCGGGTCGAAGCCATCGAAAAACAGATGGCCGCGCCCGACTTTTGGAATAACCAGGAGAAAGCCCAACAGGTCGTCGGCGAGCTGAAGCAGGTCAAGGCGATCCTTCGCCCTCTGGAGGGGATCCTTCAGCAGTACGACGACCTGGCGGCGATGATCGAGATGGCCGACGAGGACGAAGGCTTTGCCGCAGAAGTGCCCGGGGTGTTGCAGACCGTGGAGCAATCCACCGAGCAGTTGGAGACCCAGGCCCTGCTCAGCGGCCCCATGGACGCCAACCCCGCGATCCTGACGATCAATGCGCGGGACGGCGGCACGGACGCCAACGACTGGGCTGAAATGCTACTAAGGATGTACATCTCCTGGGCAGACAAATCCGGCTATCAGGCTGATCTGCTGGATCGCCAGGAGAACGAAGAGGCGGGCATCAACAGTGCGGCCATCGCGATTCGCGGGCCGATGGCCTTCGGCTATCTCAAGGGCGAGACCGGCACGCACCGGCTGATCCGCATCAGTCCCTTCAACGCGGAAGGAAAACGCCAGACCAGCTTCGCTTCGGTCGACGTTTCGCCGGAGGTCAACGACGCCATCGAGATCGAGATCGATTGGGGCAAGGACGTTCGCGAGGACACGTTTGGGGCCAGCGGCCCCGGCGGACAACACGTCAACAAGACGTCCAGTGCGATCCGTCTGACCTACTTGCCGTCGAACACGGTCGTCCAGTGTCAGACCCAACGGAGCCAGCACAAGAATCGGGCCACCGCGCGGAAGATGCTCCTGGCGCAATTGGCCCGGCAGGAGGAGGAACGTCGCGAGGCCGAGCAGGCCGCCCGACACGGCCAAAAACCAAAGGTCGGCTTCGGCTCGCAGATCCGCAGTTATTTCCTGCATCCCGACCAGCGGGTGAAGGACTCGCGGACCGGTTACATGATGGGCAGTTTCCAGAGCGTGCTGGACGGGAATATCCAGGGGTTTTTGGACGCGTACCTGCAATTCCACGTGAAAAACAAGTAGCCGCTGGCGGCTTCCCGGCGTCCACAGCAAGTTCAACCTAACCTCGCACGACCCAACCGCAGCGCCATGCTTCCGCAACGCATCGAAAAGCTGAAACAAGAGTACACCGGCCGTTACGTACTGGTCGATGGCCGGCGGCCGGAGTTGGCCCGATTCGCCGGCGTGTCGGCCCGGGTGAAGACCGTCAACTTCAACGGCCGGGCCCTGGTTCAGTTCGAGGGGGCCGACCGGAGTTGGTACGACGTCGAACTGGACCACTTGAAGGTGGTCGACCCGCCGCAGCCCGCAGCGGAAGCTCCGTCGGCCGCCGAGGGAAACCGGAAGAAACAGGAGTCGCCCGCGGCAGCGGGGCCCGCCGCGCAGAAGGTCGCGACGCTGGCTCCGCCCGAGGCGAAAGAAAAACTCTCGAGATTGGAACTCGCCCGGCTGGAAAAGCAGACCGGCCAGGGCTCTCCCTAGCCCGCGTTCTGCAGAGAATGGGACGCTGCCGAAAAAAGGTCGGGGCCACCGGTGATCTATTCAAAGCGCAGCGTGAGCCGTATCCCTCCGAGCCGACCAGCATCCGTCCCGTAGTCTTATGTACACCCCCCCCGTTTTGGGCATGCTCGCAAACGCACGTCCAGGCGTGTTGCTTGCGGCAGAAGAAAGGGTAGGATAGTTGTGAGCGTCGCCCCGGAATCGCGCGATCGTTCCTGCTTTTCCCAACCACTCACGTTGTGGAAGGAGAATCCTGATGAATCCGAAACGCTTGTTGACCCTTGTCTTGCTGTTCGGCATCTGCGCAATCACAGCCTATGGCGTCTCCATCGCCGCCAACCACGAAGAGACCGGCGAGCAGGAAGAGGCCGTATCGCTCAGCGCCGTTCCCGACGCCGTCAAAGCGACGATTCTTGCCGAAATCCTCCGCGAGGTGGATGATCTTCAACTCGAAGAACTCGAGCGCGAAAAGGAACTCGGCAAGATGGTTTACGAGGTCGAGTTCGAGTACCGAGGCAAAGAGATCGAGTTGGAAATCGCCGCCAACGGCAGACTCCTCGCCAAGGAAGTGGAGTGCGAGGATGATGGCGACGACGATGAGGACGATGACGATGACAAGTAGCCGGCGGTTCGCCACCTGACCTTTTGCTGCCGCTGACTGCGGGCTGCTACGTCGCCGGCCGAATAACCTTGCCGCGGATCGAGATGGTGACGTCCTCTAGCGGGATATCGCTGCCCAGCATTTGCAGGGCGCTCTGGGCGATTCGCACCAGGCCCGTGCAACACGGCACCTCCATGTGTACCACCGTCAAGCTGCGGATCTTCGAGGCGGCAACCATGCGGGCCAGTTTTTCGATGTAGAAGTTGGCGTCGTCGAGCTTGGGACAGCCGATGACGACCGGTCGCTTGCGGATCAGTCGCCGATGGAAATCCGCCATGGCGAATGGCACACAGTCGGCCACCAAGAGCAGATCGGCCCGATCGAGAAAGGGCGCGTCGGCCGGGACCAGATGAAGCTGAACCGGCCAATTGCCCAGCGCCGAAGGCGCCGCATCCGAGGCGGTCGCGTCGGCCGATGCTTCGGTGGACGCAGCCGGCTGCGGATCGAGCAGCTCCAGTTGAAGGTTCCTGGCCATCGCGCCCGGACAGCCGGCCGGAGTCGGTTTCCCCCCGCCGACCGCCGAGGAGCTTGCCGGGTGAGGGCGTGCGGTGTGCTGCCGGACGGCCTCCTCGTCAAACGGCTCGGCCTGGCGTTTTATGATCGTGATGGCGTCCTGCGGGCACTGGCCGAGACAGTCTCCCAGACCGTCGCAATAGACGTCGGCGACGAGTCGGGCCTTGCCGTCGACGATTTCGATGGCTCCCTCGGCGCAAGCGGGCACACACAGGCCGCAGCCGTCGCATTTCTCTTCATCGATTTGAACGATATCTCTCTGGACCATGGGATCTCTCTGGACCATCGGCAGCATCACTCCGCAACCGACTTGTCGCGCCGGGCGCCCGCGGGACGTTGTCCCCCAACTATTCTTACGAATTGCGGCAGTCGGAGCAACCCCCGTAGTGGCCGTGGTCAATACGTGGCGCGGCCGACGTAATTGCAGCCGACCAGGAAGACCCGTTTTCCGTCTTTCGTGGTCCGGTTGATGTGACAAACTTGGGCTATGAGGTAGGAGACCTTTGGTGGGATACCCAGCCCCACTACGACCATGTCGGATTTTGGGGGCGTGTCGCTGAGGAACGAGAAACCGCCGGCGGCAATGTCGTGGCAGAGCATCTCGGAGAACGTGTCTGGATCGGGGAGTTTTCCGTCGACCACTGCCGCGATTCTCTGCTTAAAGGGGTAAGAACGTCGCGGGCGCCCGCGACGTTCGGCATCGGCCGGGATCGGCAAGCGGCCGAACGCCTGAGCCTTGTCGGCGGGCGTCGTTCGGGTACCGGCCGCTGCGGCGGATCCGTCGGATTCGACGTCGGTCTCGGCAATCAGGCTCGCCATCGCCTGTCGGACCTCGTCGGCGGCTTGTTCGGCTCGCACGGCTCGATCTTCCGCCTCGCGCCATTCGGTGACGTCGACGCCGGTGGCGATGATCGATCCCAGCGTTCCGTCCGCAACGGGCATGGCGCTGTAGGACCAGGCAATTCGCCGCCGCTGGGAGTGCTTCGTCAGCAGATAGCTTTCGTATTCGACCTGGGAATCGCCCGCCTTGAGATCTTCCAGGAGCCCCGTAAACAGCCCCACTTCTTCGGCAACGGGAAGGACGTTCCAGATGGGTCGATCCTTGATGTCGGCCAACGAGAAGCCGGTCACACGCTCACAGGCCGCGTTGATGCGGACCACGTTTCCTTGGGCGTCGAGCACCAGGACCAGCGCGTCGACCGTTTGAAGCACTCCGGCCGCCAGGCGGCGTTCCTCGGCCAGGGAATCTTCGGTTTGTCTGCGGGCGACCGTGGTGGCCACCAGATGGGCAATCGTTTCGGCGAACAGCACGTCCTCGTCGTTGAAGCCGTGCTCGCTGGCGCTGCAAGCGATCAACGAGCCGAACGATCGATCCTGGAGCTTCAGGGGGACGGCCAGGGCACAGCGAATCCCGTGCTTGCGAAGAAACAGGTCGACGAATCGCTTCTCTTCGACCAGGTTGGCGACCACGACCGGATGGGCGACCTGCAGGGCGTAGCCCGCCAGGGAATCGGTACCCGACGAACCCGTCTCGCAGGTGGGCGCGCCCCGGTCGGCCGCCTCCGTATCACCCAACGCCAACCGCAACCGCAGGGACTGGCCGTCGGCAGAAAGCTTCACCATGGCACTGGCTTCGGTGTCGAGCATTTCGGCCAACAAGGCGGCAGCGTCCTGCATCAGGATGAAAGTGTCGGGCGGGGCGATCGCCCGGCGCCCTATCGCGACCACGGCCTGTTGTCGTTTCAAGGGATCGCGTTTTCCTTGCCCTCCAGTGGCTGGCGTTGCCGTCGGAGGGACCGTCGCCGGGTCACCCGCCGCCGTGGCGGAGTCTTGTGCCAGGTTGCTCATCGTACGCGTCCGTTGTGTCGAAAGGCGTGCTTTCTTCCGCGGGTCGGGGAGGATCATACGTTAATGTGTTTTTCCACCAGCGAGAAATTGGGCGGCACGACCGGCGTGGGATGCTTTCCTTCGTGCAGAAACGTACGATTGTGCCCGTAACGTTTCGCCTCGGTCAGCGTGGTTTCCGCCCGCGCGATCAGCGTGTCCGTCGTGTCCTCGGAAACGGACTCGATCACCGCACAACTGACCGTTACCTGGATATCGAACTCCTGGTAGTGAAAGTGGCACATTTCCACTAACTGGCGGATCCGTTCCGCGAGGTTCGTGGTGAAGCGGACGTCCGCGTCCGGGAACAGGTAGAGGAACCGTTGTCCGGACAACCGCGACAAGGTGCCGTCGCCGCAGTTCTCCGCTTCCAGGATTTGGGCCATGGTGCGGAGGATCTGGGTACTCACCCGGCGGCCGTACTGTTCGTTGATTTTAGCGAACTGGTCGATCTCGATCATCGCCGCGCTGAGCTGCCGCTGCCGCTGAGGATCCCCCTGCCACCACTGCGACAGTCTCGCCTCCACACCGGCCCGGTCGGTAATCCCCTTGGGCGAGTCGCTCTGCGCCGCCGGGCCGGCCTTTCCCGTCTGTTGCTTCGTCCGCTGCTCCGTCTGCGCAACCTTGACCATCGCCTCGTCGAGCGTATCGCGCAGCCGGTGGTTGCCGTCGATCAGTTTACCGGTCTCGTCGACCATGTTTTGGCAACCGTCTTTCAGGTCGCCTTCGTAATCGAACGTCTCGACGGCGGCGCTGGCGCTTTCGATCTGTTCGTCTTGCTGCTCGATGGCGGTCTGCAGGTCGTTGTTGACGGTTTCGAACTCCGGCCGCTCGTCGTGAATCTCCCGGAACGTGCGATACGCCTCGCCGCGGTTGTCGAGGTATTCCTCGGTGGCTTGCATCAACGAATCCAAACACGCCTCGATGGCCTCCGCGTCGGGAGACTCCACATTGGCCCGCAATTGCTCGTCCGACTCCGACAATTCCTCGTGATACTGCTCCACCCCCTTCTGAAGCTGCCGAACCGACGCCTCGCTGGGACTCGTTTCCGCGTCCGATTCCCGATCGCCTTGCGGTGAGTCGGCCCTCTCGGGCTGCGGCGGGCGCGCGGCGGTCGGCGCCGCGTCCGCCGGCCGGCCGGCGGACGGTTCGACCGCCGGCTCGACGGCGGGCTCGGCGGCCGACGCGTCCGCTATCGGCTCGACGGATCGCTCGTCGGGCGACGGTTCCGCCTGTCGGTCGGCGGGAGTTTCCGTCGTCGCGGCCAGGTCCTGGGCGAACGAAACAACCCCCGAGTCCGCTTGCCCGATTCCGTAGTCCGTACCCAAGGTGTCATCGGCTTCCATCATCGATCGGTATCGGCGGCCCAGATACGCGGCCAGGGCGAATCCCATCCCCAGGTTCAAGACAGCCACTACGAAGATATAGGAAAGCACCAGCCGTCTCCGCTTGTTTTGTCTCGCCGGCCGATAGTAGCCGTCTCGCTGGAGCGAGACGAAGCTTCATCTCGCCCAGCGAGATGGCTACCTTGGGAAACACAAGAGTTTGTCCACAACGCCACTGGAAAGTCTACGTTAAGACGGGGCCACGGCGGAAAGCAACGCGAGAAGTGCGCCGCCCCACGCCGGTGATGATGCCGGGTGTGCGGCTTGGCGCGGATACGACGTTTGCGGCGGGCGCCGTGGAGGCTACCAGTTCAACTCAGTGGCTTCTTCCCAGTGTTCGTAAAGGGTGGCCAAGGCCGCCTGCTGCCCAACGATCTCCGCGTTGATTCCGCGGACCCGGTCGCCGTCGCGATGCGTGTCGCCTTGGGCAAGTTGCCGGTGCAACTCCTCGAGCCGCGCTTCTCGCTCGAAGATCTCCTTCTCCAACTCGGCGACCTTGCGGTAGGGGAAACGGCGCCGCGTGCGGGTCGGTGGACAGCGCCGGCCGGCCTTGGCGGCTTGTTTTGCGGACGCGGAAGCCTTTGCCGCGCCCGGTTTTTCGGCCGCCGACTTCTCCGCATCGCGGCCCGCCAAACCCTGACCCGACAGACGCTGATAAGTCTCGTAGTTCCCTTCGATCACGCGCACCGAACCGGCCTCCATGACCAACAGATGATCGGCCACACGGTTGAGGAAGTAGCGATCGTGGCTGACCAGCAGCACGGTTCCCTCGAAGGAGGTCAAGGCCCGCTCCAAGGCGTCGCGGGCCCAGAGGTCGAGATGGTTGGTGGGTTCATCGAGCACGAGGAAATTGGCGCCGGCGGCGGCCAGCCGGGCCAAGGCCGCCCGACATCGTTCGCCGCCGCTCAGCCGCGACACCTTTTGCAGCGCGGTATCGCCGGAGAGTCCGAAACGGGCCAACAAATCGCGACGCTGCTGCTCGGAGAACTGCTTCCTGGGAGGACGTACGGCCTCCATGGCCGACCCGTCGCCGCCGTTGGTCACTTCCAGTTCGGTCAACTGTTGGTCGAAATAGCCGATTTCCACGCCTGTGCCGAGGTGTACGGCTCCTCGATCCGGCGGCACGCCGCCGAGCAGACATCGCAGCAAGGTGGTCTTGCCGCACCCGTTGGGTCCCAGCAGCCCCCAACGCTGTCCCCGAGTGATCTCGACGCCCAAATCGGTAAACAGCGGCCGGCCGTAGGCCTTGCAGAGATGTTCGGCCCGCAAGACGATGTCGCCGCTTCGGGTCGGCTGGGGAAACGCCATTGGCGGGGCGACGATTTCCCGGGGCGGCTCGACCGGCTGCAGGCGGTCGAGCTTCTTGCGGCGGTCTTCCGCTTGCGCGTGCTTCTGCCCGTAGGCGTTGCGCCGGATGAACTCTCGGGCCTTGGCGATCTCGGTCTGTTGTTTCTCGTAGGTCCGCCGCTGGACCAGCAGCCGCTCGGCCTTCTGCCGCCAATAGGCCGAAAAGTTGCCCGCGTATTTCTCCACCCGGCCGCGGAAGAGCTCCAGCGAGCGATTGGTCACCTTGTCGAGGAAATAGCGGTCGTGGCTGACCAGGATCATCGCCGCGGAGCTATCCATGAGGAAATCTTCGAGCCATCGGGTGGCCTCGATGTCGAGGTGGTTGGACGGTTCGTCGAGGATCATCAGGTTGGGTTCGGCCAGCAGCAGTTTGGCCAGCAGCAGGCGGTTCTGTTCGCCGCCGCTGAGGGATGCGACCGGCTGGCGGAACGTTTCCCGGGCGAATCCCAACCCGGCCAGCACGCGCTGGATCTTGTAGTCCAGGTTGTAGGCGTCGCGGCGTTGGAGTTCCTGCTGGAGGTGATCGTATCGGGCGGCCAGCCGGTCGTGCTCGGCGGTGGGGCCCGTTTCGCTCATCGCGTCGGCCACCGCCAGCGCCTCCTGCTCCAAGGCCGTCAACTCGGCCAGGGCGCCGGCCGCTTCGTCCCAGAGGGTCCGCCCGGGTTGAAACTGCGGTTGCTGTTCGAGATAGCCCAGGTGAACGGAGGCGTGAAGACGACAGGAACCGTCGTCGGGATCGGCCTGGCCGGCCAGGATCCGTAGCAGGGTGGTTTTCCCACATCCGTTGGGCCCCAACAATCCGATCCGCTCGCCGGGGCGCACTTGCAGCGTCACCCCGTCCAGCACCGGTTCGGGGCCAAAGTGCTTTCTAATCCCCTCGGCGTCCAGAAGGATCATCGGCGGAATCGGGTCCTTGGTGGCTAGATCGCAAGCGGCGTATCGAGACAGGCGCAGATTCTCCATGATAATCGGAGACCCGAGGCAGCGGGAGGCCAAATGTGTTGGCCCGGTGCGAGGCGGCGGGGCGGAACAGCATTGAGTGATTCCGGGAATTCGGGAAGCAGAAATCACCGTAGCAGGTTGCCGGGCGAAAATCAAGCGGACCTCAGGCAACCGAAAAAAGGACGCCGTCGATGCCAGGGGATGGCATCGACGGCGCCCAACAAGCGGAGGATTCCGCGGGTGGAGTGTGCGAATGACGTCGCACGTGGAGTGTACAGTATCGGGCCGCCGGCCGGACGTCGCCGCACGACGGCCCGCCGGTCAAAACACAACAATCAAGTCGGTGCCGAAGGTGAACTGGTTATCTCGGCTGCCGGCGTCGTAGGGCAACCGGCCCAGGCCGTCGGCGGGGCCGTCGTACCAGTCCCAGCGGCACTCGGGCCGCACGTTGATCCAGTCGGTCGGCTTCCAGTTGAGGCCGATGGTCACCGCGCTGAAATCGCCGGCCCAGCCCTGCTGATTGGCGGCCTTGTTCGGCCCCAGTGTCCAGCCACCAGGCGCGCCGATCCCGCCCACGCGAGTACCGTCGTCGTCGCGGAACCATTCGACCCGCGCCCCCACGGACCAGCATTCGTTGACGTCATAGAACAGGTACTGGTTCACACCGTACCATTCGGCGTCCGGTGTGGCGCCGGTGAGGGGGTTCCGCAGGCTGCCGTCGTCGTCGATTCCGTAATCGTGCTGCAGGACGTATCGCCAACGGCAGTTGATCCGGTGGGAAAGGACCACGCTGTACATCGTCCGGTTCAAGTCGCCGGCGTCGTCGTAAGCGCCGCTCGTCAGTCCGAAGGCCACCGAAGTCGACTCGTCGCAACTGGTCCAGCTTATCCCGCCGAGAAACTCCAGGTCGGTATTGTTGTCTTCCCAGGTATCCCACCCCCGGTCGAAGCCGCCGCTGATGGCGATTTGATCGCTCACCGCGTGGGACGCCAGCAGACCGGTGTGCGTGAACGGCTCGCCGTACTGGAACGTGTAGGCGTGGGAATAGAAGAAGTTGTCCGGGGCGGTGACGACTTCATATCCGATGATCGTATAGAAGTGTCCCATCCGCACGGTCAGGTCGTTGACGGCCACGTCGACGTACGCTTGGGGCACAGCCACCCCGTAGAAACGCTCCGATTCGTTCCAATCGTCTTCCAAACCGATCGACGACGTGAATCGCCAATCCGTGCCGTAGACGGCGTCGATCCGGCCGCCCACGTCCCAGCCATATCCGCCGGTGTCGACCTCCTTTTCGGCGTACAGCCAAAGCTGATTCATCTGGTACTCGCCGTCGCGGTCGTTGAAGGTGACCGGGCCGTTGAACCGGTCGGCCACGCGGCGGCCGTTGACGGTGATCCCCTGGTCGAGCCAGCCGCCAAACGTGATCCCCAAGCCACCGCCGCAGCCACCGCCGGCGCAACGGCTGGGCTCACAATATGAACTCCCGCCGCACGTGTCGCAACTGCCGCAACGGTTCCCCACGGCACTTTGTTCGAGGGTATCCTCGACCCAGGCGTTGCCGGCCTCACCGGGCGCTTCCGGCGGCGGCGGAGCATCGGACGGCGAATCGTAGGCCGCGTCCGGCGGCGGGGGGGGCTCCGCAGTTTCCGCCATCGGCGCGACGGGGGCCTCTTCCTCAAACGGTGAATCGTCCCCGACTTCCTGGTAATAAGCTTGTCGCGTGGCGGTCGCGTCGTCGGCCCAAGCGACCCCACTCGAGGTGCTCTGGGCCGACGCGACGCTGCAACACAATAGCCCCCATGCCACAAAACCGACTACGGTCACACCGGCCGGCGATCTCCAATCCCATTGCCATTTCTGCATCGTCCGTTTCTCCTTCCCTGGACAAGGCGTGTACGGCAGGCTTTCCCCGGGCAGGGGGGAAACTGCAACGCACGCTCCACGTGCTCGGATGACTCCTCCAATCAGCAGAACTAATCGGAGCGTTGTAATGCATATATCCAGCTAACCCGCATCAGCCCGGAGAACCAGAAACTTACGAAAAGCCGACGCGACTTGCCCAGTTTGACATCACGGGGTCGATTTTCTGAACAAACGGGCATTCTGTAGCGGTGGGGCGCTTTCTCGCTCATAAACGGCTATACTGGCGCGCGTCTATTGGTACCGTTTTGCCCACCGTCTCCAGTCGAAAGGAAAGCCATGTCCCGGAAAAACCCGATTGCGTCGTTGCTGGTTTTGCTGTTTTTCGTCTCGGTCGGTGTGGCCGACGGGCCCAAGAGAGTTCTGTTGCTGGCCGGCAAGGGCAGTCACGGATACGGAGCCCACGAACACCAGGCCGGCATCCGGGTGCTGGCGAAGTGTCTTGAGGGCGTGCCCGGGCTGGAGATTTCCAGCCACTATGTCGACGGCGACTGGCCGCAAGGGCCGGAGTTGATCGCCGGCGCCGACGGCATCGTGATGTTCATGGACATGGCGTCACACTGGCAGCAGGCCGATCCCCAGCGGCAGGCGGCGCTGGAGGACCTGATGGCCCGCGGCGGCGGAGTTCTCGCCCTGCACTGGGCCGTCGGCGGCAAAGAGGACAAGTATATTCCGTTTCATCTGCGGCTGGTGGGCGGCTGCCATGGCGGATCCGACCGCAAGTACACCCACGCGGAAGTGGAGCTAAAGCGGGCGAAAGCCAAACACCCGATTCTCTGCGGCATCGAGAATTTCCGCATCGACGACGAGTTCTACTATCAACTCAAATGGGCCCAGCAGGGCCAGATCACACCGCTGTTGACGGCGACCATCGAGGGTTCCCCGAACCAGGCGGCGGCCTGGGCGTTCGAGCGGCCCGACGGCGGCCGGTCCTTCGGTTTCGTCTGCCTGCACTTCCACAAGAACTGGGGACTTCTCGAGTGCCGGCGGCTGGTCGCCCAAGCCGTCCTTTGGAGCGTAAAGCTGCCCGTGCCCAAGCAAGGTCTGCCGGTAAAAGTCAGCCACGAGGACTTGCAGTTGCCGCCGCAGAAGTGACCGCCCTCAGCCGTCAAAGCGAGGCCAGGTCAGTAGCCCGTTGAGAATGTAGGGAACGCCCTCCGTGGCGTTCCGGCGGGTGCCATTTGGCTCCTTCCCGCCGCTTCTCGGAACGCCACGGAGGGCGTTCCCTACAGGGATCGGGCTTCTTCAACGGGCTGCTAGCAGGAAATCGTCAGGGCGAGCCCTGACCTACAGGACCGACAAAATCAAAGACGTGGCTTTGGAAACAGGAAGTCGTCAGGGCGAGCCTTGACCTACAATGCTAATACCCCCCTGGCGGATCCGACGCCGGCCGGGGCTCAAAAATAGGAACTGGGTCAGCTGGTACGGCAGTTCGAAAAGTCCGAGATGGAGAGGGAATTGCGCTCGAAGCTGGCCGGCTGAAGAACCCCAGGCCTTCGGCTTCATGCTCGATCAGCTTCAATTGCAGTTGAATGATCTCGTCTTTGGCTGCCTGGCGCTTTTCAAGTTGCGCCCGGAGCCTCTTGACACGC
>SDBV01010408.1_pt1 | contig 12187 bp, 21 predicted proteins | sample 2277081 | NCBI WGS metagenome assembly SDBV01 (sample SAMN10402039, study PRJNA504765) | marine sediment metagenome | isolation source: marine sediment core GS10_PC15, 223 cmbsf | place: Arctic Ocean: Southern Knipovich Ridge | collected 2010 | reverse complement strand
CGCGCTTTCCCGCGTACATCAAAAGCTGCACGTCGTACCAGCGCGCGACGGTCGGCTTGTCTGCCTTGATGATCGCGTGCTCAGCCTTTCGCCGCGTCTCGTCGAGCGGATAGAAGCCGAACAGCGACCGGAACATGTTCAAGCCCTCGTGCTTGCCCAGTAGCAAGCGGATGGCTTCGTCGATGGTCTCTTGCGGCATCCCGAGCCGCTTGCCCTGGGACTCGGCCAGCAAGGCGACTCGATAGATGGGCTCGCCCTGTGCCTTGATCTGCGTCCAGTCGACGTCGAACAGTTCGAGCTGGTCACCGGCCCCGAGGTAGCCGAGTTGGGCGAGCGCGCGCAGCACAAAGTGTGGGTGTTGCATCGGCCGGTAGACGACCTGATGTGCTAGGGCGTTGGCTGTCACGCGAGCAGGAACCACAACAGGCCGGCCACGCCGGCGCCGACCAGTGCGGCCCCGGCTCCGAACCCTTGGGTCCTGCGTCCGCCCTCGGGTGTCGCCTCGCTTACGAGCGTGCTACCGGGCCAGCCGTCGACTGTGGCGGCCGTGAGAACGCCGGCGTTTGCCGGCCGGTCAGCCTGCGGCATCTCGGCGACGATCGTTTGCAGCCGCTGGATCCACTTGATGCGCATTCGCTTGTAGGACTTACCTTTGAGCGGGCCGAGACTGATCGTGTAGTTCGCGATCATGTCCTTCATCTGGGTTGAAACTGCGGCGTCGGGGTCGGCGTACTCGGCCCCTCCCCGTCCCGTGAGGACGATGATCATCACCATTATTCCCCAGGGATTTACGCCCGCGTAAATGGCTCCGTTGTTGGCCGCCGCATACTCGCCCGCCCTGACTCGGAGCGCTGCGAGGGCCAGGTTTCCAGGCATGTTCTTTGCCTGGCCATCGACGTCGCGCAGCAGCACGTCGCCCTGATACGCCGTGCTCGTCTCTTCCTGTGCGAAAGCCTCGGCGCTTCCGACCTCTGGCAACGGCTCGTTGCTGGGTTGCCATCGGCCTCCGAACGGGTTCCAGACTTCGCCATAGACGCCGCCCGGCTCCGGCTTGACCAGGCTAATGGCGTCCCATGCTGAAGGTGGGAACAGCCATCCCGCGGCGACTAGATCCATGAAGTCTTGGACCGCCGCGACCTTCACGGTGCGGATGGTCCCGCCTGCGTTCCTGACCTCCGCGCTTTTCGCCTTTGAAATGTGGCCCCACATCGGGAGCCGTACACCCGCGGCGGCCGCTGGGCCGATAATCTTCGCGCCGAGGATCGGTGCGGTGACGGTGCCGCCAAACAGCATCATGAACTTGGCGGCATCGCTCCACGCGCTGGAGAGCTTTGCCGTGCCTGTCTCGATGGCCTCTAGCCCTTCTTCCATCCCCGCGGCCACGGCGTTTATGTCGCCCGCTTCCAGGGCTGCCACGATCTTCTCGCCTGCCTTTCCGGTGGCCTCGATGTCGCTGCCGATGATGGGCACGTCCTGTCCGAGGCCTCTGAGCGCGTAGCCGTGCATCTGCCACGAGTCGCTTCGGTCTCCGAGGCCAGGGCAGCCGCCCGTCTCCAGTCCCCAGGGATCGGCGGCCGCGAGTAGCGCGAGGTTCTTTCGGGTCATCATCTCAGCAGCCCCGCGACGTTGAAGTGACGAATGCTCGTGAAGCCGCCAACACGCGCTGGCGACTGTCCCGGCTCCAGTTTGAATGTCGCCGCATCCAGCGGGATCCAACGGTGGTTTTCGCCGAGGACTTCATTCCAGACGTGAACGGGGCTCCGGCCCTTGTACCCGATGCCGTAGCGCTGCTTGGGCCACGAGTAGCCGAGCCGGTAGAGCAGTGACGAGAGTGCGACCACCATGTCGTCGCAATCGCCCACGGGGACGCGTCGAAGTGCGCCAAGGTCGGCGATGGTCTCCGGCAGTTCGCGGGCGTACCGCAGCCAATCGCGCACGAACAGACAGCACGCCAACGCGTTGGCATCGAGCGGCGCGCGCCGTTCGACGTTGGCGACACTGTGACGCGCGATGATTCCGGCGCGCTTAGAGCGGCTGTCATGAAGCGCGAGCCTCGCCATTAGCTGGAGCTTGGCTTTCAGCGAAGGCAGCCAGAGTCGCTGGGTCGAGACTGTCAAGAGCCTGCTGGAGCTGGTCATGCATGTCCTTTGCCTTGGCCGCCTCGGCCGCGTCCGGCTCCCCCTTCTTGGTTGGCGCTGGCGCTGGCATGGCTCCCATTGCGCCGCCGGGGCCCCCTGCCATCTTCGCCATCATCAGCGGCGCCATCATGCCCATCAGCTGCTCGCCCATGCCGGGGTCTATCAGCTCTTTCATGGCGGCGATCTGCTCGATAGGGTCGGGCCGGTCAAAGAGTCGCTCGATGAGCGGGGGCAGTATGGCGATCATCACTGGGGCCCAATCGAAAGACCTGGGCTGTTGCTGGGCCTTTGCCACGAGCGGCAGGAGCAGTCGCAGGGTCTCGGCGTTGCCGTTCGCCGGGTTGTTGTGCGCCTGATTCAGCATGGCGACGACGGGGCGCCCGTACGCGTCGAACGTGCCCGGCACGATGCCACTACCGACCTCGGCGCCGCCACCCAGGGCGGCGACGATCTGGTCCATCTTGGCGTGCAGATCGCGGTGCGAGTTTTCGAGGGCTGCGATCCGCGTGGATCCCTTGCCTTCTGATTTCCCTGCCATTTTTGTCCGGGTGCGCGGTGTGGAGCTGGTCACCGATCACGAACGGACCCGGCGCGCGTGTCAAGTCCGCCGCGCCGGCGCCTGGGCGCGGCCGCGCGCGCGCTCGCATTCTGCGACCGCGCGTCGCGCGCGCGCGAGCAGGACGAAAAACGACACGGGGCTTGCCGTTTTTTATCGCGCTCTGTCAGATCGCGGTGTGGCGGACGGTAGAATGGTCTGGATGAAGTTTCACCAACTACGCCCCAGCGCCGTTTTGTCCCAACTCGCCTTGATACCACGTGGGAAAGGGTTGCTGGCGTAGCCCAGCCCTTACTCACGAGGGGAAAGGGTCGACATTTGTAGGAGACCCGATGAAAGCTAGTGATGAAGCAACCCCCGGCCTGGACGCAGCAACCGTGCTGCCCTGGGCGTTGGACATGTGTTCCCTGCTAGACGCCGTGAGCCTGGCTATCAGCAGGGAGGAGTACGCCCGAGCGAAGGTCCTGCTTTATGGACGCTTCGCTCTCGCGGAAAGCTACGGCATCGAGGTTTATCGCGGAGCACCAGCCTCCCAGGGGGACCACTGATGAGCGACGAACGCGGCGCGAAGCATCGGCGGTCGCAGTTCTAGCCGGCCAGCTCCCAGCCGATGACATTCGCGATCCCGTCGACGACGCGGTTTAGACCGCTCTCGGGCGGGTCGGAGCGTTCGAACAGCTCGTAGATGAATACGAGCGCGATCAGCTCGTTGCGGGTCAGGCCACCCTTGCGCGCAACGAAGCCCGCGACAAAGTGCGTCAAGGTCCACCAGTCGATCGGGTCTACGTTGCGCATGCGTTTTCCTTGGACTTAGAACGGGAGGTGCCCAAACTCGAAAGCGGCGGCGCTGTCGGGATGTTGAGCCAAGTAAAGTTCGGTCTTTCGTTCCAGTTGTTCGCTCTGCTCCTCCAGTCCTTCAACGGCTGCAACCGCGAAGGACTTGGGGAGCTTCACCAGCGGGGGCGGGCGCGCCCGCCCCTTCTGCATCGGTCCGCTGAATGAGTGGACTTCCCAACCCGCGGCGCGAGCTATCGCGTCGGTCTGGGGATCGTCGACGGTGAGACGTGCGAACAGTTCGCCGATCGTGCCGGTGCTGAATCGCCAGAGGTCATCGGGGCAGACCATCACGCGCGGCTCGTGGACGGGGCACGTGTCGAGCCCTGACAACTCGCACAGGCACTCGGGCTCATCGTTCATCCGATACCAGAGCCCGCCCCAGCGCACGCGCTTGAAACCGCGCATCCCGATCTGAAAGTCGATGAGCGCGGCCGCGCTCAAGTCGACGGTCTTGACCACGTACTTAACGGCCTCATTGATGGCGTTCGCGGCGGCCGCCAGCTTGGCGTCCCGGTGGTCTTTGCCCGCTGCGCTGATGTGGACGATCCACGCTTCTCCGCGCGTCGTCTGGTACCACTCCTGCATCAAACAGCGTTCTAGCGGCGAGTTCTTCCGGCCGGTGTGCCCGACCCGCCGCACGCACTCGCACTCATCATGATGCGGGCGAGCTGGGCGCAAGCGGGCGCGACCGCCGGTCGCGTCGCTAACCTTGCATTGGTTCGTCCAGTACTTGCCGATGCTCAGCACGTGGACGTGCCAGCCCCAGCCATCGACGGCGTTCCCGGTGCATTCGAAGACCGCCATGTGCGCGAGCACCTTGTCTTTCCAGGCGGTGCGGCGCGTCATGTTGTCGAACCAGTTGGCGCACGTCTCGGCGGCCTCGCGCACGTCGCCCCTCCACCGGGGCGTTGTGTAGACCGAGTGCCGGATGATGTCCTGCGGCCCCACGGTGGTCTCGATGCAGTGCTTGATCTTCTTGAGCGTGGTGCGGTGCCGGTGGTTCAAGCACACGGCGCACAGCATCACATCGCAGTGCATCGGGCACATTTTGACCTTCGCGTCGCGCAGGTTCAGCGCGGCCCTGAAGGACTCGGCGCAACGCTGCATGCGCCGCCCTGGCTTGACGGCTCGCGTGTCCCAGTGCCCCGCCAGGATGTCGGCCACGCGCCTTTGTTCGGCGCGGTGCTTCTTCACGGCGTACCTCCAAGCGGTGTACTTCCAAGCGGAAGGCCGGTGGAGGATGTGCCGAGTCTGGGGGCCCTTGTTCAACTCAGTGCACCTTCCCGGAACCCGGTTCGCGCAGGACGACGGCAACCCCGTGCTTCTCCGCTATCTCGAAACGTCCCCTAACGAGCTTTCGCGCTCGATTCAGACTGTCGTCGTCGCTGCTCCATTGGATTTCCTGCTCTACTGCGTCGAGCAGTGTGCATAGCTCCAGGGCCCATGCCTGGTAGTCGATTTCGTCGCTCATTCGGACTCGCTCTCGGACTCGCTCTCGGACTCGCTCTCGGACTCGCTCAGCTCGTAGTCCATCGCGGGGATCGCCAGGTCTGCGAGACGCTGAATGAGCGGTTGGACCGCGTCTTTCACGTTGTCGGTCGCTACGTCGAGCGGGGTGCGCGCCATGTCTGACCAGTCCACGTAGAACCACAGATAAGGGACCTTGCCCGGATACTTGACTCGGACGAGCGACCCGATGGTCTCACCGCTCAGCTCCACGTCCCAGCTGTCTCCAACGAACTTTTTCAGCCTAATCACCGCACACCTCCTGGCTCTGAGACTCTTGGTCCACTATTTCCCGTTCCGAAAAAGCCTCACCAAGCGCGCCCTGCCGGGCGACTTGTCGACCTTTTCCCGGAGTATCAAGGCGAGTAGGGCGCGCGGCTGCGCCGCCACTGCGGCCTTCAGCCGCGAAGTCCAGGCGCCCGCTCAGCGACGCCGAGCAGATGCCGTCAGTGGGGCCCCCGCCATCCATCCGGGCGTGGCAGCGCTTACACGTCCAGTGCCCCGGTTGCCCGTGCCACTGGTGGCGCTCCTCCCTGGTGAGGCCCTTCACTGCAGCTCCCCCAACTCGGCAATCACGTTCGCGATGCGCACTGCTGCCTCAGATTGACCCTGTGTGCGGTGCCGTGGATACATCGGCATCGGCACACAGGCGTGCAGAAAGGCTATGTCGTTGAGGACCTGATCCACCTCGGACCATGTACATGTGCAGGCGGTCGGCCCTACATGAGTCCAGGGCTTTCCGAACTCAGCCTTCTCCGTGGCGTCAGCAAACCCACAGACACACCAGCTCTGCCGAGCCACATGGTCGACGAGCAAAACGATGGCTTCAAGCTGAGCAGATAGACGAATCCGACGATTCATTATTCCACCTCCATACAGGCCAAACACATCGGCTTGCGCTCTTCACCGCTCAGCGCCTTACCGCGCATGATGGCGTCGCCAGTCACGCCGCAGTCGGGGCACTTGTACCTGACCACCAGGACACCGGGGCCGGACACGAGCACTCGCGGTCCGTCGCCCTCACCGCACAGCACCTCAACGGACAAGTCGTTGACCAGGCTCGCAAGGGACATGCAAGCATCCGAGACCTTGCCGCATGCGATCTGCACGCGGCGCCGCTCTTTCTCGTTGAGACCAGGGGACCCGGGCTCTACGGTCATGCTGATCAGCCGGTACTGGGTTTCCATCAGGTCGCGGGCGAACCGCTCCAACTCCAACACAGCGGTTGCTCGGTAGATGTTCTTCATCATGCCCGTACCCCCGCGACTTCATTGGCCTTCTTTTTTGACTGCGAAAAACCCCGTAAGGCGCCCGCAAGGGCAAGGGCCACATCCTTGGGTGGCTTGCGATGGCCAAGCTCGTAGTGGCTGATCTGACGGGGTTTCAGTCCGGCAGCCTCGGCCAGCTCGGCCGGGGTCAGCCCGAGCAGCTGACGCTTGGCGCGCAGTGTCCGGCCGTACTTCGTGCGGGCGTCGACGTCGACGAACGCGCGCACACTGTTGCGGACAAGCTGGACCTCGGCCGCGAGCGAGCGCGCAGCCTCCGGCGACAGGGCCGGAAGATTCTCGACGCCCCAGCGCAACAGCGCCAGCCCGTCTTTGAACGCCTTGCAGGGCTCGTGATACTGGCGGCGGCGGCCGCGACCGGTCTGCTCGGGCAGAGCTTGCAAGCATACTTCACAGTCCATCTACACATCTCCTTCAGCGCTAGGAGCGCCAGCAATACGGCTGATTAGGAGAGGTTCGGTGAGAAGCTCACCGCCCGGCAGATGTCCTCCCGGACTGGGCACCGGACTGCGTCCGTCTACCGACGCGGCAACGTGCCAACGTGACGACGAATGGATGCAGACGGGGCAATAGTCCGGCCAGACATTCAGAGGACTGTAGCGAAACGCTGCACAGCAGACCCGGCAAAGCTTGCGGGCGGCTGTGGGCGGGGCTAACGTAGCCTCTGCGGGTTGGGTTTTCGCTTCCATCGAATACCTTTCCTAGAAGGGCTCTCAGTTCATTGCTGAGGGCCCTTCGCTCATGAACCTACACGAAGTGCGGCCAGGGTCAAAGATTGGCGAGACGGGGTCATCCCTTGGCCTTCTCAGCGTCTTCTAGCAGCTCTGCGACTTCGTCCACTACTGGCCACGATTTGATGATGAACGCCAGGAGTGCGATTGCGGCCGCGATGACCAGGTAATCTCGGATCATCTGGGTCATGGATAGGGGCTGTCCCAGTCGGGGTCAGAGGTGTACTTGGCCCACATGCCTTCGCCGCCGGCGTCGTCATTCTCAGCGGCCTCTTTCACCGCCGCAGCTGCGGCCATCGGCGCGAAGAGTGTCGGGGTGCTCGTGCCTGGGTGCAGCCGCTTCATCTCCTCCATGAGATCCTTCAGCGACTTGTCCGACAGCCCCAGCCTCTTCTTCAGCAGCGCGATAGCGGCGACGAGCTTGGCCACCTGCTTGAGCAGTTCGGCGTTCTTCTCGCTTTGGGTGGGGCCCTTGAACATGACGAACGCCCCCACGCCCAGCACTGTCAGCAGCAGCAGCACCGTTGGAGTGTCCCACTTCATCGACGGTAGGCCCTCACGAGCGCCCAGCCGATGAACAACCCGACGCCTACGCCGACTGCCGTATTGGTCATGGTCCGCGTGTTCGCGCGCGCTATGAGTAGGTTGTAGTCATGCACCGAAATGTAGGTGCCGCCCGCGACCTGCTGCGTCGGCTCGGTGAGCTTGGGCACCCACGCGGGAAATTGCAGTGCCTGAACTGTGACATCCTCGTCGCCGTTGTCCTGGCCCAGGCCTGGGCCGACTCGTCGCATGTAACCGCTCATTAGACGTCTCCCTGTGTCTTGAACTCGAATTGCTTCATGAACTGCGCCGGTAGCGCCTTGTAGGTGGGCCAGAACATTTCGCGGACCGCGCCCGCGACCACGACGCCTCCAGCCATGGTGAATAGGTCCGGCATCAGGTTCGGACCGCTGAACATGGGCCCCCGCGAGCGCTGGCGACGCTTCCAGTAGTATCCAGATGCGATGAGAGCGCCCCCGATGATGAGTTTCCACTCGGTGGCCATCTCGTCGCCTCTGAGGACGAGCTTGCTCACGTCCACCTGCCACTGCTGGTCGTCGACTGCCATCAGAGGCCCCGCAGGTCTTGGATAGCTGGTAGGTCGGGATAAGCCGCCAGGCTGTTGACTGCCCATGCGACTGCGACGTCTACCGTTGCCCCGAATTGGTTAATGCCTTGGGCCCGCCGAAAGCTGATTCGGACCACCAGTCCTCCAGGCGGCCACGGCAGGAGCGTGTGCATCTGAAAGACGTTTATGAATGGCCCGACTGATGGGACGTTTCCGAAGGCCCCGAACATGGGGCGCAGCACCCGGTCGCGGGGGTTGCCTTCAACCTCGCTTGAATAGGGCTGGAGGCCCGTCTCGAAAAAGGTCTCGTAGGTCGTGCCGGTCCTGGCCGGAGAGAAGTCGACCGCCGGGATGACGCCCGCCCAAAGGGACATGAAGGGGCTCGGAGCGTTGCGCAACGTGCCGGTATGGTCGAGCGGCGCACTCAGCCCTGGCACTGGCAGCTGAACGATCGCTGAATCCATGATGCCCGGCGGGACGTCGATGGTCACCTTGTTGAATCCGCTGATCAGGGATTCGCGCTGGCGTGCGACAGTGCTCACTCTTCGTTGAGTGCCTGCGGCGGAATCATGCCGTACTGGGTGACCTGCAGGCCGATTTGAAAGGTGTCGGTCGTGGAGAAGTTTCGGATCTCCACCTCGATCACGTCGCCCTGGGCCACGGGAATGCGGCGCAGGTAGCCCTGCTCATCGGCGGGCGAGCCGAATCCACCGGCCACCGGTATGAACCCCGTGGCGAAGACTTCCGACGGGCGAAACAACGTCCCGTTTTGGGCCTCGTAGATGGTTTGGGCGCCGATCTGAATGCGGACGACGCCGGCGTTGAGGCGGACGTCTGAACCGCCCCCCCCTTCAATGTTGGTGACGAACGGGGTCATGTGGGAGATGACCCCGAATTTCTTGACGTTGAGCACGAGCGGCACGCTCGTCTCCGGTCCGACTTCGGCGGACTTCTGGTAGACGAACGGGATCCCGAGGTCGTACTGACCGACCCGGATGGCATCGCGCAGGGTGCCGACCAGCTTCCACGCCTCGTTGATGAACGCAGGCGCGACCTGTCGGCCCCACTGTTCGAGCTTGGCAGTGAGCAGATGCATCGGACGGCGCGCCGTCGCGACTCGCACCTTTTCGAACTGGGTTACTTCTCGCTCGCTCGCCATGGGATCACCTGCGCTGGTTTTCGATCGATTGGTTACTGATGGGAACTAATGGTTGCTCGCCGGCGAGCTCGAGCTCGGCCGAGTCGATTACCTGGTTTCGGTGACTTACAGTTTTATGCCACCTGGTTTAGTTCCTTCTGGTTAATAGTGAGAGCGTCTCAGAGCGGCTTGTGTGGGTCTGTACTTACAAACACCACACAAACTCGCTCTGAGAGCGCCGCACAACTGCTCAGCCGGGGATGCCGGTGTAAGACACGCCGTACATCACGCACGAGTACGCGAGGATGATGTCTTCGAACCCTGCCCCCTGCTGAATCAGGGGAATGTTTGCAGGCGTGAGGGACCGCTTGATCTTCAGCTCGACCGAATACGACTCACCCGCACCGAGGTAGATCGGGGGGTCGAATCGGATCAGGCTCTGCTTGCCTTGGGTAGCTGCTGTCACGACGGCCGTCGGTATCGCGCCGCCTCCGGTCTGGAAGCCGACCGCCAGGCCGGGCAGCGAGGACAGCACCGGGAACCGTTGCCGGTTCTGAGTGCCGAGCGTGAGTGTCGCGCTCGTGTTCTCCAGCAGCTGGCGCTGGACCCTGGCGAGCGCGTCGATGGTGGCGCTGCCGTCACTGATGAGTTGGATGACAAAGCCCATCGCGTAGGCCTTGTACATCTCGGCCGAGTCCTGCTTACCGGCTGTCACCACGTTGGTGTCCTGCTCGGTGAGCTGGCCAAGCACGGCGTCGGTGCCGCCGATCTGCCCGGTGAACAACGCCGTCGGGTCGTTGTTCTGCAAGAGGCCCGCGGCATCCCATGCCAGGCCCACGCGCGCGTACTTGAAGTCGAAGCGCTTTCGCACGGGCACGCCCGCGTTGACGCCCTGGGACTTCATCCAGCGCTTCAGCTGGCCTTTCAGATCCGGCCGGCTGTTGAGCAGCTGACCTATCCATGCCTTGCACGCATCCTCTGGGATGTGCGTGCCCATCGCGGCGTCCGTCTCGGCCGCCATTGCTCTCATGTGACTACTCACCGCTAAACCTCCAACAGGTATGGGGTGTGGGGTCCTACTCCTCGTCGACGTCGTCGACGTGGTTGGCCAGGATGGCCTCGACGAGATCAGCCTTGACCTCGTCACCGGTCAGCTCAACCCCAAGCTCGGTTGCCATGGCGATCAGATCGTCATTCTTGAGCTTGGATAGAACCGATTTGGTGGGTTTGCCGTCGTCCTGGTCGACGACGGCGGGCGGCACGTGATGATGCCAGCGAGCGAAACTCATACGGCTCCTCCTCCATTTGAATAGGTTGAACAGGGCCTACCAGCTGTCGCCGTAGTCCGGCTCGCGCCAGGCAAACTGGCCCTCAAGCCACTCGTCGGAGTGCGAGCTATCGGTCATCTCGCCCAGACCGGGCGCGAGCAACCGCGAGTCCATCGCCGGGTCCTGGATGCCACCGGGCACATCCACGAACTCGCCGAGCATGACCAGCTCGCCGACGCTACCGCCGCCGTACTCGCCGCCCATCCCGTGAGGATGGAAGGGCACGCGCGACTGCATCCCCAGCATGATGGCCGCCTGCCTGGCGCTGACCTTGCGGCCGTCCGGCAGTGTCAGAACCCCGAGGCCTTCGGTGCCGGTGTCCGCTTCGCCGTTCACCTCGGCTTTGGCCTCCGCGATGATCTTGTCCAGCTCGGAGATCACGTTGTCCTTGCGCATCTGCACCAGGACGTCGCTGAGCTGGAGGTAGACGCCGGCGGCCATCATGCCGTAGCCCGCGGGCGCTACCTGACGCATCATTCCCTTGTACGGGATCATGGTGAAGGCCCAGCCCGCGAGCGCGAAGATCAGGCCGCTGAATTTGCGCACCTGCGTGGGGATCTGCGTCCGCCACTGCGGATTTCGGAACACATAGATTTCTAGCGCCGCGGTGGCGGCCGCGCCGATGACCATCGGCACCAGGATGTTCTTGGGGTTGGCCTTGCGCCGGCGCTTGCCCTTCTTGCGCTTCTTGGCCGGGGCGGCCGCGACGGCCTTCGACTTCTTGCGCTTGGGGCGCGTCAGGGCTCGGCGGATCTCTGCCTTGGATAGATGCACGTCGACGATGTCATCGTGGCCGCGTCGCCGGTGGATGGGGCGGGGGTTGGTCAGAACCTCAACTTGTTCGTACGGCATTCGTTCGCTCCCCCGCTTTGGGGCGTAGGTCTATGACCCCGCGGCGCGCGTCCACCGTGAACGCGCCGCCTCGGGTTCGGATCGATTTGCCATCCCAGTAGAACCGGGGACGGCCCCACACGTGCGGCCAGCGTCTGCCCTGGAACACGTGGTTGTAGAGTGTGAAGCCGTTCGGCCCCTGCGGATCTTCGCGGTAGTATGTGAGTCCGAAGCCCCAACCCAGATCGATGCCTGGGGACAGCTCGCGCTTTATGATGTCCTTGAGTACGCGTGTCATGTCGGGCGCGCTCATGAACGACGCGCCCGCCAGCTTGGCAAGGGCGGTCAACTCGACGTCGCTGAGTTCGACGTTCACGGCTAGCTTCATGCTCATCGCCGATACCACCAGTAGGCCAGGCCCACGCCGGCGGCCATGGCCATCGCGATGTAGAGCCACGGGATCGGCTCGCTCTTGATCTGGTAGATGTTCTTGCCGGCTAGCGCGTCGGTGACTTGCTGGGAGCTCCACTTGGCGGCCTTGGCAATCTTGTCCAGCTCGGACGCGGTCACCACCTGTTTGGCCATCGCGCGGAGCAGTTCGGCGCGCTTTCCCGCGTACATCAAAAGCTGCACGTCGTACCAGCGCGCGACGGTCGGCTTGTCTGCCTTGATGATCGCGTGCTCAGCCTTTCGCCGCGTCTCGTCGAGCGGATAGAAGCCGAACA
>SDBV01010407.1_pt1 | contig 12189 bp, 13 predicted proteins | sample 2277081 | NCBI WGS metagenome assembly SDBV01 (sample SAMN10402039, study PRJNA504765) | marine sediment metagenome | isolation source: marine sediment core GS10_PC15, 223 cmbsf | place: Arctic Ocean: Southern Knipovich Ridge | collected 2010 | reverse complement strand
CAAAGCATCGTCATCCTCCGCGAAAGCGGAGGATCTAGGAGCATATGGATAAAGTACATTTTATATTGGTGTGATACTAGATTAAATTTAGCGTGTGTTAATAGTTTTTCTGGATCCCCCGCTTTCGCGGAGGATGACGATGCTTTGCGGAGGATGACGATGTTTTGTGAAAGATGACGATGCTTTCGCAGAGAACGACGGCGTTTCGTGCAAGCCAACGGAGTTGGAGGTTTTCTCACATCATGTTAGTCTTACGTATTTATAATGGTCAGTGAATAAATGGTTAAGAAAAAAGACACTCAACAAAAACAAGGCTATTCGGCTGAATCGATCGAAGTATTAAGCGGTTTGGACCCAGTTAGGCGGCGTCCCAGTATGTATACCGATATTTCGCGGCCGAATCATCTGGCGCACGAGGCGATTGATAATAGCATTGATGAGGCGATTGCAGGCTTTGCATCTCTAATCGATGTCATTTTATATCGTGATGGTTCACTCGAAGTGATTGATAATGGCCGTGGTATGCCAACGGATGTTCATCCTGAGCATAAGTTAACGGGAGTCGAGCTTATTTTAACGCGCTTACACGCAGGCGCGAAATTCTCTGAAAAAAGTTACAAATTTTCGGGCGGATTGCATGGTGTGGGTATTTCAGTAGTTAATGCATTATCCAAGCAATTAACGGTTAAGGTTAAAAAAAATGGCAAAGTGTATCAAATGGACTTTGCAAACGGTGATAAAAAAACAAAACTACGTGAAGTGGGCACTTGTGCAAAGCGCGAGACGGGCACCAGTATTCGGTTTTGGCCAGATAAACAATATTTCGACACGGTTAAATTCGCACTGAGTTCTCTAAAACATGCTTTGCGTGCTAAGGCAGTATTATGCCCTGGTATTAAAGTGACTTTTTTAGATGAACAAAGTGGCCGTCAAGAGGAATGGTATTACGAGGAAGGCCTAAAAACCTATTTGTACGATCAACTCGTGGGATTCGAATGTTTACCCAGCGAACCGCTGGTTGGGCAGTTTAGCGCGGATGCTGAAATGGTAGATTGGGCGCTCACCTGGTTACCTGAAGGTGGCGAAGGTGTGACAGAAAGTTATGTGAATTTAATTCCAACCTCGCAAGGCGGCACACATGTTAATGGGTTACGCTCAGGATTATTAGAGGCTATGCGCGAATTTTGTGAGATCCAAAAACTATTACCACGCGGTTTAAAATTAACGGCCGATGATTTATGGGAGCAATGCAGTTATGTATTGTCGGTTAAAATACGAGAACCGCAGTTCTCTGGGCAGACTAAAGAACGTTTGGCTTCTCGACAATGCAGTGTGTTTGTCTCAGGTGTCGTTAAAGATGCGTTTAGTTTATGGTTAAACCATCATGTCGAACAAGGCAAGGCCTTGGCCGAATTAGCGATTGCCAATGCACAGAAGCGCTTGCGTATTAGCAAAAAAGTAGCTCGTAAAAAAATAGTAACAGGGCCTGCGCTTCCTGGAAAATTAGCCGATTGTGTGCAACAACAGACGATCGACTGTGAATTGTTTTTAGTAGAAGGGGACTCAGCCGGTGGTTCTGCTAAACAAGCGCGTGATCGTAATTTTCAGGCGGTCATGCCATTGCGAGGCAAAATTTTAAATACCTGGGAAGTGGATTCAGAACAAGTGCTGGCGTCGAATGAGGTGCATGATATTGCAGTCGCCATGGGAGTTGACCCAGGTTCGAGCGATATTTCTGGCCTTCGTTACGATAAAATTTGTATTTTAGCGGATGCAGATTCGGATGGTCAGCATATTGCAACGTTATTGTGCGCACTATTCTTAAAGCATTTTCATGAAGTCGTTAAACAAGGGCATATTTATGTCGCTATGCCACCATTGTTTCGCATTGATGTGGGTAAAACTATTTTTTATGCATTAGATGATGCTGAAAAACAGGGGGTTTTAGACCGCATTAGTGCAGAAAAAATAAAAGGTAAACCCAATATCCAACGGTTTAAAGGGTTAGGTGAGATGAATCCCATGCAACTTAGGGAAACCACCATGAGCCCTGAAACAAGGCGTTTAGTGCAGTTGACGATCAAAGAAGGCGTGCAAGCTCAGCAGATGTTAGATATGCTGTTGGCTAAAAAGCGTTCCGCGGATCGCAGAAGTTGGTTAGAGAAAAAAGGTAATTTGGCTGAACCTTAATGAGGAGATACTTCTTGAAACCTGAAATATCGTCATCCCGCAATTTAATCGTGGAATCCATAACCCTTGTCATCCCGCGACTTGATCGCGGGATCTAGGAGTCTTGGATTTCAACGACTGTATAGATTCCGTATGGATCCCGTGATCAAGTCGCGGGATGACGATGCTTCGAGTTTTCGAGAAGTTACATGAGGAGATCATCATGGTGCATTCTAAGGGTTTTAAAGATTTGGTTACTGATGCTAAATCTAGGATTAAAGAAATTGATGCTGCGGCTTTGAAACAGCAATTAGATCAGAAGCAAGCTATTGCACTTGTGGATGTGCGTGAATTAGTTGAGTGGGAAAATTGTCGCATTCCAGAAGCTTCTCATTTAAGCAAAGGCATTATCGAGCGTGATATTGAAAAATTAATTCCCGACTTTGAAAAAAGAATGGTTTTATATTGTGGTGGAGGCAGTCGTTCTGCTTTAGTTGCCGATAATTTAGAAAAAATGGGTTACAAGCGTGTTGAATCCTTGGCGGGTGGTATAAGCGGATGGCGTGATTCAGGTTTTCCGATTAGTTATGAATCGTTAATTTAGTTGGCAAATCCGGTGGTTATGGCTTCTTTTTTAACGAAAGAAATCCCCGGCGCTGGGGGTTCCCAAGTGGGGAGCATACTCTCCCCTTGTGTCGCCGTTGGGCCGCCACGTAACGAAGTGACCATAACCTATGCACGTAGGGTTATACAATGACGAAAGTACTAAGCCTGCTAATTATTGAAGATGAACTAGCCATTCGAGATATGCTGCGTTTTTCTCTTCCTGAGAATGAATTTAGCTTGATTGATGCGGAGGATACTTCGAAAGCAGTTAAAATTCTCGCAGATCAAGCCCCCGATCTAATTCTGCTGGATTGGATGCTGCCAGGTAGAAGCGGGATAGAATTTATCAAATGGATTAAACAGCAAGATAACCTGAATGATATTCCCATTATTATGCTGAGCGCAAAAGCGGAAGAAGAAAATAAAGTAAAAGGCCTGATGACAGGTGCTGATGATTATATCACTAAGCCCTTTTCACCTGATGAGTTGATCGCAAGAATAAAAACAGTGTTACGTAGAGGCCCGCTAATATCGCCTAATAATGAGATTAAGTTTAGAGATGTCACGTTGAATGTAGCTAAACATCGAGTAAAAATTAAAGGGGATGTTATTAAATTGTCACCCATTGAATATAAAATGCTTTATTTTCTTATGCGTCATCCAAATAAAACGTATACGCGAGATCAACTTATTACATATATCTGGGGTGCTAATGTCTATATTGAGGACCGTACTGTTGACGTTCAGATTCGCCGATTACGAGATAAATTAAAAGAATACGATCAACATGATTTAATTAAAACGATTAGAGGGGCTGGATACCAGTTTTCAGAAGATGATGATTAAGAAGAGAGATGATTTAAATTTAACAAAGCTCCCGAAAGCTGTAAAAGAACATATAATGCAGTTAGAACGTGTGCGGAGAGATTTTGTTGCAAATGTTTCGCATGAGCTTCGTACACCGTTAACCGTCATTCGCGGCTATTTGGAGACATTAATCAAAAAAAGTAACAAAGAATCAGAATCGTACAACAGAATATTTACTCAAATGTATCAACATAGCATCCGAATGGAGAATATTATTGATGATCTCTTGTTGCTTTCTAGACTTGAGAGTGAAGATCAGCCATTGGAAGAAAAAGTTAATGTTGATGTCTGCGAGATCTTAAAAACACTGTGTGTGGATGCCCAGAGGATCAGCGGTGAAAAACAGCATACTATAAACCTTCAAGCTGACCCTGATTTACGGATAAATGGTTCAGAGGAAGAATTAAAAAGCTTATTTTCAAACCTTATTATCAATGCTGTTAAATATACACCCGAAAAGGGAAGTATTACGGTTAAGTGGTATCGTGATAAAGATCATGCACTGTTTATCGTATCTGATACAGGCATCGGTATTGCCAAGGAACACATCCCAAGAATCACCGAACGGTTTTATCGTGTTGATAAAGCACGCTCTCGTGAGAGTGGTGGCACAGGTCTAGGGCTTGCCATTGTAAAACATGTGCTGATGCGCCATCAGGCAGAATTAAGTATTGAAAGTAAACCTAGCGAAGGCAGCATCTTCATTTGCAAATTTTCTCAAAATCAAACCATTGTCATCAAACCGTCATAATAATCTGTTATCGTCCTCATTGAAAAATGATGAGGATGAATAATGAATTTCAACAGCATTAAAAATCAGCCGCTTAAATCGTTAGATGAGCAGAAGATTAAGCGGTTTCATTGGCGTATGGTGGTTACTGCGGGCATGGGTTTTTTTACTGACGCCTATGATTTATTCGTAATAGGGGTTGTAACAGCGCTATTAATGCCTTTATGGCACCTTAGTACCTCTCAAATTGCATTACTTAACGGTGTTTCGCTTGCCTCAGCGGCTCTAGGTGCAGTGGTTTTTGGTTGGTTTGCAGATAAATTTGGACGAAAGAAAATGTATGGTATCGAAGTGCTGATATTATTTATAGGCGCCTTACTCTCTGCAATATCATTTTCTTTCGTTTGGTTATTGATGTCTCGCATTTTAGTCGGCATTGGAATTGGAGGGGATTACCCCACAAGTGCTGTTGTCGCCAGTGAATATGCGAATCGAAAAAATCGCGGTTTCTTAGTACTTTTGGTATTTGCCATGCAAGCGCTTGGGTTAATTGTAGGACCATTATTTGCTTCTTTACTGATGCTTCTTCATATCCCACATGGCTTAGTTTGGCGACTGTTACTTGGTTTTGGTGCTATACCTGCTGCTTCGGTGTTTTACTTACGTAGACAATTATCAGAAACGCCGCGATTTTTACTCAATAAAAAATCTCCAATTGAAGCCAGTCGTATTGTTAGTGAATTGGCGGGTCATAAAGATTCGGCAACTAAAAAAGCAGTGGTGCAGCAAAAGCTATTTTCTTCAAAGTGGCTTAAATGCCTGATAGGTACTGCAGGTGCTTGGTTTTTGTTAGATATCGCATTTTACGGGAATGGCGTTTCATCCATGTTGATTATGAAATCAATTATTCCACATGCATCCATCTTAAAACACACTCTATTATCAGCACTTGTTTTTATATGTTTTGCTGTGCCAGGCTATATCTTTGCCGCCAAATATGTCGATAAAATCGGCAGAAAACCACTACAAATGATGGGATTTGGTATTATGACTTTATGCTATTTAACCATTGCATGGGTCCCAAATATTCAGAGTATTTTACCGCTTTTCATTGGGATGTTTGGCTTGAGTTTCTTTTTTGTCAATTTTGGTCCAAATAGTACAACGTTTCTAATTCCTTCTGAAATATATCCCACAAATATTCGGGCCAGAGGTCATGGGCTATCTGCAGCAATTGGCAAGGTTGGTGCATTTATTGGTGCATTCTTTTTGCCGTTAATATTAAAAACCATGGGCTTATCCTTTACGATGGAAATTGTAGCGACAGCTTCCCTACTCGGCGTTTTCATAACAGTCTTGGTGCCAGAAAAGAAGGGTGTGTCACTTGAATCGTCTGAGATCATAGTAGACTTAAACATTAATGAAAACGAGGCAAAACATGCAAATGCAATTTAATAAACAATGTTTTAGTATCTTTGGTATATTATTATTGTTCTCAACTTCTTTGTTAGCAGCAGCTAATACACCACCAAATCTTGATAAGATAAAACAAGAGCTCATTCAATATCATGATTCTGGCCAATATAATTCTGATATTCACGCAATAACAAAAAAAGCGATGCAATATGTTAAATATAGAGTATCAAAAAATAAGGTATCAAATAATCCGAAAAAATTAGCTGCCATATTTGATATTGATGAAACTTCTTTATCGAACTATCCTGCTATGGTCAAGATGGGTTTCGGTGGAAAAACCAAAGCAATCGTAAATGCAGAAGATCTCGCCAATGATCGACCCATCGGAAGTGTTTTAAGATTATATAATTATGCTAGAAAAAATGGTGTTACCGTATTTTTTGTCACTGGGCGAAAATCGTATCAACGTCAAGCAACCATTAAAAACCTGCGGTTAGCCGGTTATAAGGGGTGGAAGGCATTATTTATGAAAAGAAATGATTATGATCAAGATTCTGTTATTCCATACAAATCAAGTGTAAGAGAAAGAATTACAAAAATGGGCTATGACATCATTCTTAACATCGGTGATCAGTGGAGTGATTTGAAAGGTAGGTACTCAGATAAGAAATACAAGCTGCCTGATCCTTATTACTATATCTCTTGAGGAGTAGGGCAAGTGTTTTATGCCAATTACTAATTTAAGTAGTTACCAGCAAATGAAATAAGCTGGCTCCCTCTTTTTTTTGTGGCAGTTCTCTCCCGAAGGTTTTACAATACAGGTAGTTAAAAATCTCGAAAACCCCTCGTTTTTGAGATGCAACAATAAAAGGAGAAATCATGCACAATTTAGCACCTCATATCACACGACAACGCCTTTTAATTGAAGGTTTTATTAATATTGAAGTAAAGGAAGATACTATAAAAGATTATCTTTATGGTGTTGCGAAACATCTCAATCTTCGAACATACGGTGAACCCACAATATATTCGCCAAAAGGAGTGGGTAAAGGCGAAAATCAAGGTTATGACGCATTTATTCCTTTAATTGACTCTGGAATATCGCTCTATATATGGACTAAAGAAAAATTTATGTCGGTGATTTTTTACACTTGTAAAGCGTTTTCTGCGGATCTAGCATTGGGCTTTACCAAAGATTTTTTTGCTATGAAAAATGAAATCGAAACAAAAGCATTTTGACAATACTGTACAGAGTGGCTGCAAGAGGCAAACGCCATAACGCTGGGCCTAATCAATGTAATCTACTAAAATGGCGCGACCTTCCCTATTGATTAAATATCTAATTCCTGAGATAACCACGCACGTCCTTTTGTGGTTAATATAACCACCCGAGATTTATGCCTCGATCTAATAATCAATCGATTTTTTATAAAATAATTTAAAATTGCCGAACCCAAACTTCCCGCAATATGATGTTCTCGCTCAGTCCAGTCAAGGCAGGGTTTCGAAAATTGCCGTCTTTTTTTCATCAAAGCATCGGTATCAATATTAAGTGTTCTAAAGAAATCCTTACCCTTTTTGGTCACTGTATAAGTGTTTTCTTTTTTTAAAAGAAAGCTTTTTGCAATGAGGGCTTTTACCACCCTAACAGCAAGCTTTCCTGCTAAATGATCATAACATGTTCTAGCAAAACAAATATCTTTATCCAGTTTATCGTGTCGGGGTGGTCGCTTTTTTGCTGATGGCTCGGCCAGTATTCCCAGTGATTCCAATATATGGGCGACTTGTTTTGATGCCAGCTTATAATATCGGTGCCGACCAGCAGGTTCACAAGTGATTAAATTTCCTTTGATTAATTTTTGCAAGTGATTACTCGCTGTTTGTGCTGAAATATTCGCTCTTATTGCCAGCTCGCCTGCAGTCAATGCTTGTCCTTCCATGAGTGCTAATAGCATAGAAGCTCGTGCTTTATCACCAACAAGACTTGCAATTTTTGCAACATTATTACTTAGGTCACTCATGGCCAATTCGCTCCTATTAACTTACGTAAATTAATTGTTGTAAGCGTCTTCTTGTAATACTTTAAATCCACGCCAACCCCAATAAACGCGGTGATATTGAATGAGTCCATCATCATTTAAATCCATAATTTCCACAAAATCCATTTGCTCGCCATCAGGAGTGTTTCGAGGATATTCCCACATGACCTGGTTTTTATTCGATAAATATCCAGTACGATAATATTGTCTAATTTTTCGTGGCTTTCGCTTTATAGCGAGTTCGACAATGTCACGTAATTCTGCTTTTCCATGACAAATGCCTGAGCCTTCGCCTAATAAATGAAGAATTACAGGGCTTTCAACAATAGCATCAGAAGTATAGAGTGCTAAAAAAGCCTCTATGTCATTTTCTCTCCAGGCTTTATCCCATTCATAATAAATGCGTTCCGCATGATTTTTATATGATTTATTATGGTCCATAGCAAGTACCTCGCATTGCTTTTTACCGTTGATAGGAAGAAGAATAGCATAAAATAAATGACTATATTACATGGCAGATCGAAATATGGCTGTAGACTGGGCTTTATTTCCTCGCAACCCCAGTAGCGATAGCTTCATGTTTAACGGCTTCGGCAACGGCTTTTACGACTTCACTATTAAAAACACTCGGCACAATATAATCGGGCGATAGTGAAGCGTCGTCGATGATGTTTGCAATCGCATAGGCTGCAGCCACTTGCATGGCATGATTAATTTTAGTGGCTTGGCAATCGAGCGTTCCACGAAAAATGCCCGGGAATGCTAACAGATTATTAATTTGGTTAGGATAATCGCTGCGCCCTGTGGCCATAATAGCCACGTGAGGTGCCGCAATTTCCGGCATAATTTCAGGAATAGGATTAGCCATCGCAAAAACAATTGGGTTTTTATTCATTTTTTTAATGTCGGCCACTTGCAAAACATTAGGTGCAGATACTCCAATAAATACATCCGCGCCTTTTATAACATCGTGTAGTGAACCACTTTCTTGATTCGGATTGGTGGCTTCTGCGTAGGTTCGTTTTACTGGATTTAAATCCGTGCGCGATTTAACAATAGCGCCTTTACGATCACAACCAATAATATTTTTGACGCCAAGGTGGGTCAGCATATGTGAGCAGGCATGCCCTGCAGCACCAACGCCGTTAAATACGACTTTGAGTTTACTGATTTTCTTTTTAACTATTTTCAATGCATTGATAAAAGCAGCCGTCATTACAATGGCTGTGCCGTGTTGGTCGTCGTGAAAGACAGGAATATCGAGTGCTTCAATTAATCGATTTTCAATTTCAAAACACCGTGGCGCAGAAATGTCTTCAAGATTAATAGCGCCAAAACTGGGTGCAATATTTTTTACTACTTGAATGACTTCTTCAGTATCTTGAGTATCAAGACAGATGGGAAAGGCATCTACGTTGGCAAATTCTTTGAGTAACATCGCCTTACCTTCCATCACAGGCAATGCGGCAAGCGGGCCGATATTACCAAGCCCAAGCACAGCGCTGCCGTCGGTAACGATGGCGATAGTATTGTGTTTGATTGTGAGATTTAGGGCTTTCTCTGGTTTGTCATGAATGGCCATGCAAACACGGGCGACACCCGGCGTGTAAGCCATGGACAATTCATCGCGATGTTTAATAGGAATTTTGCTTTTGATTTCAATTTTGCCACCAAGGTGAATGAGAAAGGTGCGATCAGACATATGCCGCACTTCAACGCCTTCGATATCTTCGAGATGGTTGACAAGCTGTTGAGCATGTTCTTCACCGCTCGTGTCGATTGTTATATCTCGTGTAATCGAATTGCCTTCGACTTTGATAATATCAATGGCTCCAACATGGCCTCCAAGATCGCTAATCGTGGATAAAACGTTTGATAAAACCTTAGAGCGATCATCAAGAATTAAGCGGATAATGATGGAATTGGTAATATGAGTTGCCATGCAAAGACTATAGCATAATTAGGATAAGCTTTCAGGATGTTGCCCTCTGTCCCCCGACCTGGACTAATCATACCTTATTATATAGAATATTGGCATAACGGAAGAGGGGCATGCCATGAACAGCGAACTTGAACCTGGGAAAAAGACAGGCATTATTAAGCCACTGATAATAGCACTGATTATTATGGTGGTGTTAGTTGTGGGTTGGCATATACTGGCGCCAGTATTTGGGGTTGCGCTTGTTGTTACGGCTGCTATTTGGGCAATCGTGGTGCTCACTGTGTTGGTTATGGCCGTTGCGATTTTACTATTTTTCATATTCCCGGGAATTTTATTAGCCATTCTTAGTCTACTATTCTTTGTTTGGGTCATTATTGCAATCAGCTTATTCCCCATTTTATTCCCAATTTTAATACCGTTATTGATTATTTTATTATTCGTTGCCTACATTCGCAGGCGTCGTCGAAATGGAAAATAAAACATTGGAGTCGCAAGGATATGCGTTACATCATTAGCTTTTTGTGCTTATTTTTTTCTATAGCCTGTTATGCAACAGAACTTCCGCTACAAGACTTAAAACTACCACCCGGATTTTCGATTAGTGTCTATGCCAAAGTGCCGAATGCAAGAGAAATGGCGTTAGGGGACAATGGCATCGTGTTTGTGGGTTCACGTCGGGTGGGTGATGTTTACGCCCTTATTCCTAACGAGAATAAAACGCATGCGAGTGAAGTGAAAGTGATTGCGAGTGGTTTGGATATGCCAAATGGAGTGGCTTATGACAAAGGGGATTTGTATGTCGCTGAGGTGGGCAAAATCATTAAGTTTCCAAAAATAGAAAAACGCCTTGATAAACCAAAAGCTAAGCTTGTGACGGATCGTTTACCTAAGAAATATAGCCATGGTTGGCGTTATATTCGCTTTGGGCCCGATGGTTGGTTATATATTGGAATTGGTGCGCCCTGTAATGTTTGTGTTTCTAAAGACCCACGTTTTGCAACGATTATGCGCATGCGAAAGAATGGTAAAGACATGCAAATTTATGCTAAAGGTGTGCGAAATAGTGTGGGTTTTGATTGGAGTCCTGTCAATCAAAAATTATGGTTTACCGACAATGGTCGTGATTGGTTAGGTGATAATTTACCGCCGGATGAATTAAATTATGCGCCGAAGAAGGGCATGAATTTTGGGTTCCCTTATTTTTATGGTGATAATATCGCAGATCCCAAGTACGGTTATGGTTATTCTAGGAAAGGCATGACATCCGCTGCGCTTAATTTAGACCCTCATGTTGCGACTTTAGGCATGAAATTCTACACGGGCAAAATGTTTCCAAAGCCTTATCATAATCGCATTATTATTGCAGAACACGGGTCATGGAATCGCTCTAAGAAAATAGGTTATCGGCTCACCATGGTGACGCTTAAAGGCGATAAAGCAAGCGATTACCAACCTTTTGTGACAGGGTGGCTGCAAGGGCAAAAAAATTGGGGGCGGCCGGTGGACGTGTTGGTCATGCCAGACGGAGCACTGCTTGTTTCTGATGATTATGCGGGTGTGGTCTACCGCATTACCTATAACAATCACTCATCGTAAAAATAACTGACATGATGACTCAATCAAAATTATATGAATTAATTCGCGTTGGTTTATGGGTCGTATTGATGCTGCTGGGTCGATTGTTACCGCATTGGCCGAATATGACGCCCATGATTGCCATTTGTTTAGTTGCAACTCGAATTTTTCCGAAGCGAATGGTTATGTTGCTGGTGCTTGTTGTGATGATGCTAACGGATGCGATGATTGCATGGATTCATCACTATGCTATTTTTGGAAGCTGGACGGTGTTTACTTATACGGGTTGGCTGGCTATTATTTTTTTCGGTTCGAAGTTATTGCCCGAGAAAATAATGCGATTGTTAACCGCTGCAGTTTCGGCGACATTTATTTTTTGGTTATGGACTAATTTTGGTACATGGCTTCTGAGCGGTCTCTATTCGATGACGTGGCAGGGTCTTATTCGATGCTATATTGCAGCCTTGCCCTTTTTACGAAATGGGCTTGTGGGTTCGGTCTTTTGGATGTTTGTGTTGTGGTATTTTATGTTACGAAGCGCGAGTGTTGTTTCGTTATTCTCTCGAAGGGGCATAAGCGTCAAGTCATGAGCACCACCGTCGTTCCCGCGAAAGCGGGAACCCAGTTATACACAAAAATAATAATGTTTTGTTCTATGCGATGATCTTGTTGTCTATTTCAGGGGGAGTGTGCCAAGATTTCTTTCTTTAAAGGATTACTGGATCCCCGCGAACGCGCATAGGCGTCAACTTAAGGAAATACTAAGAAGGCGAGGTTTAAAAGTAACTTCTCAAAAACCTTGGGCACTGTCATTTCGCGCGAGGCACTGTCATCCCGCGACTTGT
>SDBV01010406.1_pt1 | contig 12190 bp, 19 predicted proteins | sample 2277081 | NCBI WGS metagenome assembly SDBV01 (sample SAMN10402039, study PRJNA504765) | marine sediment metagenome | isolation source: marine sediment core GS10_PC15, 223 cmbsf | place: Arctic Ocean: Southern Knipovich Ridge | collected 2010 | reverse complement strand
ACATCATCGAGATGAACACGTCGAACCTGGTGTTCTGTAACCTGTAGATTTACAACCCGATTGCGGAAGCTGGGACTGAAAGCTTCCTTCATATCGATACAGCTAATTTCAATACGCAATTCGTGAGTTGCATGTTTGGGACGTCGATCAGAGTTGTCGTGGTTGATTTACTCGGCAAGGGTAACAGCGTTCTCGATTGCTATTTCGAGGATACCATCGACGTGATGATTATGTCAGATTTTCGCAGTTCATATTTTGTAGGCTGCATAATCAATCTTGGCACAAAAGCCAACGGATTTGCGCTTTTGGATGATTGTTATTTAGATTCCTGTTTAATCTACGAAGGAGAAATAGGCATAAATCAAATGGCCAACTCGTCGTTAATAAACAATACCTTTTTCAACCAAACCGTGAAATGTGTTTCTTTGGTCAACGCAGTACAGGCGACGAGTGTGTTTATTAACAATATCTTTTCACCCGCTGAATCGGCGGATGTTGCTATATACTTACAGGTGGGCAGCTTGGGTAGTGGCTTTAATAACATAATGTACTCAGTAACAGCAGGTGCGGTATTAACGAATCCAATATCCCACAGTCAGATTTCACCAAACCCACCATTGCCGGTTGGGACTTTGGAGGTTGACCCGCTGTTTGTTAATCCGGGCGATGGTGATTTCGGGTTGCAGGTAAACAGTCCGGCCCGGACGGCGGGGATCACAGATATATTTGGCGGCAGCAGTACAATAGGCGTATATCAATTCCCGCAGACAAGAGGCCGAGCAATCAGGAGATAGCCATGAAACGACTAATAGTAATAATGTTCTTGTGTCTGTGCGTCAATGCCTTTGCGATTGACGGATGGATACAGCAAAATACTAATGAGACTGTGATACTCGGTGGATTTTATGATGACATCGATGGGGTTACTGCCGAGACGGGTCTGACCGTAACTTATACCGAAGTGCTGCTCAGTAAAGATGGTGCTGCTATGGCGGCGAAGGCTGAGACGACTTCGCTTGCCGACGGTACTGCCGGATTCTACACCTGTCTTTTGAACACGACCGACACAGCAACTTTAGGAATCTTGTTAATCCATGTAAACGAATCAGGGGCCGGGCCGGTAACCCAAAGCTATATGGTCGTTGCAACGAATGTGTATGGCGCAATGACAAGCGATGCCCGCACACTCTCTGTAACGGCGGTGGCTAATCTTGAAGATACGTTTGACGGAACAGGATACTTTGACGACGTTGCCCCAGCAACACAAGTACAGGTTGCTACTCTGGCGGGCGGCATTGCGTTACGGACAGCGGCAACAGGTATCAATATCGACGAGCCGAATGGCGGAGAGCAAACCCAGACGTATGAGGCTACGACAACGCATGACGGTTCATATCACGAGGTCGCTTCTGACGACGCCGGAAATGACATAGATTTTTATTACACCTTCAATACGGGCGACGGCGATAATTTACCAGTAGATTTTCATTTTGTCGGTTACTATGAGGATAACAATCCGCCTGCTAATAGTACGATGGTGGTTCAAGTGTACGACTTTAGTGCAGCTACATGGGTAACGCTTGTGACATTAAATGATTCTTCGGGTGATATAACTTTGGATTTACCTCTCAATGTCCACGACGTTGATCCGAGTGGTGGAACTGAAGGTGAAGTCCGAATCCGGTTTAATCTAACAACGCCGGAAGTAACACAGAATGTACGAATCGACTATGCCAACCTCGGTTTTGTTTCTGGGGCTGGCGGCTTGACTGCTGCGGCAGTAGTGAATGAATGGGAAACTCAGAGCCAAGCTGATCCGACGGGATTTCATATAAACTTATTAGAGGTGGAAGGGGTCGATGCGACAACGTATTGGGAGAGCAGGTCGCTGGCGGCGGCGGCTTATTTCCTGTTCGGTTCGGATACAGTTGCAAGGGTAACGCTTGTCGATACCACAACTGCCAACAGTGATATGGTTGGCGAACCGTCAACGGCATTAAGCGATATCAATTTGGATCACCTAATAAATATCGCCGTCAATACGGACCTGAACACGACCATGCACGATAATTCGGTGCTGGGGTTTTTGTATAGTATTTCCGATGTCGCTGCGTATACGAGGACAACCGATTCGATACAGGCCCAACAGGAGAATCCGCAGGGTCCACCGATTATAGATTGAGGTAGAAATATGCCAGTCCCGACGATAGGTATTCTGAATAAGGTTTTCAGTTGGTCCTTCGATGTCCGTGATACGTTCGGGGCGTCTGCCGATGCTGATGCTGTTCCGACATATTCGATATATGAGCATGAAGGAACAACCGCAATCGCAACCGGTAGTATGGCCAAACTCGGTAGCGTAACGGGATTCTATACCGAGGAAATCACGCTGTCGGATACGAGCAGCCTGTACGAGACGTACCATACATATCAGTTGCGTATTGCGTGGACGTTCAACTCAAAGGATTATAAAAAGACATACTCGTTTATCGTCCTGGGTGAAACAACACTTGACGAAGCGGGCGGCGGATCGTATCCGGTATCGCTTTCAGATATGCGGCTTCACTTGAAGATCGACAGCGGTATGACGGACGATGACACTTTGATTACTACCTTGATAAGTGCAGCAACAACGGATTGCCAGGAATTTCAGCATCGGGCATATATCACGCAGACAAGAATCCTGTACTTTGATGCGTTCCCGCTGTTTTTCAGTGTCCCGTACCCGCCTCTGATTTCGGTTACGTCGATAGACTACATTGATACGAACGGGGCCGAGCAGACGCTTGATCCGGGCCAGTACCGGGTGGATACGGGTAATCAGCCGGGCAGGATAACGGAGGCATACAACGTAACCTGGCCGGCCACGCGATATATCACTAATGCGGTTGTCTTGACCTACTCGGCTGGGTATGGGGCGGCTGCGGCCGTGCCTGACGTGGTTAAGGCAGCAATCAAGCTGCTTGTCGCTCACTGGTACGAACACAGGGAAGCCGTGAGTGATAATCCGGTTGCAATCTTGCCTGTGGCTGTTGAACGTCTGCTGTGGCATGAGAGGACCGACATTATATGAGAATCGGACCGTTACGGCATAGGGTAGCTTTACAGTCGGCGACGGCAGTACAGGATGAGTATCACGAGAATACCTTGACTTGGAATACCGACGCGACCGTATGGGCTTCGGTCGAGCCTATGAGCGGCCGGGAGCTTGTATCGGCCCAACAGCAGCACGCGGAAACAACACATCGAATCCGCATAAGGTACACGGCAAACGTAACGCAGGAAAGCCGTGTCATTTGGGAGTCACGGACGTTCGAGGTTGTCAGCCTGATAGACAGCAAAGAAAAGAAACGGATGATTGAGCTTATGTGTAAAGAGATATCGTAATGGCTGACGGATTCGGCATTGACATTAAGGGGCTTGCCAAACTTGACCGGAAACTGGCGGCGTTGGATAAAAGGGTGAAGGGTAAGCTCGTCAGGAGATCGGTTAAAGCAGGTGCGAATATAATTAAGCTCCAAGCGGAACTAAATGCTCAAACGGTAGTTGGCGGAGAGATGGGGCAGCTTATATCTCGGCGTCTTGGAACTCGGCGGTTCCGTAAACAGAAACGAGGCAGTTACGGGGTATCTCTGAGGATAAGGCCTGGCCCGTTGGAGTTTATATGGATAACTCAAGATGGCAAGCGGGAATACGTCCCGGCGGCTCTTGAGTTCGGGCATGTTGACCGAGCGGGCGGGTTCGTTCCTGCGATGCCGTATATGAGGACGGCGTTTGATAGTAAGGCCAGATCGGCGGTCCAAACAATGGGGAACATATTGAAAATTGGTATTGAAATGCAGCGGGGATAATATGGCAAAGAAGCTAAATGGCAACGCAAAATGGATTGGACTGGCTATATTTCTCATCGGGGCCGTCTATGCGTTCGGTCGAAAAACAACGGCTCTCGAAAAGGACGACGAGGCTGCGATGACTGCGATCTCAGTGGTCAAGGAAGATGTAAAAGAAATCAAGGCTGACGTAAAGATATTACTGAGACGGGGCGATGCTGACTGAGGAACATCTTGCGAATATCGAACTTGAGATACAGCAGATGAACATCCACGGGCACTTACAAGAGTTTGAATTATCCGTTTGCGTAAACGCGATAGAACATCAGATTTACGAGGCTCGAAGGAAAATAGAGAATGGCCGACAACACAATCGAAACTTCGATACTGAAAGCCCTGTCGGATGAATCGACGATAAACGCGATCATCGGCACGCCTATTCACCGGATATATCTTATGATTGCACCGCAGGATGCGGCGTTGCCTTATATAGTAATGCAGCAGATAAGTGCGATTCGGGACCATACCCTTGACGGTCCGACCGGGTACACGGATTCACGGTATCAGTTGACCTGTTGGGCAACGACATATGGGGCGGCAAAGCGATTATTTGAAGCAGTCCGGAAATTCTTTGATGGATACCATGCGACGGTCCTGGGCAGGAAAATTCAATATGTGCAGTTTGAAAACGAATTTGATACTTTCGCCAAACAGCCGGGGGTCGATGTTATCGACCGATACGGAAAACAGATAGATTTTAAGATTACATTTGACGAACCAACGTCATAGGGGGCAATTATGAGCGATGGAGAACATGGGCACGATACAAGATTGTACGCAACGCTGTTGACTAATCCGACAAGTTTTACGGCTATCGGAAATGTGATTAGTATCACCGGGCCGAGCCAGACGAGGGATGCCATTGATTTCTCGACAATGGATTCGACGAGTAAGTTTCGGGAGTTCCTGCCCGGTATGCTCGATGCTGGAGAGATTACTTTCGATGTCAACTACGATGGTTCCGCAGCCGGCAATGCTACGATACTCGGCGGGACTAACGCGACGACAGGGCTGCTGAAAAACACGAATACGGCGTTGACGTATTATCTGATTTTCAATGACAACGGTACGCATACGACGGCAGTATCGAATATCGTGTTTCATTCGCACTGGTTTGCTAAAGGCTTAATGACCGCGTTGGGCCATGCGATACCGTTTGACGATAAAATTACTCAATCCGTAACAATCAAATTAACCGGCGTGCCGACGTATGTTGATATACCGGCATAACTTTAAGGGGGACCTATTATGAGCCAAGGACAACATGGGCACGGGGCAACGCTGTCAATCGGCGGGACAACGATAGCCAACATCATTAGTATCACCGGGCCGAATCAGACAAGGGATGCCATTGATTTCTCGACAATGGATTCGACAAGCAAATTCCGGGAGTTCCTACCTGGCATGCTCGATGCTGGAGAGGCTACGTTTGAGCTCAATTACGACGGTTCGGCTGGTGGTACGGCAAACGATCTGAATACGATTATGACAAATCCTGCGGCTGAATGTATTATCACATTCCCGGATACGTCGGATATTACGGTATCAGGATTCGCCACGGCGTTATCCTTTGGCGATCCGTTCGATGACAAAGTTACACAATCGCTAACACTCAAGTTCACGGGCGTTCCCGTGTTCACAGATGTTGCTGCGTAAACTACTTTTTTAATGAGGTGAAAAGATGTTGACGAAAGATCAGATTTTACAGGCGGATGATTTACCGACAGAGGTAGTCGAGGTCCCGGAATGGAACGGTTCGGTAACGGTTCGGACAATGACCGGAACCGAACGAGATTCGTTTGAGGCGTCGATTACGAAAAAGAAGGGTGATAGCGTTGAGGTAAATATGGTCAACCTCCGGGCTAAACTGTGTGCCCTTACGATGATTGACGAGAACGGCGAGCGATATTTTGCGGACACCGATATTGCCGAACTCGGAAAGAAAAGCTCGGCGGTGCTTGATCGGATTTTTGCGGTTGCTCAAAAGCTCAACGGTTTCGGGAAATCCGATATTGAGGAATTAGCAAAAAACTCAGAGGCCGTCCCGAAAGAAGGTTCTGCTTCCAATTAGCGGCACACCTGGGAATGACTGTCCGCGAACTTTTGGGCCGGATAGACAGTCGGGAATTATCAGAGTGGATAGCATACGCCTCAATAGAACCGATAGGCGAAAACAGACAAGACCTACGGTTCGCAATGCTTGCCTGTACGATTGCCAATCTCGTAAAAGGGGCGGTTGGCAGCAAAGGCAAACCGTCGAAGCTGGAGGATTTTCTTTTGAAATTCGACCCACCTAAACAACAAAGCACAGAGAATATGAAATCAATGATGAGGATGCTGAGCGGATAATGGCAGTCATTTCGACATTAGCTATAAACATCATTGCGAAAACCGCCGGGCTTACGCGTGGCATACGTGGTACCCGTAAGACTATGAGGGGGTTTAATAGTACGATCCAGAACACGAAGCGGCTACTCACTGGGTTGATAGTAGGCACAGGTGTAATCCGTGGCTTTCGGTCGTTGCTTACTGTCGCGTCTGAGATTACTGAAACAATGAGCAAATTCAATGTAGTATTCGGCGAAAGCTCTAAGGCCGTTAAAAAATGGGCGACCAATTTTGCCGACAGTGTCGGACGTGCCCGAAAAGATGTACTGAGTTGGATGGCGGAGCTTCAGGATATTTTTGTGCCTATCGGATTTGCTCGAAGTGAAGCGGAGAAGTTTTCCAAGTCCTTAGTCCAGTTAGGCGTTGACGTTGCATCGTTTAACGAAAAGGTTGACCGCGACGTGATGCGTAACTTTACGTCAGCGATAATGGGAAGCCATAGGGCGACAAGACAGTATGGAATTGCTATTTCCGAAACTCGTCTTCAACAGGAGGCGTACAATCAAGGCATTGATAAGACGTTCGCAAAGCTCACTGATATGGAAAAGATCTTCTTGAGGTATCGTATCATATTGAACGATACTAAAGATGCCCAGTCCGATGCGATACGGACACAAGATAATTACGCAAATCAACTCAAACGAATGCAGGCGTCTGTAACTAATCTTCAAGTCGAGATCGGCGAAAAACTATTACCCGCAATGGTGGGCGTATTGAAAACAGTACGGGATCTCATCGACACTTTTCGGGGAATGGATGCTGGGACCATTGCCAATCTAACGAGCATGGCTCGATTTACCCTGAGTATCGGTGCTTTCCTGATACTCCTGCCGAAAATCGTTACTGTAATGCGTACTCTTGTGAAAGCATATCAAGCCCTTGCGGCTGGCCAAAGTGTCGTTCTCGCTCTGAGCGGGCCGGGGGGCTGGGTAGTGTTGGCGGCGGGTGCTGCGATTGCTGCTACTGCCGTCATATCAGTAAATCTTGCGTTTGATGAGATGATCCGCAATATGGAAGCTCTGTCCGAAGAAACGGGGAAGTTTAAGTCATCTGCGGACCTGGTTAAAGTTTCTCTTGCTGATATCGAGGGATCGTTATTTAAGGGCGCCAAGGCTGGCGGCGGCCTTTTAGATACTATCACCAAGCTGAATAACGAGATCGCCAAGCTGCGATACACTGAACGGCAATTGGCCGAGTTCGATCTGCAAAAAGAATTGGGCGGAGCGTCGCGTTTCCAGAAGGGAATGTCGGGCATCTTAGGGCCGTTTACTCAACTGGATAGACTGCTTGACACGCTGGACGAATTAAAACGTACGGCAGAACTAACGGAAGCGGGCAAAGATTTATTTACTCAGATGCTGACACCTGTCGAAAAGATGGAGACGGATCTAACGAAACTCAGTGACTTGCTCGATGCGGGTGCGATTACATGGGACACCTACGGCAGAGCCGTTAGGGCCGCACGCGATGAGCTTGAGGGTGATAAAAAATTTACTGGTTCTGGTCAGTTCGATGTATTCCGAAAATCTCTTGTATCAGTAACGGGTCTTGATAGTATGAACAATCCCGAACTGACTGAACAGAAAAAACAGACGGCGTTACTTGAACGCATCGCAGCAAAGGAGTCGTTGAGCTAATGGCGGTTACACAAGCACTTATTGACGGTTCAGGCTGGCATTTGACGCGTGAAGGTTGGGCGATAATTGAGAACTTTATCGTCTCCGGCGTAAACGCTGGCACAAATCCGTCTAATATGATATTTGTTGCGTATCAGGAACTTGTCGCTTTCGGCGTTGATATAAATATAGCGCACGCTATTGTTACAACTGCTTTCGTAACAGACATCGAACCGGCTGGGATAAAAAATGACGCCGTTACGTTCCGGGTAACTTTTAAGGAATATGAAAGACCGATTTCGGTTATCGAGGTTGGTAATTCGGTTGCTCAAGTCGAGACGGATAAAGACTCTGATGGTGTCAAGCAAACGCTGTCATATGATTACCCCGATACTTATGAATGGAATGCTGACCTTAAAGGCAAAACGAAAATACAGCCTGGCCTGATGTCGAAGATTTTACCGGAACCATCCATCAGTATTACGCGACGGGAGATTATAACAGGGCAGAACCTGACGGCAAAGAAACTTGTGTTCGAGGGGAAACTAAATGTCGCCGGCTGGTGGCTTGAGCCTGATGCGGCCACAAAAACGTGGCTTTGTACTGGCATCGGCGGACGTTCTCAGGATAACGGCTTGACGTATGACGTAACCTACACTTTCCAATATAGAGAAGATACGTGGGATGCGGATATTCGTTTTATAGATCCCGGCACAGGCGATACGCCGAGCGATGTTGTTGATGGAACCGGGTTTAAGACAGTTCAGATTTACAAAACAGCAGACTTTAATCTGTTAGAGTTACATTTGACATAGGGGGATAACATGGCAACTATGCGATTTGTTGGGGCGGCGGCCGTAGTCGCTCAGGTTCATACGATAACGGTCGGCGGGACTATTGAGAGCAGCGATATATTTCATATCGATATCACTGGTTGGGATGGCGTACAGGAAAGAATTACTTTCGTTGCTACGGCTACAACGATTGCGAATGTTATTGCCGGACTGGTCGCTGCATGGAACGCAAGCACAAGTTCTGCCTGTACCCCAATAACGGCGTCGGATGCGAGTCCTGATATAGTCTTGACGGCTGACGTTGCAGGGGTAGGATTCCAGGCAGCGGTTACATCAACAACGGAGGCGGGCGGCGGTGCATCGGATTCCCAGACGATTTCCGCTCCGGTTGTAACTACGAAAAACGAGGGGCCGAAAGATATTAGCTCTGTCGATAACTGGACGTCTGACGGAGGCGTTGCCACTGCGATTCCTGTTGACGGAGACGACGTATTTATCGAGGGCGATTTCATTATCCTTTACGGATTCGATCAGGTGCTCGTACAGCTTGACAGTTTGAACATCACAGGGGTACAGATAGGTACGAATCCCATCGAGGGTTGGCAGCCGCAGTATCTCAACATACAATCCGACGTGCTCAAGATCGGATATCAATACGGACCGTCTGCGATAACTCAGCAAGTCCCGGTTCAGCTTGACATGGACGACGATGTTTGCGTGATGGAGGTTTACAATACCGGGACAAACGCGGGCGATCCGGCAGTGCGTCTCAAGTGTAACAACGCCGCGACAACTCTTGCGGTTTACAAAGGGTCTGTCTCGGTAGCAAACGAGGAAGGCGAAACGAGCGTACTGGCGAGTATCATAAGTAGCTTTACAGCGAACAAAACGACTGACGTAGATATATTCATCGGCAGGCTTGTTACGCTTGCTAACCTGACTTTGAACGGTGGAGAGGTAACATGCCGGGCCGAAACTACATCGGGCGACGGCAAGATGATCGACGGTACACTAACGCTGAACAACGGAGAATTGCGGACCGAAGGATTAGGCACAATGGATGCGATGATCGTAAACGGGGGTACGGCAAAGATCAACAGCACCGGGACAATTACAAGCCTGATATGTAACGCCGGGACTACGGATATGACAGGCAAGGCGGGAACGCCGACGCTGACTGTAAGTGCTGTGCAACTAAACGACGGGGCAACCTTGAAACATGATCCGGTTCATACGATCTTTACTGCATGGACTGAACCATCCGGGCCGGTAACATTAAGGGCGACTGCGGCATGATATTTTTTAATCGCGGACCAAAAAAACTACGCGACCACATGAATGAGCAGAGCAAGGACCTCGATTCACTTCTCAATTACAATCTCCGTGGCGATGGGATTATCGAGGTTCGGCATATCGGGCAGGGGCAGACGCTTCGGCTTAATATGAGTCGATTGCTTCAGCGGTTGGGGGTGCATAGCAGCGGGACCGGGACGCCTATACGCAAGGCATACGCACAGGCGGCGGCAGGGGCGGGTAGTACGATAGCTTGTTTTCTCGACACCGATACGACGGGTGACTCGATAACCGTTACCTGCGAGATTGTCGGCGGGTCGGCATTAAACGCCGCATTGCCCAGACTTGCCGATGGCACGATGGTTTCTGTTTGGGATGACGCCGGGATATGGCGTAGCATTATGACTTTCCAGGCATCGGGGCCTTGCTGATGGTATTAGCTGGATACGATACGTCGAATCTTGTGGCGTTATACAATGGCGGGGTGCAATGTGAGACGTGCTGTACCCCGGAGGGCGGCTTTGCTGGCACTGACTGCGGGTGTTTTATTGAGGGGGACGGCAGTCCCCCTGCGTGTAGCTCTAATCCGGATTTTGACGTGTTCCCGCCATTCGGAGGGCCGGGAAAAACACCGGGCGTATATACTATAACAATTGAGGGATATCAATTATGCCCATTCCCTCTTAATTCGCCTGCCCCTGATATAAATGGTACATGGCATTTGCCTTATGTTAGCCACCCAGATAATTGCGCATGGTTTCTCAGTACAACAATAGGCGGGATAATTGTTCGTTTCAGTCTCGTACTTTGCGAGTCTGGTACTTTTCAATTTGACGTACAGATGCCGGGCGAAACACCGTTTCTTCATATTCTCGACCTCAATGTATGTGCTATTGTGATTGACAATGCACCGAACTTTCGTGCTGGATGCGGGAATCCCGGCGAGCATAGTGGTTTTGGCGGCATTGTATCATGGAGGCCCAGCCAAATAGCTGCATGGGATAGCGTAACACTATATGTCATTGGTGATATCGTAGCTCACGAGGGCGTATTCTATGAGTGTACCGCCAACAATACTAATAAAGAGCCGCCGGATATAGCATTCTGGGTAGTCATCTAATGGGTTGCTGTGGAGGAAAAAAGGTCCGACAAATAGCAACCGGATACACAAATCTCATACGCGGAAAGAAATACGAGTTCACCGATGACCGGGTGAGGGTTTGTCAGAAGTGTGAGTTCAATTACTGGATAGGCCGGAAGCTGTTTTGCTCAGATTGCAAATGCTTTATCCCCGCAAAGGCCCGCGTCAAGGAAAACACCTGCCCAAAATCACTCTGGCCGTCATAATCTAATTGGCAAATCCGCCCATATACCTATGCAGCCACTTCGTTTCACCGTCCAGCACTAACTGTTTCGTACTCGTGTCTACCTGTCCATTGATGATAATATCCATGCCTGTCCGCAAATGTCCACGATTATCATAGATAACGACAGCAGGATTGTAGTCGGGTATTTGCAAGCGTTTCGTATCCAGGTCAATCGACGCCGTAAGTGGAATGCCGGACGCTTCCATGCAGATCGCCCATGTTCCTAACTCATCCTGCCGGATCAGCATTACAGCAAAGCCTTTTTGCCTGGCAACAGCATGGGTGCATCGTAGGGCTTCGGGCATGACATCCATTTGGAAGTTAGCGGCGTGCCGGTACAGTGGGATGCACAGCGCAAGCAGGATTGATATGACTGCCATCACAACAAGTATTTCGACCAATGTAAACGCTTTCACGGTTTTCTCCTTAAACAGTATACTTATCTCTCTTGACGAGTACGGTGTTTTTTCTCGTCAAGGTTCGCCCCCGGCTTGCCGTAAATCTCATCTTGCCTGGACCTGTTATCCCATGCACCCCATGCCGTCTTGAGGAAAAAACAGGCGATGAAAATACCGACGAGCGTAATCAGGCCAGCCAGTATCAGCGTCCCGTCCGTAGCCCATTTGTCGAGTGTTTCGATTATCATGCCTGCAGTATAACACCTCTGGCTAAAAAGTCAAGAAATCCCCCAGCATACCCCCTGTTTCCTGCCCGGCACACTTCACTGCTCGCTGATAGAGCGATTATCTCCGTTTCCCGCTATATTATACCCCGGAAAGCAATCCGATGGGAACTGTGGCTTTATCACGCCTGCTTATCAACCTATTAGGCCAGCCTAATAC
>SDBV01010405.1_pt1 | contig 12190 bp, 13 predicted proteins | sample 2277081 | NCBI WGS metagenome assembly SDBV01 (sample SAMN10402039, study PRJNA504765) | marine sediment metagenome | isolation source: marine sediment core GS10_PC15, 223 cmbsf | place: Arctic Ocean: Southern Knipovich Ridge | collected 2010 | reverse complement strand
GGTACGGTAGCTATCGCCCCCAGGAACGTAGCCGGTCATTCGCCCCAGATGGCTGAGGCGGCCGCCTCAGAGACGGGCATCAAGGGAATGCTTGATAGCGCCAAGACGCTGGCGATGACCGCGGTTGACCTGTTAGCTGATACCGAAATGGTAGCCAAAGCTAAGAAAGAATTTCAAACCGCTAAGAAAAAAAGCTGACCTACAGGGAAGGTTAAACTGGCCATATTGGATGCCCGTGTATTGGCGATATCCTTGTCAGCAAAAAACAGGTGTGTTATACTGCCTAAAGGCTACTTGGCTAGGTCGGAGAGGATGATAGTTGCTGGTTAACTACGGCTATATCGGGTTGTTTTTGGCAGTCGCTATCCTGTTTACTATTACCACCCTACTCATCCCCTTTGCCCTCAGATTTCTTAAGCTTGTACCTAAGAACCCCAGTCCTGCCAAGAACTCTACCTTTGAATGTGGTATGGAGACCATCGGTAAGACATGGGTTCAATTTAATTTCCGCTACTATTTTTTCGCCCTGGTATTCCTGGTTCTTGATGTCCTGGTTGTTTTCCTTTATCCCTGGGCAGTCAGTCTCAGAGAACTAGGCTATTCCGGTTTCATCGGGATTCTTATCTTAATTTCCATTGTTACCGTCGGCTATATCTATGCCTGGAGGAAGAACGTACTGGAATGGAAGTAGATGATATAACCAGAAGACATGTCTACTCTGACCTGGAACTGGACAGGACGGAAGGCGAGGCAATTGAGACGCTGAAGGAGCACAGTCAGCAGTCCATTCCCGACCCTGATTTATGGCTGGATGAAGAACTGCAGCGTAATGTCATGCTGACTTCGATGGATAACGTACTTAACTGGGCACGGCGCTCCTCGCTGTGGCCGGCCATTTGCTTCCCCGCCTGCTGCGCCTTTGAGCTTATTGCCATGCAGTCGTCTCGTTTTGATATCTCCCGCTTCGGCATGGAAATTCTGCGCGCTTCACCACGCCAGGCCGACCTGATGATTACCGCCGGTACCTTAACCTGGAAAATGGCTCCACAGGTAAAACGAATCTACGATCAGATGGCCGAGCCGAAATGGGTGATTGCCATGGGCGCTTGCGGTATCAGCGGCGGTATTTTCCGTTCATCCTATAATGTGGTCCCGGGATACAATCACATCATCCCGATTGATGTCTATGTACCCGGCTGTCCCCCCCGCCCCGAAGCCCTGCTCTATGGAATAAGAATGTTACAGGACAAGATAGCCAAGATACATAACGATATTGCATTACCCCCCCTACTGGGCCGACCAGAGCCGGGTAAACCAAAATCAGGGAAAGATTGATGACCGTTTCTCTATCAAGCAACGAAGTTGCCCAACAGCTAATAAAGCATGTCCCCGAAGCGGCGGCTGAGGCCAGCGGTGAAGCCATACTGGTCAAGAGCGATGCCATTTTTGCTGTGGCGGAACACCTCAAGAACAGCCCGGAGCTGGACTTTGATTACCTCAACTATATTACCGCCGTGGACTATTACGACTACTTTGAGGTGGTCTATCAGCTAACGTCGCGGCAGCATAATCACACTCTGGTATTAAAGACGCGGTGTTATCAGCGGGAAAATCCGGCTGTTCCGTCAATCGTCGCACTGTGGCGAGGGGCCGATTTCCAGGAGCGGGAAATTTACGACCTTCTGGGGATAAGTTTCCCGGGGCACCCTAACTTGAAGCGCATTGTCCTCTGGGACGGCTTTGAGGGACACCCGCTGCGCAAAGATTATCTGTAAAAGCCATTCACCGTAACCTGAAGGTTTAGGAGATTAAAAATTGGTCCTTAAAACCGAACCCATGGTTCTCAATATCGGTCCGGTACACCCGAGCACCCACGGGGTTTTCCGTATGAGAGCAACCCTGGACGGGGAAGTTATTATCGACCTGGAACCAGTCTTCGGCTATCTTCACCGCGGTATTGAGAAACTGGCCGAGGAGCGGACCTATACCGGCATCATTCCACTGACCGACCGCCTGGACTACCTGGCTTCGATGAGCAATAATCTGGCTTATGTCCTGTCCGTAGAAAAGCTGGCCGGAATTGATGTCCCGGAACGGGCCGAATACCTGCGGGTTATTTTCGCCGAGCTGCAACGCATCGCCAGCCACCTGGTAGCCGTCGGTGCTTTTTTGAATGACTGCGGAGCTTTTTTCACTCCTTTCCTGTACATGTTCCGGGAGAGAGAGAAGATTATAGACCTCTTTGAGATGGCCAGCGGCCAGCGCTTACTCTACAATTACATGCGGGTTGGCGGGTTTAACCAGGATATCCCCGATGAATTCCTGCCTGCTTTAAGTAAGTTCGTTAAGCAAATGCCCGGTTTTATGGACGAGTATGACCGTCTCATCGCCGAGAACGAGATACTGCTGGCTCGCTCCAAGGGCGTGGGCATTCTGCCCAGAGAGACCGCTATTGATATTTGTGCCAGCGGTCCGGTACTGCGGGCCAGCGGCGTTAAGTGGGATATCCGCAAAGCAGACCCTTATTCCATTTATGACCGCTTTGAGTTTGATATTCCTACCGGTAGTGTCGGCGACTGCTATGACCGCTACCGGTTAAGGGTACAGGAAATGTGGCAGAGCCTGCGTATCCTCCAGCAGGCCATAGACCAGATACCCTCGGGTCCGGTAAAAAGTGAAGTGGTGCGCCTGATTCGCCCGCCAAAGGGTGAAGCTTATGCCCACATCGAGGCGCCCAAGGGTGAGCTTGGATTCTACCTGGTATCGGATAATTCCATCGCCCCCTACCGCTGCCACATCCGGGCACCCAGCCTGATAAATTTAACGGCTCTCCGTGAGATGATGGTCGGCTGGAAGATTCAGGACGCTATCATCATCTTCGGCAGTATTGACATTACTATGGGTGAGGTGGACAGATAATTGATAATACCAAATCCTGATACCGGCCTGGAGCGTTACTGGCAGGCCCTGCCCCCGGACTGGCCGGGCGGGTTCTGGGCGCACTGGCTGGTGTTTACCATTATCACCATTGCCTTCGTGCTGACTATGGTGATGGCTTTCATCTATATTGAGCGCCGGGGTATGGGGCGGATGCAAGCTCGTCTCGGCCCCAACCGGACCGGCCCTTTTGGTCTGCTGCAACCGGTAGCTGACGCCATTAAAGTGCTGCTGAAAGAAGATATTATCCCGGACAGGGCCGACAAGATAGTCCACTTACTGGCACCGATTGTCGCCTTTGCCCCGGCACTGATGATTTTTGCCGTTATCCCCTTCCAAAACGGGGCGCTGCTGGCCGACCTGAACATCGGCATCCTCTATATAGTGGCTATCAGCTCGGTATCAACGATAGGCATATTTATGGCCGGGTGGGGCTCGAATAATAAATATTCCCTGCTTGGTGCCATGCGTAATGTGGCCGCCGTAGTCAGCTACGAGATTCCACTGGTGCTATCTATCATCGGTGTCGTGCTGATAACCGGCTCGCTATCCCTGAACGAGATTGTCAAGGCCCAGGATATTCCCTTCATTTTACTGCAACCGCTGGGCTTTCTCCTCTTTTTTACCGCGGGCTGTGCCGAGATTAACCGCAGTCCCTTCGACCTTATGGAGGCTGATTCTGAGCTCGTCGCCGGTTTTCATACTGAATATTCGGGTATGAAATTTGCCCTGTTCTACCTGGTAGAGTATGCCGAAGCCCTGGCTATCTCCGCCATAATTGCTACCCTCTTCCTCGGTGGCTGGAGAGGGCCGCTGCTACCGCCGTGGCTCTGGTTTGTACTCAAGATAGTCCTGGTATTCTTTGTTATGGTCTGGACACGGACGACTTTCCCCCGGGTTAGAATAGACCAGTTAATGGCGCTGGCCTGGAAGTTCCTCCTTCCCCTGGCCTTGATTAACCTGCTCATCACCGCTCTACAAGTATTAGCCTTACCAGAGGATTTAATATGGGTAATGATACCGGCCAATATCACTATTATGGCAATATTGATCGTGTTATGGTCGAGATTCTCTAAGTTAGGATGGGGTAGAGTTGAAGTTTGAACGATATGGCAAAGGTCTGATAAAAGGCTTATCGGTAACGATAAGGTACCTGTTTCGCCATCCGATAACAACCCAGTATCCGGAGCAGAGGCTGAATACCTCGCGCCGGATTCGGGGAAACGAGCTTATCTGGGACAACATAAAATGCACCGGCTGCGCCACCTGCGCCAAAAGCTGTCCGCAGGGCGCCATCCAAATTACCACCTCGGTTAACCTCACAGAAAACAAGTACGAAGTCGAGAATATTGAGGTGGACACCGGGTACTGCATTATGTGTGGCTTGTGTGTTGAAGCTTGTCCCTATGATGCGATTTTCATGGGCTATTCATACGAACGGGCGAAATACCGGCGTGGTCAGGTCGTGCAGCCCAATGAACAGTTGCTGGCATCAGCCGAGAGGCAACCCAGCGGCTACATGCACCCTGAGATTGCGGCTGCCCTGCCCGAGCAGACACTACTAATTGACCGGAATAAGGGGAAAGAGTGATGGCACTAGACATCGCCTTCTGGATATTAGCTGTCGTTGGCGTGGCCGCGGCTTTGACCGTAGTCCTGCTGCGGGATGTCTTCCGGGCAGCCCTTTCTCTGATTCTGTGCTTCCTGACGGTGGCCGGAATCTATGTTACCCTCAGCGCCGACTTCCTGGCGGCAATACAGGTTCTGGTTTATGTCGGCGGCATAGCCGTGTTGATTATTTTAGCTATTATGTTAACCAGAGAGGTCCAGCAAGGCAGCCCCTCCAATAAGCTGCGTATTCCGGCTTTCATCGTATCTATTCTGTTCCTGGGGGTGATGGTCTTTAGCCTGATTAATACCTCGTGGCCGGTATCTACAGCGCCTCCCCTGCAACCCACTACCGCCGCGCTGGCCATCAAGTTGCTGGGCGAAGGCGGCTTTATCTTACCAGTGGAGATTGCCGCCACTCTTTTGCTGGCGGCTATTCTGGGAGCTATCGTTTTAGTGAGGGAGAAGTAACCAGTGTCGATAGGTTTGGAGCATTACCTGATACTGTCCGCCATCCTGTTTTCCATCGGGCTCTACGGGGCGCTGACGAAAAGCAATGCTATCGTCATTTTGATGTCCATTGAAATTATGCTCAATGCGGTAAACATCTCTATGGTTGCTTTCTCGCGGTATATTGTCCCCTCGCTACTGACCGGACAGGTTTTCACCATATTCATCATAGTGGTCGCCGCCGCCGAGGCCGCCGTTGGCCTGGCCATAATAATTGCAATCTATCGCAGCCGGGAAACCATTGAAAGCACCAAAATAGATTTGATGAAGGGGTAGTTTTTAAAACCACCAAAAGACAGTTTGCGGTGGCAAGTAAGGTGAGGCATTAAATAAGGTTCGGTAAATCTGAGAGTAGAAAATGTGGGTAGAGATTAAAAAAGCACGGAACTTGATGACGGCCGAGATGTGGCAGGAACTCTTCGAGGGTGAAGGGATACCGACCCGTATCCTGCCGACTTCCGGTGCACCGATAGGGCAGGAATCAGCCACCTATCGTATCCTGGTACCCCAGGACAAGGAACATGTTATCGCCGAGGTATTAAGGAAACTGTGATGCCGTATCAATTAATCTGGTTAATATTCTTGCTGCCGGTCTTCTCTTTCTTAATAATCTCGTTTTTCGTCAGGCCCTTCGTCAAGCCGGAGTCGAGAGTTGCCGGCTATATCACTATTAGCGCTCTCGGCGGCTCGTTAGTCCTGTCTCTCTGGGTACTGGCGGCAGTAGTAGCCGCCCCCCATCACGAACTGGCGGTACCTGATATTAGCTGGTTAGCTGTTGGCGACCTCAATATCTATCTGGGACTGATGGTGGACTCGCTAACGGCAGTAATGCTGGTAGCGGTTACCCTGGTCAGCCTGATGGTGCAGATTTATTCCCAGGGCTATATGCAGGGAGACCCGGGTTATCACCGTTATTACGCCTGGATGTCACTATTCACCGCTTCCATGCTGGGGCTGGTTCTGGCGGACAACCTGCTTCTCATGTTCGTGTTCTGGGAACTGGTTGGTCTCTGCTCTTACCTGCTGATCGGCTTCTGGTTCCATCGTCCTTCGGCCGCCAACGCCGCTAAAAAAGCCTTCATCGTTACCCGGCTGGGCGATTTCGGCTTCTTAGCCGCTATCCTGCTCCTGTTTGCTAACACCGGTACCTTTGATATTAACGAACTGCACGGCCTGGCTATCGCCGGCACCCTGGCCGGCGCCACCCTGACCTGGGCAGCCATCGGCATCTTTTCCGGTGCCGTCGGTAAATCAGCCCAGTTCCCGCTTCATGTCTGGCTGCCTGATGCTATGGAGGGCCCGACACCGGTCAGCGCCTTAATCCACTCAGCCACGATGGTATCAGCCGGCGTCTTCCTGGTGGCCCGCACCTTCCCTCTCTTCGAGAACTCGGTAACGGCACTGACCACAGTGGCCGTCATCGGCGGTATTACCGCTATCTTTGCCGCCTCTATGGGGCTGGTGGCCACTGACATCAAGCGGGTTCTCGCCTATTCCACTATCAGCCAGCTCGGTTATATGATGCTGGGGCTGGTAGTGGGCGGAGTCGCCATCGGCATTTTCCACCTGTTCAATCATGCTTTCTTCAAAGCATTACTGTTTCTGGGAGCGGGCAGCGTAAATCACGCCACCGGGACATTCGATATGCGCCTGATGGGCGGCCTACGCAAGGTGATGCCGTGGACTTACGCCACCTTTGTCATCGCCTCACTGAGCCTGGCCGGTATCTGGCCACTGGCCGGCTTCTGGAGCAAGGACGAGATTGTCGCCATCGCCCTGGAGAACCAGCCGTTACTGGGAGTCCTGGCAATGATAACCGTATTGATGACCGCCTTCTACATGTTCCGGGCGGTATTTATGACCTTCGGCGGGGAGTACCGTGGCGGCAGCCCTGAAGCCCACGGCCACCCCCACGAATCACCGTCGGTAATGGTAACGCCTATGGTGGTTCTGGCGGTTCTGGCCGTCGTTTCCGGTTTATGGAATGTCACCGGAAGCTTTGGTGCCTTCATGGGACATGGTGAGACGCATGGTTTTATCGAAGGCTTTTTCGGGATTTTGACCCACTCACTGCCCTGGATATCACTGATGATGTCCGGCCTGGGTATCCTGCTGGCTTATGCCCTGTACAGTGCTAAATGGCTATCCGCCGAACGCATCGGCAGCATTTTCCAGCCACTATACACCCTGTTCTACCGGAAATACTGGCTCGATGAGCTTTATGAGAATATCATCGTTAAAAAGGTGTTAATCGGCGGACTTTTTGCCGGTTTACAGCAAGTCGATACTTACGGTGTGGATGGAATCGTCAATGGAGTGGCTAACGGAGCCGCCGCCGGAGGCAGAGCCCTCCGCCGAGTCCAGACCGGGCAGCTTCAACTCTACGGATTATTTATGGGTATCGGTATCCTGGCAATTGTTCTGGTACTGTATTTCTGGGGATGAATATTTATGAGCTTTAATTATCTGACATGGATAGTCTTCCTCCCGGTAATCGGGGCGATTTTGATTGCCCTGATACCTAAACTATCCGAACGGAAGATTAAGTACCTGGCCGCCATTTTTACCTTTATTCCCCTGGTGGCCGCGATTGGTGTCTTCTCCCGCTTTGATAAGTCGCTGGGGGCAATCGGGGTATTTCAGTTCGAGGAAAAGCTGGCCTGGATTAAGCCGCTAAATGCTTTCTACCACCTGGGAGTGGATGGTTTGAGCCTGCCTATGGTAGTGCTGACCGCCTTCCTCGGTTTTATCGTGGTTCTCATCTCGTGGAAGATTAACCTCAGAGTCCGCGAGTATTTTGCCTGGCTGCTGCTTTTGGAAACAAGCATCCTGGGAGTATTTACCTCCCTCGACCTGCTGCTATTCTTCGTCTTCTGGGAGATAGAGATTATCCCGATGTACTTCTTAATCTCGGTCTGGGGGTCGGGCAGGAAGGAATACTCGGCAATAAAGTATGTCGTTTATACTCTATTCGGCAGCGCTCTGATGCTGGCCGGCATCCTGAGCCTCTACTTCACCACCGGCAGCTTAAGTATGGTGGACTTAGCCCGGAACGGGCTGGGGCCGCTGGTCACCATGATTCCTCAAGCAGCCATCTTTTTCCTGCTGCTGACCGGTTTTGCCGTCAAGCTGCCGGTCGTCCCGCTGCATACCTGGCTACCGGACGCCCATACTGATGCCCCCACGGCGGGGAGTGTCATGTTAGCCGGGGCGCTGATTAAGATGGGTGGCTACGGCATAATTCGTGTCTGCGTAAGTATCTTCCCCCAGGTTGCCCGGGATTATGCTCCCCTACTGGTGGCGCTGGCGGTAGTCAGCATCCTCTATGGGGCCGCCATAACCCTGAGACAGACCGACCTGAAGAGACTGATTGCTTACAGCAGCGTCAGCCACATGGGCTTTGTCCTGCTCGGTATTTTTGCCCTGAGTCAGGTGAGCCTGACCGGGGCTGCCCTGCAGATGGTCAGCCATGGTCTCATCACCGGACTGCTGTTTGCCATGGCCGGTTTAACCATACACAATGTCGGCGAGCGTGACCTGAGAAAACTCGGCGGCCTGGCACGGCAGATACCGCTCATCGCCGTTGTCTTCTCAATAGCCGGCTTAGGTGGTCTGGGACTACCGACTACCAGCGGCTTTGCCGCCGAGTTTCTGGTCTTTGCCGGCAGCTTTTCCAGCACTATTGTTAGCGGCATTCAAGTTTACACCGTACTAGCCGTGCTGGGGGTAGTCCTGGCGGCTGGCTATATCCTGTGGATGTTACAGCGCACCTTCTACGGTCCGGTCCTGGAGCAGTACCATAATGTGCGGGATGCCGATGTACTGGAAAGGGTATATATGTTCGCCCTGGTTGCTTTGATAATGCTGGTCGGTATCTATCCGGCAATCATCACCGATATTATTAAACTGGGTATTTCACCCATAGCGGGATTATTCGGAGGCTAAAGGAGCAGGTTTTTGGACCTTAGGCTATTCATACCGGAGCTGATTATAGCTATCCTCGCTATAGCTGTAATTCTGCTTGACCTTTTCATTCAACGCAAACGGCTACTGGCAGTAATCAGCCTGGCTGGCTTGGTCGTGGCGGCTGGCTTCACCATAGTTCTACCGGCGAGCCCTCCGCAAGCTATCTTTAACAATATGCTGGCGGTAGACGGCTTCGCCCTATTCTTTAAGCTGCTCTTCTTAGGCATTGCCGCCCTGGTTATTTTAGCCTCGATAGACTATGTATCCAAGATGGCTAACTTCCAGGGCGAATACTACGCCCTGGTGCTGCTATCGACGCTGGGAATGATGCTGATGGCAGCCACCACCGAGCTAATTTCCATCTATATCGCCTTAGAACTGACCAGCATCTCTCTCTATGTTCTGGTTGGCTTCCTCAAAGACCCTAAATCAACTGAAGCCTCACTGAAATACTTGCTGCTGGGAGCCATCGCCTCGGCGGTGCTGCTCTACGGGATGGCGCTGGTATTTGGCTTTACCGGCGAAACGAACTTAGGTGAGATTGCCCGGGTTCTGCAGACAATGTCAGCATCCGCTATTTTAGCCAGTCCCGCCCTTATTTTAGGGATAGTATTACTGGTAGCCGGCTTCGGCTTTAAGATAGCGGCTGTCCCCTTCCATATGTGGGTGCCTGATGTCTACGAAGGAGCACCGACACCGATAACCGCCTATCTCTCTGTCGGCAGCAAGGCCGCCGGCTTCGCCATTATCCTGCGGGTCTTCTCCTCCGCCTTCGGACTCCCTGAGTGGCTCAGCCTGCAATGGGGGTTAATCTTCGCCGTGCTGGCAGCCATCAGTATGACCCTGGGCAACCTGGTGGCTCTTCCCCAGACCAACATTAAACGAATGCTCGGTTACTCCAGTATCGCCCAGGCCGGCTACCTTATGGTAGGACTGGCGGCGATGGGAGTTTCCCCGGGGGCCGGTATCCTGGGACGGAGCGGCGTTATCTTCTTCCTGACCGGCTATGCCGTGGCCAACCTGGGAGCCTTTACGGCCATCATCGCCATCTCAAATAAACTTGACAGCGACCTCATTCAGGATTATTCCGGTATGATTAAGCGAGCGCCGCTGCTGACTTTAGCCCTGAGCCTGTGCCTTATTTCTCTTATCGGCATGCCGCCCGCCGCCGGCTTTATGGCCAAGTTCTATATCTTTAGTGGTGCCGTGCACAACGGCTTGCTCTGGCTGGTAGTTATTGCCGTGATAAACAGCGTAATCTCCGCCTACTACTATCTGCGGGTAGTGAAGGTGATGTGGTTTGGCCAGCCAGCCTCCGAGGAAAAGGTGCCCTCCTCGGCAGCGCTGAGGGTGGCTTTACTGCTCTCCTGCTTCGGGGTACTGCTACTGGGTATTATTCCCGGCTATATAATGGGGCTGGCCGAAGCCGCCGCCAGGATGCTCTCTTTCTAGCCGGGATTATCAGTCCCTGCCTCTTTAGAGGTTGTCATTTGACCGTGGGTGCTGTACAATATGCCCGCTTTTCAAAGATTATCACACAAAACCAAAACTTGAAGGGGAGGTGCTTCTGATGGGACTGGACAATATCAAGCAGGTGGCCGTGATTGGTGCCGGCAATATGGGGTCTGGAATTGCGGAGCTTCTTTCGCGCCTTGGTGGGTACCAGGTGGTAATGACCGATACCACCGACGAGCTGGTGCAGCGGGGACTGCAAAACCAGCAAAAAAATCTGCAGAAGTTTTTTGTCGATAAGGGAAGAATGACCGCCGATGAGATGAAGACAATAATCGGCCGAATCAAAACCACGACTGATATTACCGAGGCTGTCAGTAAAGCCGACTTTATTATCGAAGCGGTCTTCGAAAGCATGGAACTGAAGAAGAGTGTCTTCAAGCAACTTGACGAAGCCGCTCCCGCCCACGCCATTCTGGCTACAAACACCTCGTACCTGAGTGTCACCGAGATGGCCGGACAAACAGCAAGAGCCGACAGGGTGGCCGGGATGCACTTCTTCAATCCCCCATCTGTTATGAAGCTGGTGGAAGTGGTCAGGGCCGCGTTAACCTCCCAGGAAACGGCCGGCACGATATATGAACTGGCCAAGAAACTAGACAAAGAGCCGGTATACTGCCGGGACACCTACGGATTTCTGGCTAACCGGGCCGCCGGCGGCGAGCCGGGCAGGCCCTGGGGCAACGACGCCGTAGAACTGGTGTGGGCGCATGTTGCCCCGCCGGAAGACATTGATAAGGCCGTCAGGCTGGGCTATAACCGCCCCATGGGGCCGCTGGAGCTTGGTGACCTCATCGGGGGATGGGACCTCTCCGTTCATGCCGAGGAAGACACCATCAGGGAGTTTGGCTGGGAAAGAGGCCATGTGCACCCTCTGACTAAAATGATGGTCCGCGCCGGTTACACCGGGGGACTGGGCAAGAAGGGGATATATGACTTCTGGAAGGAAGTACTCTCCAAATGGTAAGCAGCCTTACCCGCCGCGGTCAGTAGCCTTTTTCCTTATCAGCCACATTGAGCAGCGGCTGACCGCTCAGGTATCTCTTCAGGTTCTCGCAGAAAAGCTCGGTTAGGCGGGTGTCACGCATCTCGCTCCTCGCCGAAACATGAGGGCTGATACTAACATTGGACAGTTCCCACAGCTCGCTCTCCGGCGGTAGCGGCTCCTTCTGAAAAACATCCAGACCGGCTCCGGCTATCCACCCCTCCCTGAGAGCCCGGATAAGCACAGCTTCGTCGACGACTCCACCCCGGGAGACATTGATTAGGAAAGCGCTGGTCTTCATCGCCCTTAGCTCCGGCTCACCTATTATCCCGACAGTCTCCCCGGTAAGGGCTACTGACAAGACGACAAAGTCGCACTCGCCCAGCATCTCGGTCAAATCACGGCGGGGATAGACCTTATCCACCCCCATAACCGAAAGCTCCTGCTTCACCACCGACCTTCTGGTGGCCACAATCCGCATACCAAAGGCCCGGGCCAGGCGGGTTTTGCCGATACCCGCTTCGCCGCTGACACACACGACTTGAGCCTCTCCCTGGCAAGCCTGACGATAGGCTGATACTAACCAGCTGTGTTCAACGCTGCGCCCCACCAGCGGCAGTTCTGCCACGAGTGCCGATAGCGCGGCCACCTCCCGCGGCCGGCCGGGCGGGC
>SDBV01010404.1_pt1 | contig 12190 bp, 12 predicted proteins | sample 2277081 | NCBI WGS metagenome assembly SDBV01 (sample SAMN10402039, study PRJNA504765) | marine sediment metagenome | isolation source: marine sediment core GS10_PC15, 223 cmbsf | place: Arctic Ocean: Southern Knipovich Ridge | collected 2010 | reverse complement strand
AGTTAGTACGCTTTTGCTTATTAATAACATCGTAATTATGATTCTTTTCTAATTCTATAATTAACTTAGATTCAAGAACTTTTAATTTTTCTTTCCCTATGTTATTTAGACTAGAAGTAATAAGTCTTACTTATAATCTGGATTGACAGTAGGGGCATGTTTTTGGGCTTGGATGCTTCTCTAAAGGAATTCTAGCAACTGTTATCAATGCTTCAAAAAATTCCTTTGGATCTTCTGTTATAAATGGTGAACTCCATTTTTTTGTTGATTGTTTTTCCTTAAAACTATAACGTACATTATGAGTTATACTATCTTTCGATATTTCTAATAGATATTGCATTATTCATACCTTTCTTTTTATCTTGTAAATATGTTTAGGAGTTAATTTCTAATATATTTGTAATTTTACTTAAATTTTTACCTAAATGTAGAAGACAGATTTTGGAAATGGTCATAGCGAGAGAGAGTGAAATTCTCTAAGAAGATTAAAAGGAGTGTGCTTTGTTTTTAATGCTATTTTAATCAACAATTAATTATGCCAGATTTCTTTTACTCGTTCCCTATATTTTTCCTTACTAATGTATACTGCATAATGAGGAACTTTGAGTATTTTGAATTTATGGTTAAAGTTTCTTTTTAGAATATTATATGAATCATTACCAAATGCGATTAGAGTTGGATTACTAGCACCTATATCAGCTAATTCCTGTAAAAAAAATTCAACATTTTCTTCTTCAAATTGTTTGTTGTTCTTTAAATACGAAATCACTCTACCAGATATTTTTTGTTCAAAGTCTTTTATAATATCTGTCATATAACCACCCCAATAAGGTGTTCCTCTAAATGCAAATCTAATTTTGAAATCGTTTGACCCTGGTCGTTTATCGTGAAAATTTGCTAAGGGAACTTTAATATTCCTTGAAATGTTTAAACCAACTAGAACAACATTAGGATTAAGTTGTGAGAGTAAATTTTTATTAATATCTGGATCTAAAATAGTTAGGTTACCAATATTGCTTTTCGGTTTATCACTTTCATCTGCCCATATTACCCAACTTCCAACATTACCATATTTCTCCTTTATGTAATCAAATTTTTTTCTAGTAAATATTCCATCTAATTCATCCACTTTTTCTAATCTCCTTTATAGGAATAAATAATATTTAATGATTGGTATAAAGGTTTAATTATATTTACATAAAAATATCTTCTATGCAATTTGGCGTTTATAACCCTCGAAGTTGAGAAAACTCCTGAATATATCGAATCTAATACATGATAATAATTTTGGTTTTTTGCTTTATTCTGCTCTCTCTGGAGTTCTCATAATGGCAGGGTTGGGGATTCTGTTACTATACCGAAAAATCAGAAACGTTTCTTAAAAATTGAAAATAACTGAGAAAATTTGAGAATACGATTTAAATAAGTTGAAGTCAATTATATTATTATGACTTTGCTAAAAGACATACAATTCGATACGAGTCAAATTAAACGAGCATCAAATGAATATCAAATTGAACATTGGTTTAGTACTTTATTTGACCAATTAGAACTAAATTATCAATCACAGAAAAGGTTATTACGAGGTAAACCAGATTGTCTCATTGGAGACATTATTATTGATTTCAAATTCAATCTAAAAAAAAACGATATAACCAAATGGGTTTCAACAAAAGGAAAGCAATATATTCAGGAATATTACAAAACAAGTGGAAAAGAACCCTCTTTATTGATTGTAATATCTGAAAAATTCATTTTTTACTATGATAAAGATTTAAAACTAAAAACTGAAAGGGAAATTGAGCAAAAGGCAATAGTTTCTTTGGTTGAATGTCTACTTGAACCGAAATCAGTAAACTCTGACCAGTTTGCTATATTGTTTGGAGTAAATTCTCCACTATATATTCTAGCATACTCTCGGTTAGAAAAGCATTTTGATGATAATCAAGGAGAAAAAACAGTTTGTTTTGAACAGTGGAAAAATCACTTTAGATTAGCTTATCACGATGAGGAAGTTGGAAAGGAACTCTTTCTTCGCCATTCCTATTTGAGTACGCTCCTAAAATTAATTTTATATAAGGAGTTTATGGAACCTGATGAATATTCACGTGATTATTTTAAAGACTTAGAAGGCCACTTCGAGAAATTAGGAATTTCATTATTCCACTATGATTTCTTCAGATGGGTTATTAATGTAGAGTATTTCTGCGATGATTATTTTGAGAAATTGAAGATAATTGATTTTGAAGCAACTGATATCTTCCGAACTATTTATCAGGAAATGATTATTGCAGGGGTACGACATCGTTTAGGAGAATATTATACTCCTGAGATCCTATGTAAAAAAATGGTAGAAAATTCTTATTCAATGGGAGAACGTGTATTGGATTCTTCTTGTGGTTCAGGTACTTTTTTAATTGAAACATGTAAAAAAATCGATTCGGAATTTATTTTAGCTCCTAATCAAAAACCTCCAAAAGAATGGTTTAATGCAGTAAGCAATATTTTTGGCTTTGATATTAATCCTATTGCCGTCCTAACTACTAAAGCAAATTTATTATTATATTTTAAATCAAGAGAAAAATATATAGAAGAGATCTCTATAAATGTTTATTTATGCAATTCCATTGACCCCATTGAATTTTCTTCTTACGCTGATTTAGAATTAGGGCGATATTATACTTTCTGTATAGATTTACTCGACGAAGAAAAAGAACTTCGAATTCCAGAAAATGCATTATCTCCCACTAATATTGAATATTTTCAAGCAATATTAAATGCACTTTATAGAGTATGGGAAGAGTTTGAGACCTTTAAAGATACATGGGAAGCCGCTACGAGAACAATAGATTCAAATTTAGAATTTCTTGATCCTGATGGAATTGATTATGAATATATCAGACGATTCTTTCAAGAATTGTACCAATTAAAGATTGAAGATAAGGATCATATTTGGCTCTATATTCTAAACAATCTTGTTGGAATTCATATTCTTTTACTCAAGAAAAAAATGGATTTAATAATTACCAATCCTCCTTGGCTAACATATAAAGATGCTGATAAAAAGTTACAAGAGAACATGAAAAAAATTACTCAAGAATATGAAATTAAACCTGATGCAAAAAATATAACAAATATCGAGGAAGCTGTTGTATTCCTTTACAAAATTCCTGATTTGTATCTAAAAAAAGACGGAAAGGGTAAAATCGCATATGTTATGCCTCGTTCATTATTAGTTTCATCTCAAAATGAAAAAGCAAGAAGGTTTGATCATTTTTATGATATTGAAATATTTCAGTTTGACGATTTAATTTTTAACATAGATTGTTGTTGTATTTTTGCAAACTACGAGGTGAGTAAGGTTGGTCTGGAAGATGTGTTAGAGAAATACCCAATTATCTCTCGTACTTTAGATTCTAAGACTCTTGAAGTTATCGAGGAGGTTAAATTAGAACCCTACGTATACTTTCAAAAAAAACGAAAAGAAAAATATAGAGTTAAGAAATTAATCAATCCTGAGAAAATAGATGAATTGCTCCCCCTTGTGCTTTCAGAATATTACAAAGAATTCATTCAAGGTGCTGACTTAATCCCAAAGTCATTACTCTACTGTACAGTCACAAATACAATTCAACAAGGGAAAATCTCAATTATTGATCCTTGGATCTCCCCTCAAGCTAAGGGTGTCTGGAAAAACCGATATTTCAGAAAAGTTCAAGTGGAGACTGAAAATATATTCAAAGCTACATTATCAAGAGGATTATATCCTTTTCATGTAAGGCCTTATTCTATGTTTTTACCCTTAGATAAAAATTATACCTTTAGACTACCAAAAATAGGACCTTTTAGCAGAAAGCATTGGAAGGACATAAAAGAGATATATAAGGAGAAAACGAAAAAGGATCTATTCGAGGTTGGAATTAATTATCGAAATAAATTATGTACAAATAAGAGAGTGCGCCCAGCTCAACGAAAATTATACAAAGTTATCTTTCCGAGTTCAAAAAGATTAACCTCCGCAGTTATTCACGATCCTAAAGGAAGAATCTATATAGATTCCACTATCTATTATTATGGGACGGAAAATGAGATCGAGGCTCATTATCTATGTGGAATGCTTAATATTCCTTTATTGGCTAAAAGTGTAAAGACTATAAGTGATACTCGTCATCATCATAAGAGACCTCTATATTTCAACATTCCAAAGTTTACTGCGAATGAGGATCAAGTAGCGATTGCAAAACTATCTCAAGATAATCATAAATTAATGAAAGAGTATTCAGATAATCATGAAAAATTGAAAGAACTTGAATACTTTTCAGTTATACATGATAACCTACTAAGTATTGAGGAGATCGGCTTAAGCATTTTAAGAATTAAGACAGGAGAAAAGATTATTAAAGAGTTTTAAAATGAGATATAGTTACTAAAATTTGATAATCCTAATTACCAATATTAACAACACATTCTTTTTCATCTCAATCCTCATTAAATATTTAGACTATCCCCACATTTTAAGCAAAACTTGGCGTTGGTAATATTTATCCTATGTCCACAATTCTGACAATATTGAAAGGGTATATTTGATTGTGGGGGATATAATACTTTTGATTCTTGGCTTTCTCCTTTTTTTATATCATTGTACATACTACCTAAATAGATAACTCCTATGATTATTGCACCAAATCCTATAAATACTTCAAGAATTATGGAGGCGGAATTAATTCCTCCACTTCCCAATAAAATAGATAGTAGATTAATTTTTTCAATTAAATCTATATATTGAGCCATATGATAAATAAAAAGAACTAATCCAATGATAGAAAAGACTAATCCAATCCGCAATTTATTTTTACTTCTCATTTTGAATTTCGCTTTTTTAATATTTTATTATAGAATCCTTGTCATTGATTTATTAATAAGGTATTAGTTATGCTTTTTTAGACTTTAAGATAAAAAAAAATAGAGTTAATTAAGGCAATATTCAGTTTTCAATTTTAATGAAATTAAGCTCATTAATAATGCAAGAATATAAATCAGATATTTCGTCACGTAATTCACTTAGATCGAATTCAGCATATTTTTTATTAAAGTTATCTAGAAGTGCCTCTATAGATTTATATGTTTTTTCTACAGACTCCGCAGTTGGTAGGTAAATATCAATTTCTCCTTTGTGTAGATTGAGGAGTTTATTAATGTTACCTAAACCGTTGTAAAGACCGAGCAGTGGGTGAAAAAATGCATCTTTATTCATGTTAATAAAATTCTTAACAGTTCTTTCTTCCAATTTTAACCCTCCTTTAAATTTTGTAAAATTTCTTCTTGGATTTCATCAATATTATTTGATATTTCCAAGAAAATTTTTTTGCTATACTTATTAGAGAAATCACTTTTAGAAGTTTTTGAGAACTAGTTGCATACTTGCATAAGGAAGTTATTTTGTCTATATGACCAACATAATGAGTATTGTCTAATAAACATAGAGCATCATCAATTTTTTCTAATAAACTATCGGAAATATACCTTCGAATCAAGTCATAGCCTCTAAAAAAGATTTCATATATTACTATAAATAATATTTGTATTTAAATGGGTAGGATCTTAAATAATTTTAAGTTTTTTCGAGTGTTATTTCAAGAGAATTTTCTAAATTATCAATATAGAGAGCTGATAATAATATATTAAGATTGAGGCAAAAGTACATCTTTATAAATGTTTATAATAATTATTAGTTTTTAAAAAAATAAGAAGAAATTTTTTTCATTTATATAATCTTGATATGTTAATTATTTGATGATAGTAGATTGGAATAAAATCCCATACAAGACCAAATTGGAGTATTATGTGTTAACTATTTTAGAAGAAAATAAGTCTTGTACATGGAAAAAGCTCAAAGAGAAATCTTTTATACCAGAATCGTCGTTGATACAAACGTTAGAAATTTTAACATGTAAAACTCACATCAAAAAGAATATTGATACTCAGCCACTTCTCTACCATATAACTTCAAAAGGACGAGAATACCACAATCAAATTGTTCAAATTATAAATAAAAAAGTCAAATTCCCTCCTGACATATTAAATTTAGATCCTACTCAAAAGGTGGTCTACATGCTCCAAAAAGTATGATTAAATAAATACCAAAGAAAAAGTTTGGTAAATTGTAATTTATTGGGAATTTTCATTATATTCCCTTCATTAATTTTTCAAAAAAATACTTGGCTTTTTAGAATCTCTTATTTCACATTTTAGTTTTTTTAGGTTCTCCCATACTGCAGGTAAAGTTGTATAGGGTATCGATTTCTTTAGATTAGAGCAAATAGAGGCTTCCATGTTGTAATTTAAATGAAAGCTAAGAACCCCTTGTTCACATACAGATCCCTCAATACATCCTTCAATCCAGTAATTTTTTCGACGTGGAATATTATACCAATCTACAAATTTCGATTCAGGTTTTTCGCGTATAAGTAGTAAATTATCCACATTCTCAAATGTGTTTTCTACATATTCTAAAGTTTCAAGATCCGAGACAATGTGGTTTATGCCAACCTTGCAACCCAGATTTTTATAATGATCAATAGCCTTTTGTATAAGTGTTTCATCTCGCCAAGTAGGGTGTAATTTATCATAAGAAATATGAACTCGATGCGGTTTTACTTGCTTTACTATAGTACCATTCGTAGTTACAGCTATAAAGAAGTCCATCTGTTTTGCTTGCTCCACGATCTTAAGAATTTGAGGATGTAATAATGGTTCACCCCCTCCAATCGCAATTGAGGTGAGTCCGTACTTTTTCCATTCATGGAATAAGGGAACTAGTTGTTCTAATGAGAGTTGATATTTTGGATCATCAGAACTACGGTAATGGCATTTCTTACAATTCAGATTACATTCATTAGTGATATAGAGATGAACTGATTTAGGAAATTCTGGAGGATATCTGATTAATTGTAAATTATCTTTTTTTATACTTTTCATAAGAGTTAAAAGTTATTTTTTAATGCTTTTACTATTTTTTTATCTTCCTCAAATTCTAGTTTCTCCATATGTGAGAGATCTTCTCCTCTATCTACTCTCTCCTTTAAAGCCTGAAACTTTTTTTTGATGTGATCCACATAATCTTCGTCAAAGCTTCTAGCAAGAGAATATATCTCAAACCGCTCCAAGTTTTTTTCATGTGCATCTTCATCTCCTGCCACCAATTTAGTACCTTCTTTTTTCAAGACATCAAATTCTAACAACTCAGATAGTTCTTCGGGTCCAGCAATAAACTTTCCGGGAATAATATCATTCATAACTTCTGTAATCGCATTTAGATGGTCAAGATAATGTGGAAATGTAAAAATCGCAGAACTATCACCTCCAAAATTCCCAAATCCAAAACTCATATCACTTCCAGTAGAGCTTACTCCAATTGTATCATGCTCACTAATAAAATCGTAAATGCCATTTTTGGTGGGTACAAGCCATTCCTTGTCTTCATTCATTTTCCAAATAACACCCCCAGTAAATCGAAAGTGAGTAAGTTCTACGTTTTTTAAATAATCAGGAAGTATATCTCTATCATTGTTATAGAGTGCTTTAAGGTAAAATATTGCTTTTCGGATTCCGTTCAATCCGGGTTCAATATAATATAATTGTGAGGTTAAGTTAGCTTTATTAATCCTTACTGACATTTTTTCTTCTTTTTCAACGAAAAGTCCAGAAAGCTTGTTATTTTCTGCTTCTTGCCCTCTCTGAAGCTCAAACAATTTTACTTTTTCATCTTTATAGCCCCACTCCCCGATCACTTCGGGAGACTGTAATTCAATCCAGTCCAACGAGAATTTAAATTGCCCTATTCGAGATACCACATCAGATTCATATATTCTTAAAATCATTTCCAACAATAGTTCTCGAGATTCTGGATTAGGATAAATGTAATTGTAACAGGATGAACAATCAATTATATCCGAATCAATAATCTTTATTGTAAGTTTCATCTTAATTTTAAATTGCTTATTTAATTTTATTTTTAGGAAGGAAATAATTTCATTATAATGCTCATGAGTAATATAACTATAATCCTTTCCTAAGCTTATTTCAGAGCTAAATCCTAAACTTTCATGATAAATTTTCTTGTCTTATAGTATTTTGAATTTCTCATCAATTAAATATTACATATTTAAGAGCAAAAATTATTTAAAAACAAAACCTCTCTGATTCTTTAATGATTATATGTAAATGATTTAAGAGAATGATGGATGCCGGATCTACTAGATCGCTTGTTTTCTAATAAGAATAAAAATTTCAGCCATTTAATTAATGTGTATTTAATTATACTTAATTTAGTTATATACGACTCTAACAACTTTTCATAATATCTAATGCTTAGCTTAATCTCTCCTTCTATAGAGATAAGGGGATAACTTCTGATTTTATTCCATTTTAGATTAAGCAATATCCGTTGTGCAAATTGAATATTATTTAGTACCCAGCTAATGTTTTTTCTGTCTATATACCATAATTCAATGAGATCATGATAGAAAAATACATCAGACTCCAAAATTTCAAGCTTTCTAAGATTTCCTCCAAAATACCCTTTCATAATAAAGGGGATTTGTGGAAACTCATTTAGGCTCATAATATCAATAATATCTTGAGTTACTCCTTGAACGGTTTTTTCTAACTTAGACATTAAGCACATCATACTATTCCCTTCTTCTCAAATTATTTAAAGAAAAAATTGATATGAATAATAGCAAGAGTACAACCCCTCCTGATATGAATCCAATTAAAAAACTAGAATCCAAATAAATTATACCAATAATGGTCATAACAACAAAAATTACTAAAAAACCTAGATTCGTAATTTCTTCTAAAGGTAGATTTAAGAATCGTAGAAATCAAATAGGACAAAATTTTGTGGTCTATGGTATTTTTCAAGAATTTTTAATATTAGTTCTGTTCTATCTTGCACCAGAAGTGTTTAGTATGTGGTACATTAGGGTAAGTTCAATATCTGATAATTATCGATTATTAATTGGTGGATTTGCCAGTGTGGGAAGTGATTTAGGGAGTGGATTATCGTTTAGTCAACTTCAAGGAGAACCAATGTTTATAATAGTAATTGCCACCATTATCATCGGTATGATTATCGGATTGATGGGAGCGGGAGGAAGAAGTAAAGGAGTAGCTATAGTGGGGGGTTTATTGTTAATGGTTAGTTTCCTTGTTATAATTGTTGTTATTAGTGGGGGTATTGGTTTGTTTAGTGAAGTGGCAGAAATCTTAGGGTTACTTGGGCAAAATGCTCTGTATGGATCTTATAGTGATATGTTTGGTATAGCTAATTGGGGAATTGGAGTAGGAACAATAATACCTTTAATATCCGGTATTATAATTATTGTTGGAGGAGCTTTGCTGGAGAGACGACCTCAATATTAAAGGGAGTAACCAACTTTCTTTCCTTGATTTTTTGAAACATTAAGTTCTTTAATGCCTTATATCTTCCACCCTCAATTAGATAATTATGCAATTAAATTATTCTCAATTTCTTAAAACTAGCGTATAATTGCTGATTTAAACAATTATACAATTTAAAGAGAACCTTCCCAAGTTCTCATCAAATTTAAAAACAGACGTGCTGCACTATTTTCGATTTTATATCGATAGATTTTAATCCGCCCAAATTTTTTTTCTTGAACCAGATTCACATCTTTTAAATAGCTCAGATGTTTTGTTACACCAACATGATTTAACTTGGTCTTTTTTATTAGTAGCGAAATAGTTAATTCCTCGTTTATAGCTAGGTGTTTTAATATTTTAACTCGGGCTCTTGAACCAAGTAAATCTTCAATAAGTCTCATTATTTTTTCAATCTTTTTCGAAAAAAATCTTTGTCTAATAAATATGATTTTAACCTCTATAAATTATTTTTTTTCTTCCAATTTGTTAAAAATTGGCTTCTACAGGTTTAGGTTTAAATTGTGATCTCCAATCATAATATTAGCTAAACTATTTTACCGCAACATTTTTTGTATTTAATCCCACTCCCACAGGACAAAATTTCAAAAAGCTTAAATAGTAATCTCTTCTTTTCTAATCTCACTTAATACTAAAAGACAAAGTATTATGAATCCATTTAAAAACAAAAATTCAAGAAGAAGATTTGAAGTTATCCTTATTTTGATGCTTGTGATAGTAGCTGGTTTGAGTTTTTTGACTCCTTCTACCAAGGCAGTAGTAAGAGACCAGACTATTTCCATATTGGCGGAAAAGGATAGCTATGTTGACTCGTATTATCCGACAGCAAATAATGGGGGGAAGGATTGGCTTATTTTCGGAGATTATATTCTGGGATGGAATGAAGCTTATCTATTCTTTAATTTCTCTGACAAACCAACATCATGGACAAAAGCAGAAATTGCAATAGATATGTATTCCGTCTCACAAACGTTCAACGTGACAGCGAGCCTAATAAATGATACATGGAATGAATTGACAATTAATTATATAAATAAACCTACTCATCGAGAAGTAATTGAGACATTCACCGTTGCTGAAGGGAAGGTATATACGATCGATGTTACTAATTACATAGCGGGAAGGAATAATATATCTATCTGCCTTAATGCATCAAATTATTTGCAAAATGGGTATGTACAAGCGAGATCTCGAGAAGGCAATTATGGAACTTTATTTCCCGGACCATTTCTTGTTTGGACGTATCCTGAAGATGTAACCATAACAGTCACGAGTCCCACATCATCGACCTCATGGTTTGAAATAAGTTTTTATACAATTAGGTGGACGAGTTCTACAAGTGCAATTACAAATGTGAAAATTGAATTGTATAAAGGGAATATTTTTATCGAAGAAATAACTTCAATTTTGGGTTATACTGCTAACGACGGAGAGTATGAGTTTTATGTATCATCTTCAGAAAATTACCTAGGGAATAATTATAAGATTAAGATAAGTGATTATGATGATTCGCAAGTTTTTGACTATAGTGCTGAGTTTTCAATTAATATAGGTTCAGGGACTATTACAGTAACAAATCCCACAGATAGTTCTACATGGACTCCAGGATCGTCTCAATCAATTACATGGACATCAACAGGTACTATAACTAGTGTTGACATTGATATCTATAAAGGAAATATACTAATGTATTACATCGATGATTTATTTGATATCGGGACAAATCTTTGGACTATTCCTAGTGATATCGAACAAGGAACAGATTGGAAAATAAAAGTGTCAAATGCAGATAATTCGAATCAATATGACTGGAGTGAAGAGTTTACGATAGCCAGTAGTGCAAACGCAAGTGCGATCCCAGGGTATGATATATTATTAATGGGATTTCTTTCAATTCTTACTACTCTATTTATTATAAGAAAAAAGCTAAAAAAGTAATATTAAATTCTAAATCTATATTTTTTTTAATTTTATGAAATTTTTATAATATTTTGGGGATTTTTTCAATAATATTTAAAATAGAGGAATTATATACTAAATCCTAATTAGACTATAAATCACAGATCTGTTTATTCAGATCTCTACAATTAAATATTCAAAATTCGAAATAATGAAGGATTTAAAGAAAGCAATAGAATTAATGAAATCGAGAAAAGAGTTATTAGAGAAAATAAATAGTTCCACACAAAAAAGGGCTATAACTGGGTATGAAATAGCTTCTTTAATCAATACATTTCTCGAAGAAAATCAGGTGGATTCATATAAATCTCTTATTAAATTACTAAGCCAAGCTCAATATGAGGGAAATAACAAACCTTCATTTTTCGCAGTACGAGACGAAATATTAAAATTAAAGAATAGGATAAAACAATTAGAAGATTTAAGTAGCTACACAATAGTCCCTCCTAGACAACTTCCCCTTTTAGAAGCAAAATTGGAAATAATTCTAAAAATAAAGGATTTGTTATCAGAGAAAGCTCCAGGATACAAGATTGTTGCTTTGATTGATAGTTACTCCACACTTATAGATATCAATTCATTTCTAATACTTAGTAAAATACAAAAACATGCATTTGATAGAGGAAATAGACCATCCAACCTATTCTCTTTGGAGAAAAAGCCAATAGCTACCATTTTAAAAGATACTATAATATCAATTAATGAAGAACTATATTGGAATAAAAGGTCAAGCAAGACTGAACCTGAAAAGGAACCAATACCTCAA
>SDBV01010403.1_pt1 | contig 12192 bp, 9 predicted proteins | sample 2277081 | NCBI WGS metagenome assembly SDBV01 (sample SAMN10402039, study PRJNA504765) | marine sediment metagenome | isolation source: marine sediment core GS10_PC15, 223 cmbsf | place: Arctic Ocean: Southern Knipovich Ridge | collected 2010 | reverse complement strand
TCGGTGGAGTTCGATCCGTCAGACAGTTCATATGCTGTATCAGGAGGGGGTACCAACATGTGGTTCGACAGTGATCAGTTGCACTTTGTCTGGAAAAAGGTGTCGGGAGATGTCTCCATAGCTGCCGATATTGAGTGGGTTGGAGAGGGCGTTGATCCACACAGGAAGGCATGTCTGATTATCCGCCAGGGTTTGGATACGAGCTCGGTGTATGCCGATGCAGCGGTGCATGGAGACGGGCTCACTTCTATCCAGTACAGGGGAGTTCCAGGGGGAGTGACCAGGGAGGTCCGGGCCAATGTCTCTTCGCCCAGGCGGGTGCGAATAGAGAAAACTGGTGATTATCTTTCCATGTCTGTTTCATCCGGTGAAGGGTTCAGATCCTCCGGGGGGACTTTTAAGCTTACATTCGAGAACCCTTTTTACATTGGTCTGGGTGTAAGCGCGCACAACAACGATACCATTGAGACGGCCATCTTCTCCAATGTGCGGATTGAAGCCCTTATACAAAAACCAGATTCCATGAAGAAAATTGAAAGCACACTCGAAACCATTTCCATTGCATCGTTCGACAGGAGGGTCGTTTACCATACAGGCATCCATATCGAAGCCCCTAACTGGACACCCGACGGGAAATCATTGATATACAACAGCGGGGGTTTGCTTTACAAGATACCGGTGGAAGGCGGGGTACCGGAGATCATCTCCACGGGCTTTGCCAGCAGGATCAACAACGATCATGGAATATCGCCCGACGGTACCCAACTTGTGATCAGCGACGGCACAGAATCCGGTAGCTCGATCATCTACTCACTTCCCATCGAAGGAGGCGATCCGAAAAAAATCACACCCCTCAGCCCCTCTTACTGGCATGGATGGTCGCCCGATGGCAAGACTCTGGCCTATTGCGCCGAACGAAATGGCAACTATGACATCTACACCATTCCCTTAAAAGGAGGGGCAGAAACAAGACTGACCTCGGCAGAAGGACTGGATGACGGACCCGATTATTCGCCCGACGGTACATACATCTATTTCAATTCGGTCCGTACAGGGACCATGCAAATATGGCGGATGAAAGCGGATGGCAGTGAACAGGAGCAGATCACCACCAACCAATACAACGATTGGTTTGCCCACCCCTCTCCCGATGGCCGATGGATCGTCTATGTTACATTCGGAACAGACGTTCCTGCCGGCTCCCATCCGCCTAACAAAGATGTGATGCTGCGGATCATGGACCTGGAAACCAGGGAAGTCCGGGTGATGGCGGAACTATTTGGCGGACAGGGTACGATCAATGTACCTTCCTGGTCTCCGGACAGTGAACATGTTGCTTTTGTAAGCTACCGCCTGAATTAGGGGCGGACTTTCATTTAATCGTCCGAGATCTCTTTGAGCAGTTTTCTGTAAGAGGAGAAGATTTTTGACTTTGAAATGAATCCGATGTATTTATTGTTGTCTGTGACAGGTAAATTCCAGGACTCTGTCTCTTCAAAGATCTCCAGGACCTTCTCCATGTTTTCATCTTTGGAAATGATTGCCGGCGGACTGTGCATTAATTCCGGGATGTTTATTTTGTCATAAAGCTCGGTGTTGAAGATAATGTCCCGGATATCGTCCAGACCGATGATTCCCACCAGCTCCTCTTCATCATTAACAACCGGGAAGATATTGCGCTTTGATTTTGATACCGCCTTTACCAGATCGGCCAGCTGACCATTTGCATTTACCTTCTTAAAGTCTTTTTCCAATACATCCTTGACGGAAAGTATACTTAGAACGGCCTTGTCCTTGTGGTGGGTGATGAGTTCCCCTCTCTGGGCAAGCCGCATGGTGTAGATCGATTGTTTTTCAAACCCGAGGATGGTGACGTACGAAATGGTTGCAGTAATAATCAGGGGAATCAACAGGGCGTAACCTCCCGTGATCTCTGCAATGAGGAAGATGGCTGTGAGGGGGGCATGCATGACGCCCGACATGACCCCGGCCATTCCAACCAGGGCAAAATTGTTTTCGGAAATTCCGCCTGGTGTAAACATATTTACTGCCTTGGCGAGGGTAACTCCGCTGATGCCCCCCACAAAAAGAGCGGGGGCAAAGATCCCGCCAATCCCGCCACTTCCTGTGGTTGCTGCCATGGCTATCACCTTGAATATGACGAGCAGCAGGAGGAATAAGATGATCAATGAGGAATTGTGGCTGAGCATGCCTTCAAACAGGGTGCCGTTAAAGAGTTCGGCGGATTGCCCTGTAAGCAAAGTTTTCAGGGTGGAATAACCTTCCCCGAACAGATGGGGCATCAGTAAAATAAGGACGCTCACCACCAGGCCACCTGTGACTGTTCTTACCAGTGTGTTTTTTATTCGGCCCATGGAGTGTTCCACCCACATGTTCATCCGGGTAAAGTAGAGAGAAACAAGACCGGTGAACAGGCCCAGCAGAAGATAAAAAGGCAGGTTGCTTAAGACAAAGGGCTCACTGATGGTGAAAGAGAAGACCACCTGCTCACCAAGAAAGAAATGGGAGACTGTTGCGGCTGTGACTGAAGCTATCAGCAAAGGCACCATTGACCAGGTGGTCAGATCGAGCATCAATACCTCGAAAGTGAAAATCAGCGCAGCAATGGGCGCCTTAAAAATACCCGCAATGGCACCCGCAGCACCACAGCCAACAAGCAATACGATCGATTTGTAATTGAGCCGAAGTATGCGGCCTATGTTGGAGCCTATGGATGCCCCTGTGAGTACTATGGGTGCCTCCAGGCCCACCGATCCTCCCAGTCCCACAGTGAGTGAACTGGCTACCATGGATGACCAGTTGTTGTGAGGTTTCAGGTGTCCTTTCCTTTTGGATATGGCAAACAGGATCTTGCTGATGCCGTGTCCGATATCCTGTTTCACAAGATACTTCACAAAGAGGACCGTTATCAGGATCCCGCCCAGTGGCAGAATAAACGACAGCTCGGATGAGGAATCTCCGAAAAGCAGCCCTTTTGCTTTGTGTTCAACAAAATTAGTGAGGTTTTTGAGCAATATGGCCGCACCGCCCGATAACAATCCGATGATCAGACTCAGCCCGAGGATCAAACGGCGGTGTTTGATGTGCCGGATAACGTCCAGTATGTGCCTTTGTATGTTGAAGCTTTTCCTCATCCTTAAAAAACGGTGCAAAGGTATGGGAAAAACATGTGAATACACCAAGAAGTTGCAGCTATTGCTTCCGGTGAGATTTAGCTGCTTTCCGGAACTTGGCGTGCCGTATCTTTTATGAAGCTTTTCGAAATTGATTACTATGGTCCACTAACTCATAGGTTCGATTAAAAGCCGCCTGAGAAATCTTGAAATAGCGAGACAGTTTTCGAATAGTTCCTTTTGAAAGACCTTTATGATAGTTTAATATTTTTGATATTGAGCCTTTAGAAAGACTCAGGATTTCAACGAGATCTTTAGGTTTCAGTTTGTTTCCTTCCATTAATACTTTAATTAGTTCTACCGGATCAAGGTCCTCAAATGTGTTATGCTCCGTATCCCATTTCTCGATTAAAAGAGTGAGTAAATCAATTTCGTCAGACAGAGCTTCACTATCCTGTATAACCAACTCTTCCAGGATATTACAGTATTTATAATATTGTTCCTCAGTTTTTATAACCGTGTATTTAAGTTTATTCATTGGATGTAAAGTTATAACAATAGTTTCACAAAAGGAAACTTATGTTTTAGAACTCAATTTTATAGCTGATATTGGGGAAAATAAATCCCTCGCCTTTCACCTCTACCGTTTGCCCGGTGGTGTTGAATTCATGGTAAAAGATTGAATTTTCGAGCAGCATGTTCTTGATCTGCACGCCCCATACAGATGAATATTTGTGCTTGTTGATCCGGAAGGTTGCCGTAAAGTCTATGTAGAAGGTGTTCGGGAACCGCTCTTCCCAGGCCCTGGAATAGTCGTAAACCACATCCTGTGCCAGTTGTGATTGCTCCTGATCCACCGGGTGGGTTCGTTCACCTCCCTGGAAAACCAGCCGTCCGCTGATCCCCAGGATTCTGTCCCGGTTCTTTCCCATGAAAAATTCGCGTCCCCCCAGAAAATTCAAAACATAGCCATAATCCCACCGGGTACTGTATGTTTTATGATCCCCGGCCAGGTATTTTGAATCGATGAGTGAGCCCGTAATAAGGTAATAGTAGTTTTTGTTGAGAAACCTTTCCACAGTGAGATCGATTCCCCTGTTTGTTCCCTCCCCTTCATTGCTCAGCGAATCTTTCACCAGGTACTCCTTCTTGAAATTAACAAGCGAGTAATAGTCACCTGGTTTAACGGGTATATTATAAAGGTGCTGGTAATACACCTCTGCCGTTAGTCTTAAGTTTTCGGTCAGCAACCTGTTGTAGGCAAGTACAAAATGGTTGGATCGGGATGGGGTGAGTCCCAGGTTGGGCTTGATCGATTCGCCCGGCGCCGTTTCATAACCGTAGAAATAGACCTGCAGCGGTTCAACCTGACTGTGGTTGCCATAGGCGAGACTCATGGAATTTCCGCTCAGGAATTTATAGGTCATCCCCGCCCTGGGTTCCAGTGTCACAGAATTGTTCAGGAAAAAAAGCATGGAATGGAATCCCCCGCTGAAAGAGATGTTGCGGCTGATGGCCCATTTGAACTGGGAGAAACCCTGCATGGTTCCGGTGGCTCCGTCCTCGGAACCATATTCAGCAGAGGGTTCACCGGGGGTATCGGCAGCACGGATCGTGATGTCGTATGCGATTCTGCTCAGAACTACCCCGGTCCGGTTGGAGAGTTTCTTGCTGAACTTATGGGTCATCACAGAGCTGAAACTCAGCATGGAGGTGAGGTTCTCAGCATATTCATATTCGGTGTAGATACCCTCTGGCCGGTACAACTCCTTGCTGTCACTGAATTGACTGGTTGCTGCCGTAAGGGAGGTATGAATGGCCGTTGTACCGGAATAAATAAATTTATGTTTTGTGCCCAGGATACCGGTTTTCCCTTTCCATATATACCGTGTCTGATCCCACACAGAATTCCAATCCGAAGAATCGGCCAGCGGTTCGGAGCCATTCCGGTCCAGTCCGCCGATCCCCCAGAGAGAGAATGTCCCGGCCTTCCCCGCAGGGAAATTAAGTTTAAAACTGAGATCCTGGAAAACAGGAAGCTGACCCTCGGGAATCAGTCCCTTCAGAAAGGCAGTGGTGGAGTAGCGGTAATTGAAAATATAGGAGGCGTTTTTGCCTTTTACAAACGGACCTTCACCAAACCCGTCGATACCGAGCGTGCCGATCTGCACACCCCATCCCCGTTTTTCATTGTCGCCCGCACGCAGGTTCATGTCAAAAACCCCTGAAAGCCCGTTCCCGTACTCCACGGGGAAAGCTCCTGTGTAGAAATCCGAGTTATTGAGCAGTTGTGCGCTGAGCAGTGAGAGGATCCCTCCACCCTCCGTCAGCATACCTGCAAAGTGGTTGGGATTTGGAACTGCAACACCCTCTATGCGCCATAACAATCCTTTCGGAGAGTTCCCCCTGATCGAGAGGGCGTTGTCATTGGGACTTCCCGATACACCTGCAAAGGAAGCAGCCATTCTTCCCGGGTCATCGAATCCTCCGGCATAACGCCTGGTCTCCTCCACGGTAAAAGTACGGGCACTCAATACAGCCATCTGGTTGATGGGGATATCCTTTCTCACCTGCGCCTTCACCACCACTCCTTCAATTTCAGAGACCAGCTCCTGCAGGCGGATCTCCAGCACAACAGGACGCGCAGATGAAACAAGTACCTCGGGAATGATTCTGGGTTCATAACCCATAAACCTCACCTCAATGGTATAGCGCCCCACAGGAACATCTTCAATGCGAAAGACGCCGTTGTGGTCTGATATTTCGCCCCGAAAAAAGGATGCTGATCTTACACCTACCGTGGCCCCCGGAAGTGGGATCTCGGAATTCTGATCAACAATGGTTCCGCGAATCGTCTGGACCGGCGTCTGGACCGGCGTCTGTGGATTCCGGATCGGCGTCTGGGGAAAAGAGAGTGTGCAGATAAGAAGAAGGGATGGCACTGTTATCGATATGGCCGGGATTCGGAATTGCATACTGTAAAGTTATGCAAACCTTTTGAGAGGAAACAGATACTGAAGCACCTGTGATATTAGCGGCGGCTGATCAGGGTCTCCAGGTAGCGCGATTTAACCTGCTGGCTGGCAAGTACCTGTTTGATTGGCGGCAGTTTCAGAATAACACCCAGAACACCGGCCAGGGCCCGATGACTCCACAAAACATGATTATCAAAGATCAAATTCTGTAATTTGCCACGTTCAATGGCCATCATCACTACCCTGTGAGCTCCATCCAGGGGTGTGATAACCCTGGCGGACCGGGTTTTCAGATTGATCCCTTCCATTGTACAGGTACGAACGCAAACACCACAGCCCAGGCAAAGGTCTTCATTTAACCTTTCCTTTTTCATGTGGGGTTTGTCCGGATCGTTGGTGGATACCAATGTCATCGCTTCTACCGGACAGGCATTTACACATTTCCCACATCCATTACAATTCTCTTCATTGATGTGGGGGAGGAAATTGGTTGTGTGGACCGGATTTAATATTGCGAACCGGCGGGCAGTGATCATGGCCTCACAGCAACATCCGCAACAGTTACAAATGAAATTCACTCTTGTTCTTACATTTTCACCAAACTGGACCAGGTTATGTGCATAAGCCTCCTGCAAAAGGTCGAGACACTCCTGCTCCTCCACCTGACGAGCATTCCCATGTCTGATAAGTGATGCTGCGGTGTTATTGAGCGTCATGCATATCTCCTGTGGCGCTGAGCAGGCCCGATCCAGATGCTGCATTTTATGGCGACAGTAACAGATCCCAACTCCGCGATGTGTGGCGGTTTTTATGACTTCGGTTGCCCGTTCGTAATCCAGAACGTAAAGCGCATCCCGGGTGGATAGGGCAGGTTCGTGAATAAAAATTCGCCCCAGCCGGGTTTCTCCCCTGGTAAACAATTCGCTCAGCACCTTCTGCTCAATATCACCCCGCACACGCATCATCGAAAACTCAAAGAAGCCTGCCATGGGGGGTGGTAACGAGTAAACGGTCTCACCATTTTGTTCGATATCAACCAGGATAGCGCGGTCTGCCAGTTTATCCAGCGTTTTATTTGTGTCCCCCAGGCCCATCTTCCAGATCCGGCTGGCTTTTTTGGCAGTGAAGGGTTTAATTGGCAGGTACGAAACCAGTTCAGCCTCTTTTTCGCTGAAAAGTATTTTTGAATTGAAAACAGCAACTCAGAAGGGGGAGCCCCCTGGGGAAATCGATTCAGTCTGTCCGTTAATTTTGAATAACCGGACTTGATGGTTCGATGAGCCATATCTATCCGTTTGTCATCTGATCACTAAACGAACTGCTACTTTTTCTAAAAACCTTTATATAATATTACAAAAAAAAAGTCAGCATTGCTTTTTTAAATACTCATTGGTTTGCAAATGTACGATTGAAGAGCCCTATTATGGATGGAATGTTAGGAGATTCGGTTAAAAATGGATCTGCAATAATTCTTCACCAAATTCATGGATATTTTTGGAAAAAAATCTCCCAATACAAGGTTATTTTGGAAAAAATTCCCCATTTTTGTTGTTTCAAACTACTTTGATGGAAAAAAATCCTCCCATACAGTCATATGAGGTCATATTTGGGTCTGCAGATAAGAAAATAAACAGGCAAATCTCCAAACTGCATAAATCGGGCAAAATTCGCAGACTTGCCCCTCGCCTTTACACATCAAACACAACCGATGCTGATGAGGTTATTGTCAGAAGAAATCTTTTTGTAATACTGGAAAAGTTGTATCCGGGTGCGATGATCAGCCATCGTTCAGCGTTTGAGTTTAAACCTACCGACGCAGGACATATTTTTCTAACCTATAAGTACACCAAAAAGATACAGATTCCGGGAATTACATTCCGGTTTCTCGAAGGATCCGGTCCCATCGAAGGAGATAGTCCTCTTTCCGGAGGTCTATATGTCTCACAGCAGGCACGGGCTTTCCTGGAAAATTTGCAATTGTCAAAAAGGCCCGGGCCAACCTCAAAAACGTTGACTATCCCTGAAGTAGAGGAAAAGCTTGAGCAAATTGTCCGGATTAATGGTGAAGATGAATTAAACAGGGTGAGGGACCGGGCACGGGAGATTTCGGTGAAATTAGATATGGAGAAGGAATTTTTGGTGCTGGAATCCATCATTGGAGCATTGCTGTCTACGCGGGAATCAGATATTCTATCCTCCCCGCTGGCTGCCGCGCGTGCTTTTGGGTTTCCTTATGATCCCGGGCGGTTAGAGTTATTCGAAGAGCTTTTCCGGGCCCTTCAGACCAAAGAATTCAGGAGTCGTCCGGATAAGAACCTGTCCGTTCAATCCTTCAGGAATGTGGCGTTTTTTGAGAGTTATTTCTCAAATTATATTGAAGGAACGGAATTTGAAATAGAAGAGGCCATGCAAATCATCGAGTCCAACCAGCCTCTTCCGGCAAGAAATGATGATTCCCATGACATTCTGGGCACGTATAAAATTGTATCGAACAAACAGGAAATGTCTGTCACCCCCGGATCGGCCGACGAACTGCTTTCACTTCTTCAAACCAGGCACCGGATACTGTTGAGTGTCAGGACCGATAAAAAGCCGGGTCTGTTTAAGGACCGGAACAATGTGGCAGGTCGCACTTCGTTTGTAGACATGAATCTGGTGAAGGGGACATTGATTAAAAGTTTCGACCTCTACCTGGCATTGACACATCCATTTAAAAGATCCGCATTTATGATGTTTATCATCAGTGAAGTTCATCCCTTTTTGGATGGAAACGGACGTTTGGCGCGGATCATGATGAATGCTGAACTGGTTGCAGCCGGGCAATCAAAAATTATCATTCCAACTGTGTACCGTGACGATTACATGGTTGTGTTGAGAAAGATTACCAGGCAGAAGGAGCCGGAACCCTTTATCCGGATGTTGTCTCGGGTGTATGATTTCAGTGAAACAGTTTTTGGTGAAAACATCCATGATATGCAACAGCACCTTGAAACTTGTAACGCATTTCTGGAGCCCACGGAGGGAAATCTTCGTTTTTAAGGCAACTTATGCGGCTTGACTTTCATGAAGCGGATCATCTTTACGATCCAGTTGGGGAGGGGCCTGGTGACGTCCTTCCGTTTCCAGAGGTCGATGTACCAGCCCAGTCTTTTTGAGATGGGGATCTTGTGGGTCTCCACGAATTCGATGAGTGTTCCGTCGGGATCTTCCACATAGGCAAAATGACCGGCGGCCTCGCCCATGTCAAATGGTTTGCCCTGCGGGTGCACATCCGAATCGACCGTAAAGGGAAATCCTTCGCGGGCACACTCTTCTTTCAGGGCCTTCATGCCCAGTATATCAAAACAGAGGTGGATGAATCCCAGGTCGCCCCAGATCCGGTTTTTGAATATTCTTTCGGGCTTTCGGTCCATGACCTGCACCAGTTCGATCTCGGAGGGTCCGAACAGGCGTGACAAGGGCCCTTTCCTGGTTTCACTGTGCTGCAGCAATATCCGTCTGAACTTGTTTCCGCCTCCCGGTATATCCTTCAGATCCTCAAATGTTTCTTCCTTATCGTACACTACGGTGTCATATCCCAGTATACCGGTGTAAAGTTTAATGGCCCGTTCCGGATTGGTGGTGCCGATGATGGCTCCGTAGGAACCACCGGTACTCCTTTTGCCCCGTTTCATGAAGACCGTTCCTTCCTCCACGATCTGCCAGATGTTGTTAAAGGGGTCTTTCACGTAAAAGTTGTCCCTTCCGGCCGGATCCTTAACGATCCCTGTGATGGTCTCTGCTTCTTTGCTGAGGTGGTCATAGGCTACTTTCACATCGGGACTCTTGATCTTGCCGGCAAAGATCCCAAGGTCTCCCATCTTCAGTTCAAATGCGGGGGCCAGGGGTGTGCGTTCGGTATGCTGCCAGATCTCAAATCCACCACCACCCAGAAGGTTCATTGCAAGGGCGGCATGCCGCTCCCTGGGTTTTCCCTCTGTATAGGGGAGCATATATTCGGATGTAGCCTTATCCTCGAACAGCCTTATATCCATCCCGAAATGGGGGATGTACCATTTCCATGCTTCATAAATATTCTTTACACCCACACCGATTTGCTGGATGCCGGAGATCATCTTCCTGTCAAGTTCCTTTGTACGTGCCATATGGAGTGCAAAGATAGCGGATTAAACCGTTATTTAGAAAAAACTATATTTGTTTCCGAATCAAACAGCATTTACATGGCTCAATCCAAAGTTACCGGTGCAAAAAGGAACATACACAAGCGCAATTGGTTCTTCCACCTGGCCAATCATTACTTCGAATTATTTTTTTACCAGTATTACTCCAAAATGCAGGTATGGGGGCTGGAGAAGGTCGCCAAAAAGGAGCCGGTCATCTTTGCTCCCAACCACCAGAATGCCATGATGGATGCGCTCATTGTGCTTTTCTCGGTTCCCCAGGATGTGGTTTTCCTGGCCCGGGCCGATATGTTCAAAAAGGGATTAAAGTCTTTTATTCTGAACAGTCTGAAGATGCTTCCGGTATTCCGTCAGCGGGACGGGACCAGTGAGCTGGCTAAGAACCAGGAGATCTTCGATATCACAGTGAATTTACTGAACCAGCGTCACTACCTTTGCCTGATGCCGGAGGGGAACCATGGACATCACCGCAGACTGCGTCCTCTGGTTAAGGGGATGTTCCGGATTGCCTTCAAGGCCCAGGAGCCCCATGGCAATAAACCCTTTGTAAAGATCATTCCCACAGGACTGGATCTGGGTCATTATGTGAAGCAGAACCAGACACTTCTTATCAATTACGGCGATCCCATCGAGGTGTCGGATTACTGGGACCTGTACGAGGAGAATACAGCCCGTGCAATCAATGCCATAAAGGACCGGCTGGCCCGGGATATGAAGCCGTTGATGATCAATATTGAAACAGAAGAGTTCTATGAGGCGGTAATGGGGTTGCGGACCATCTTCAATGAGCGGATGCGGGAGATACTGGAGATAGATGGTTCAAAGCTGAGAGATCGCTTTGTGGCCGATAAGCACATGATTGACTGTATTGACAAAGCCATTGAGAAGGATGAAGAGAAGGTGCGGGTGCTGGCCGGCAAAGTGACCGGCTATTATGAAGGTGTGGAATCGCTGAAGATCCGCGACTGGGTGGTGCGGGACAAGGGGTATGGTTTCGGGCTAAGTTTGTGGAGGTATCTTACGCTGATGGTGACCTTTCCCTTCTTTTTATTCGGATTTGTCACCAACGGAATTTCCTATTTCCTCCCGGTATTCCTGGTGCGCAAGATCAAGGACCTGCAGTTTCATGCCTCGGTGAAATTCCCCATAGCCTTGCTTATAACCTTTCCCCTCTTGTACTTCCTTCAGACCCTGCTGGTGGGGTTTCTCACCGGTCCCTGGTGGATCTGGGTGGCCTATCTTGTTTCGCTCTATCCCATGGGGAAAATCGCACTCAACTGGTATATCCGCTGGAAGAAAACGGTGGCCGGCAGCTGGTTCGGGCGGCAGCTTCGGAGACGGCAGACTGAGGCCTGGAAACTGGTGGAGCTAAGGAAAGAGATTGTGGGGCTTACTGATGAGATTGTGGGGTTGACGGAGGAGATTGTGGGGTTGACGGAGGAGATTGTTGTTGGCCAGTAGTCCGTTGCCGGATTGCGGTTGTTGGCCAGTAGTCAGTTGATCGATTAGCTCCTCTAACCTTTATGATCCTGGATATCATCCAGCAGGCGGCGTTCCTTTTCTTTTTAGGGACACAGTCTGCGATCGTCAGTCCTGGTCTGCAGTGAGAATTAAAGGCCTGTGCGAATTTAGCTTCTCCAGGAGTTTCTCAAACAGCCAGTCCTGCTCGATTTTGTACACCTCAGTCATTTGTTGGATCAATTAATATTCTTGTGGAGAAGTGAAAGAAAATAGATCTTAGTACATTTTACAGCCGTTCGTAATAAAAAGTAGTTTTTCGAGGTGCCCTTATATCATTCAATATCGATCAATACAGAGAACTGATCCATCTTGTTTTACCCAAAGAGATATTCGATTGTTTTAATCTTCTCAAGTTAGAAGTATAGGGGCATTAGTTGCCAT
>SDBV01010402.1_pt1 | contig 12193 bp, 12 predicted proteins | sample 2277081 | NCBI WGS metagenome assembly SDBV01 (sample SAMN10402039, study PRJNA504765) | marine sediment metagenome | isolation source: marine sediment core GS10_PC15, 223 cmbsf | place: Arctic Ocean: Southern Knipovich Ridge | collected 2010 | reverse complement strand
ATTTATCGGTTTGGGTGCAATGTTTGCCACCACAGCTGCGGCTGGGTCCGCCGGGGTACTGTCTTACGGTGTTGTGCGTATAATGACAGGCTTTGTCTTCTGCCTGGGCCTGGTTCTCGTCATCGTCGGGGGAGCGGAGCTTTTTACAGGTAATAATCTAATTGTCATGGCCTGGGCCAGCGGAAAGGTATCAACACCCTCCCTTTTGCGCAATTGGACCATCGTTTATATCGGAAATTTCGTTGGATCGATAAGCGTGGCTTTGCTGGTATTTGCCAGCCGGCAGTACTTATTTGGCAATGGCTCAGTCGGACAGACAGCCCTGGGGATCGCCAATTCCAAAGTGCACCTGGGTTTCCTCCAGGCGATTGCCCTCGGTGTACTATGCAATATATTGGTTTGCCTGGCAATCTGGTTGACATTCAGCGCAAGGAGTACCATCGATAAGATCGCCGCGATTATCTTCCCGATCACGGCTTTTGTTGCCGCGGGATTCGAACACAGTATTGCCAATATGTACTTCATCCCGATGGGTTTGTTGATTAATAATTTCGACCCCAGCTTCGCGGCAGCGTCCAATATCGATCTCAGCGGTTTAACCTGGGGGACATTTCTGTTAGACAATCTGCTTCCGGTAACGATTGGCAACATTATCGGAGGCTCGGTATTTGTGGCCGCCATCTATTGGTCGGTGTTCCTGCGTCGCAAACCCATCTAATACCCGATGATTAAACTACTTATAAAGGAATGGCAGACATGAAAGCTTTTATGTTGATCGAAATCCGCACTGGAGAAATTCCTGAAGTCGTTCGTCAACTGCAGCGGATAGAATCTGTTACGGAGGCTTATATGACCTTCGGTCCTTATGACGCGGTAGCAGTTGTCTCCGCAGATGACGTCTCTCACCTGGGTCGCATTATGGCATCCGTCATCCAACCCATCCCCGGTGTCATAGACACATTAACCTGCATTGCTGTAGATGAATAAACCCGATTGGATGCCAAAAGAATCGAAACCCGATCTGCTCGGAAGACGGCTGGGTGAACTGCGCAGCCAATTACAGGATCAGAATCCCGAGCAATTAGCCTCTAAGACGGGCACAATCTACCGTACTCTGGATCAAAGTAGTGGAGAGTTTCAGATCACACTCTGGGATCGCCAGCTGGTGATTAAATTCCCAGAGCTCGTTGCCCATGACCAAGGCACTGGTGAAAAAATTAGCGACAGCTCCCTGGCCATGCTGCTTTATTATTATGCAACTTGCGATGGCACAAAGCCATCAGGCCAATGGATTTCGTTCTCTGAGCTGCCTGACGGTCGCTTCTACAACCAGGCATACCAGGGTTATACGGGTGGGAAACTGGCTCAGGTATTTGGCAATGATTTTGAAACCCTGTGCCAGGTCGCCGAAAACATGAACGGGGTGCGAGTATACTTGTTGGGTGATGCCGCCTACGAATTCAATGTTTTACCGCTGGTGAGCTTATTGCTGGTTACCTGGCAAGGTGACGAGGATTTCAACTCCACCTACCAGATCCTATTCGATGCCGCAGTGTGCCATCACTTACCGACCGACGCTAGCGCCATTATCGGTAGCAATTTGACCCATCGTTTAATCGTGGGAATGGAGTCAGTGAATGAAAATCGCAATTAGTGGTAAGGGAGGCGTTGGGAAGACGACCTTAGCCGCTTTGTTAGCTCAAGTTTATGCAGAGGCAGGCCGCAATGTCCTGGCGGTCGATGCAGATCCCTCACCCTGCCTGGCAGGTGCACTGGGATTCCCATCCGCACAGCGCGCCCAGCTGCATCCCATCTCCGAAATGGACGACTTGATTTATGAGCGCACCGGGGCGCAACCAGGCACCACGGGCGGCTTTTTCACCATCAACCCCCGCGTGGATGATATCCCAGAGCGCTTTAGCGTGGAATATCGTGATGTACGTCTGCTGGAGATGGGCTCTGTCGATATCGGTGGATCGGGTTGCATCTGCCCGGAGAGTGCGATGCTGAAAACGCTCTTCACCCACCTGTTATTCCGTAAAGATGATCTTCTGATCCTGGATATGTACGCGGGAGTAGAACACCTTGGCCGGGCAACAGTTGATTTTGTGGATGCTATGTTGATCGTTGTTGAACCAACGCGCCGCAGCCTGGGCACCGCAGCTCAAATCAAGGCCTTAGCCGAAGATATCGGCTTGACCCGAATTTGGCTGGTCGGCAACAAGGTGCGAGATGAGGCAGAAACTGCCTTCCTGATGTCCGAAACCCCTGGAATTCCTCTGCTGGGCATGATGCCAGCGGATATGGGAGTCCAAGAAGCTGACCGGCTCGGCATCCCGGTATACGACCACGTCCCGAAATTACGCCAGGCAGCTGAGCGTATCGCCATGGCTCTGGAATCCCAGATCAAAGATAGCAAGGCGGGTACCATCCAGAAATAGCACAGTAATTCACTCAATCATTGGTGCTGATTTATTATGAGAACAAAAGAGGTGTACAGCAGATGACCACAACCATAGCTCTTGCCGGAAAAGGCGGCGTAGGAAAAACCACCATTGCCGGGATGGTGATCAAGTACCTGGCTCAAGCTCAGGATGGCGCCATCCTGGCGATCGATGCCGATCCCAGCAGCAATTTAAATATGGTCCTGGGGTTGGATTTAGAATGGACAGTGGGAGATATTCGCGAAGATATGCTCAACCAGGTCAAGACTTCCCTGACCGCTGGTGGTGCCGCCATGGGCGCACTCCCCGGCGGTATCTCTAAACACGAATACCTGGATTACGAAATCCGCTCATCCCTGGCAGAAGGTAATCACTTTGACTTGATCGCCATGGGACGCTCCGAAGGATCCGGTTGCTACTGCGCGGTCAATCACAACCTGCGCGATGTGATAGACAGCATGAGTAAGAATTATCGCTTCGTGGTGATCGACAACGAAGCTGGCATGGAGCACCTCAGCCGGCGTACGACCCGAGATGTCGAGCATTTGCTGATCGTCACCGATCCAACCCAAAGAGGATTGGTCGCTGCGCAGCGGATCGCCGATTTGCGCAATGAGCTTGATATTCGGATTGAGAACGCCTACCTGATCGTCAATCGATTATCAGGTGAGATGCCTCCCGCTCTGGAGGAAGCTGTCGAGAATCTGCCAATTCCACTGCTGGGTGTGGTACCTGAGGATAACGAATTGATGGAATTTGAGTTCAGCGGGCGACCACTAATCGAATTAGGTGATGATTCGCCGGTATTTCGTTCTGTCTCCGAGATGACTGCCCAGATATTAAAGTAGTTCACCTGAGACCAAATGGAAATCCACCCTGAAAATTGTATCGTTGTGGTAGATGCCCAGGCTGGAATCGCAGCCAGCCGTGCTGCAGGAATGTTAAGTGTTGGGATGGGTCCTGCGGGTAGAGTGAGAAAGGCGGATTTGGTTTTTCCCGAGCGGTGCGCTGCTTAGCGAGGATGAGAAGGACTTATTACTTTTCAGCGGCGCAGCAGATGAAGTGGTAACACGTCTTTCTATTCCGCTGCAATCCATTCTTCAACACCCGCAGGCAGGGTAATATAAAAAAGCGCCCAACTTGAATTCAAGTTGGGCGCTTTTTTTATCTTGTCAATCCCAGCGTCAGATCAGAATAAACCAACCACCTGGCCAGTCTCGAGATCCAAATCGACATCATAGAACACCGGCCGGGTCGGTAAACCGGGCATGGTGCTCAGCTTGCCAAGCAGCGGGTAGAGGAAGCCTGCACCAACTGAAGCGCGAATATCCCGAATGGGTACCCGAAAACCAGTCGGTACACCCTTTAACATAGGATCATGGCTCAGGCTCAAGTGAGTTTTCGCCATGCACAAAGGTAAGTTATCGAAGCCGAGTCTTGTATACAGTTCGATCTTCGCTTCAGCTTCTGGTTCGTAATCCACACCATCTGCACCGTAAATCTCTTTGCAAATAGTCTCGATCTTCTTCTTAATCGACCAATCGAGTGGATACAGGAATTTGAAGTCGTTGGGTTTCTCAACTGCTTTAACTACCGCTTCTGCCAGCGCGGCAGCACCCGTGCCGCCCTCCATCCAGTGCCGGGAGACGACAGAATCCTCTGCTCCGGCTTCCAGGGCGGCCTCACGCACCAACTCGACCTCCGCCTGGGTATCATCTGCAAAAGAATTCACCGCAACCACCACTGGAATTCCGAATCTCAGGGCATTTTGGATGTGCTTCTGCAAATTAGGAAGACCAGCTCTGAGCATGTCCAGGTTTTCTACAGTGTAGGCTGGATCGAGTGGTTTACCAGCGACAACTTTCGGGCCACCACCGTGCATCTTCAAGGCACGCACTGTGGCCACCAAAACGACAACACTCGGAATCAGTCCTGAATAGCGGCATTTGATGTCGAAGAATTTCTCCATGCCAATATCGGCGCCAAAACCCGATTCGGTGACGACATAGTCAGCCAGCTTGAGGGCGATTTTATCGGCTATGATCGAGCTGTTCCCGTGGGCGATATTTGCAAATGGACCAGCGTGGACGAAGACCGGTGTCCCTTCCAGGGTTTGCATCAGGGTTGGCTTGATGGCGTCCTTCATCAAGACGGTCATCGCGCCGGCAACACCGATATCTTCAGCTGTGACAACTTCCCCCTTTTTGTTGGTCCCGATGACGATCTTGCCAAATCGCTCACGCATATCCGCCAGATCTGTGGTTAATGCCAGGATGGCCATAATCTCGCTGGCAACGGTGATGTCAAAGCCAGTTTCACGGGTCTTGCCTTTCTCCGCGGGACCCTCACCGATGGTCACGCCGCGCAAGAAACGATCATTAGTGTCAACCACCCGCCGCCAGGTGATCGAATCTGGATCAATATCCAGGCGGACGAATTTGCTGCGCTCTTCGGGAGTCAATTCGTTCGGATCAGTCTTGTCGATGCCCAGTTTCTCTAATCTGCGCAGCATCGGTGGGCTGAATCTCCGGTTATCTTGCTTATCGGGTGGGCAGAGCCGATCAAACAGCTTTTCATCGGTTTGATTGCCCTCATGGAAGACGCGCACATCGATCGCTGCGGCCAGCAAGTTGTTAGCCGCGGTGATGGCATGGATATCGCCAGTCAGGTGCAGGTTGAAATCCTCCATCGGGATGACCTGGCTGTAACCGCCCCCAGCTGCACCGCCTTTGATGCCAAATGTTGGGCCCTGACTCGGCTGCCTGATGCAGGTGAAGACCCGCTTGCCGAGTTGAGCGCCCAGCGCCTGGCTCAACCCCACCATGGTAGTGCTTTTCCCTTCCCCCAAAGGTGTCGGGGTGATGGCGGTCACATCGATATATTTTCCATCGGGGACATCCTTAAGCCGGTCGAGGACGTTTAGTCTCACTTTCGCCTTGTAATCGCCATACAATTCCAGCTCTTCAGGGAGCAGACCCAGCTCTTCGGCGATCAATTTGATGGGTTTCAATTCAGCTGCCTGGGCGATATCGATGTCGGTAGGTACAGGATCTAATACTTTTAATGGTGTTGGTTTAAATGGACGTAATCCAGGAAAATCGCGTGCTGTAGACATCTATTGCTCCTTTTCTAGGTACTGGATTCTTGGAAGAATTCCCAATTCTGGTATATTGTGGCAGGTTTCACGATATTATGCAATTGACGCATGTCCTATTCCATTACGCAAGTTGTCACTTCTTCATAATTAACCAACAAAAACTCATGAAAGTTACCTTTGTCACATGCAGAAACGAACAAAGCATAGTTGAATTTACATATTCTATCCTGTAAAATATTTTTGAAAGGGGAGATCCCTTTTTTCGGTGATTTACTTCCCTGAATTGTCACCTAAATTCATTTCAAGGAGATATGAATGTCCGCACGCAAGAAGGTTAGCTTACCTTATTTGTTCAAGAAAGCAGCCAACGAAGAGCCGATCACCATGCTAACTTGCTACGACTACCCCACTGCGCACTTCCAAGAGCAGGCGGGTATCGACATAATCCTGGTTGGGGACAGCCTGGGGATGACTATGCTTGGCTATGAGAGCACCCTTCCTGTGACCATGGATGACATGGTCCGCCATTCAAAAGCTGTGCGCATTGGCTCCCCGAACGCCTGGTTGATTGGAGATATGCCATATATGAGCTACCAACCCAGCGTTGAGACTGCGATCCTCAATGCAGGACGATTGATGGCTGAAGCCGGGTGCGATGCCGTTAAGCTCGAAGGGGGCGCAGAAATGGCCGATCGAATGGCAGGCATTGTCGCCGCGGGTATTCCTGCCATGGGACACCTCGGTCTCACTCCCCAGAGTGTGAGCGCTCTGGGCGGATTTCGCCTTCAGGGTAAAGGCGCTTTGCAGGCAAAAAAAATCCTTGATGATGCCAAGGCTCTTGAGGAGGCGGGTGCATATTCCATCTTATTGGAATTAGTCCCTGACAGGCTCTGCAAGCTGATCAGCGAAAGAGCAGAAAACTGTTTCATCATCAGCCTGGGTGCAGGGCTGCATGCCCACGGACAGCTCTTGATCTACCATGATGCATTTGGGCTCTATCCGCGCTTCAAACCACGCATGGCAAAAGTCTTCGCTGACGCAGGCCAATTGATCCAGGATGGGCTCAAACAGTACGCTAAAGAAGTAACTGAGCGCACTTTTCCACAACCCGAAAACTGGTTTGGAATGCCTGATGGTGAATACCAGGAATTATTAGACCTCATAGATGATTAAGTTTTTCTGGAGATCGCCGGTCACGTGCCCAACATCTCTGCCAAGCATGAGGGCGCTGATCCTGAAATCGACTCCACCCGCCCATATCCATCGGATATTCTCGATTATTTCCGGGATAAGGATGAAATTATCGCCAGTGGAGATTGGGATCATCTGACTCAAAATTATCTCGATAAAATCGATGCGACCAATAAGACTGCCTGGGCATTAACCGATAACAGATTATCATTTATCACGGCCACAAACCTGCACCTTTGAAACGAGTAAAACGATGATTCCCAAAGAAATGGATGTTTTCCTGAGAGAGCGCTTACCACAGCAATCAATTGAGAACCGCTTGATCAGGGACAACGGCGCTTGTTTCCTGGAATTTGGTATCCTGGATGTGGAACGCTTATCCAGGTTGGGTATTCAGGTTGATAGTCTTGGCCCGCGCCTGGTTGTAGCGATGTGGGATGAAGCTTCCCTCATAGAGATCGGTGGTTACTTGGTGGTCGACAACCTGGCCATGGGTCAACCTTCGATGGGCGGTATCCGCATGCTGCCCGATGTGACGCCCTCTACTGTTCATAATCTAGCGCGCGGCATGACATTAAAGAACGCTGCGGCGGATCTGCCTTACGGTGGTGGGAAATCCGGTATCGTCGCTGATTACGGACTTTCTCCAAAGGAACACAAGGAAGTCGTACGCGGTTTTGCGAGATTACTTTACCGATATCGGGATGTTTATCTCCCCGGACCTGATGTAGGCACGAATGATGCGGACATGAAGACCATCGCTATTGAATCAGGAATAGATAACGCGGTATCCAAACCGTTAGAGATGGGCGGGAATCGAATAGACGAGTTGGGTGCTGCCGCCGGCGGGGTGATCATCGCCTTGGATGAATTACTTAAGGAGATGCCACGTCTTACAACTTTAGCTCAATTCGAGAATTTGGAGGTGCCTGCCCCGGATAACCTGTCCGTTCTGATCCAGGGTTGCGGAGCGGTTGGCGCCCATGCTGCTCGCTTTCTCTGCAGCTGGCTGCCTGGGACTCAAGTGACCGGGATCAGCGATGAAAATGGATATTTGTACAGCGAAGCTGGTTTACCCGTCAACACTTTATTCCGCATGTGGTTGGATTGTGGTCCGGTGTCACGCCAGTTCTTCCTTGACTCTCTGGCTGATGTCAGTCGGGGTCAAACTGAAATAAAATATTCCAATTCACCTGACGACATGCTGCGCGAATCTGCTTTCTGTTTCATCCCAGCTGCACCGATCGCCAATTATCTCGACACGGACCCATCCACTGAACCCAGCATGCTGGTGGATCAAATTGGTCGCTGGTACCTGATCATCGAAGGAGCGAATACCTATTCTCCGGCTCCCGACCGCAAAGCTGCCCGTTCGCGCATGGAGCGTGCGGTTTATCGTCAACGCGGAGTCCTGATCGCGACGGATTATCTAGTCAACTCTGGTGGAGTGATCTTCGCTGCACAGGAACAATTAATCAAAACTCCCGATCACTTACGTTTTCCTGATGAGATTCTTGGTGATATCCTGGCTGTAGAACGTTGGCTGGAGGATCACGCAGCTGAATTGGATGAATTAGCCGAAAAGCGCCGCCTGGCAGCTGAAACTCACCGGGATGAAGTCATCCGACGCAATATCCGCGAGCTGATCGATTTATTGATCTCCGATGCAGATATGCTCCCCAGCGAGGCAGCAGAACGAATCAGCGTCAGGCGGATCGCAGCCCGAGAAAGCGACCGCAAAGCAGCGGAGATCATGGAACCCATCCCTAGCATCCCGGTGAAAAGCACGGTAAGACAGGCTGCTTCCGGCCTCGTTCAAGGGAGCAGTCCAATTCTGGCAGTTGTCAACCCAGAATCAGAATTAGTTGGTGTGGTAACCGGCTGGGACATCACCCGGGCGACATCCATCGGTTCTCCAGATAACCTGCCGTTAGAGAACGTCATGACCAGGGAGGTGATTTCTGCTGATCCCCAGGATGGGATTCTGGATGTAATTCGTAAATTGGAGCACCACGAGATATCCGCGATGCCAGTTGTATCGGGAAAGGCTGTTCTAGGTATGGTTAGTTCGGATTTATTGGCTCGCAGGTCATTATTGCGTTTGCTGCAATCCCAAATTTCCTGATCCGCTCCAGTACATGCTAACTATCCTATTCTGATAAGGACATTTGCCACTATGCGGAGTAGCTGTTTTAATCCATAATAGATATAGATTTATTGATCTGTTATTCACAAGGAGAGGGCACCATGGTTACCAAAGAGGATATCGTCTTCCGGCAGCTAATAACATTATCTGATGGTGGTAGAGTTCTTCTGCGCCCCCTCACTGCCGAGGACCGAGAGCAGCTTATTGAGCTCTTTCAGCACGTATCCCCAGAAGATTTACGTTATATGCGTCATAAAGTCACAGATGCTGAGCTGGTTGCCAGTTGGGTTGATGATCTGGATTACGATCGAGTCCTGCCATTGGTCGCGGTTATCAACGAACGTCTCGTTGGCAGTGCGACACTCCATTTCTGTGAAGGGCCAGCCCGCCACCGGGCTGAGGTGCGGATTTTCCTGGCGAAAGAAGTACGCCGGCGAGGGGTTGGCTCAAGAATGATTCAGGCATTGATCGACATGTCGAAACGGCGCAATATTTATATGATCGAGGCCCAAATCATCAACGAACAAGCGACTGTGATCCGGGCATTTCAAAATCTAGGTTTCGTTCGCAAGTGCATTCTTGACAATTACTTCATTCTTCCAGATGGAGAACTTCGCGATGTCGCTCATCTAATACTGAGGCTGCGAGATTCGTCTGAAGAATTCTAGACCACAATAAAACGTGGGCACATTTTACCGTTTCCGTCGTAATCTGAAAAGAACACCAATCTTATATCGCATCACGATTGGCAACGCGTTTGTTATTGCTATTGGTGCGATCGGGGGTACATATATCACCCGCCTTCTGGCTGATCAGGCAGCTGATTGGTGGTTGATTCTAATCTTTTTGGCGATTGGTACAACACTCAGCGTTGTGATCAACTTCTGGATAATTAAGAACGCTCTGCGCCCACTCAGCGAGCTGAGTTCACGCCTCGATCTGGTCCAAAAGGGGGACGCCCAAATCGATTCTCAATTTCTGCAACCTACCGATCCTGATATCTACCAGCTGGCAGCCACTCTCGATGCACTTGTCAGACAATTAGATGAGCGTAACCTTGAGTTGCACGCCCTATCCGAGCATGCAATTAATGCCCTGGAAGAAGAGCGTAAGCAAATTGCTTTAACCCTGCATGATGACACAGGTCAATCCCTGTCCATGCTGATCATCAATCTGGAACGCCTCGAGAACCAGCTTCCCAGCGAAGAAAGTTTGCTCTTAAAGAATCTGGCAGCAACTCGCCAGTTAGCTCAAGAAACCTTAGCAAACTTACGTAAGATCGTTTACGGGCTGCGGCCTTCAATTTTAGATGATTTGGGGCTGGTACCTGCCATTCGCTGGTACGCGCGCACAAATCTCGAAGATGCAGGTATTATGGTTGAGATTAACGCAAACGGTGAGGTTGAGCCGCTCCCCCAACTCTTGAATTCGACCCTCTTCCGCATCGCCCAGGAAGCGATAAACAACATCATCCGGCATTCTCAGGCAGAGAAGGTCGAGATCAATTTATCCCGGCGAGGAGAAGACATTCTGCTTGAAGTGAAAGATGATGGCCGGGGTTTTGACCTCAGCTCAGTAAGGGAAGAGGCCCTTCAGCTGCATCACTTGGGCTTATTAGGGATGCAAGAACGAGCGGAGTTGGTTGGTGGAAATACCGAATTATCCTCAGTGCCTGGAGGGGGCACACAAATTCTGATCAGCGTACCATGCAATCCTCCAGGAGAAGAAGATGAATAAGATTCGGGTACTGCTGGCTGACGATCACACAATATTGCGAGATGGAATTCGGGCTCTTTTGGATGACCAGGCTGATATTGATGTGATCGGAGAAGCTGAAGACGGTCTATCCACGGTGAAAATGGTGGCGAAATTAAAACCTGATCTGGTCATCATGGATATCGCCATGCCATTGTTGAATGGCTTAGAGGCCACGCGCCAGATCCAGCGAGATTACCCTCAGGTGAAGGTTCTCATCCTGACCATGCATGAAAATGAGGAATACATCCGCCAGGTGTTAGCCGCAGGCGCCCTGGGTTATGTCTTGAAGGATGCAGCAGCACATGATCTCCTGGGTGCCATCCGGGCAGTGCATCGGGGCGAGGCTGTCCTTTCACCGGCTATCACCCGCCTGGTGATCGAAGATTACCTGCGTTGGGGAGATATCCGTCCTGCGGATACCTCAAATGGATTGACCCCGCGCGAACGCGAGATTCTGCAGTTGATCGCCGAAGGTTATACAAATAAAAAGATCGCCGAGATATTAAGTCTTTCCGTGAAGACAATCCAATCACACCGCAGCAATTTGATGAGCAAATTAGATTTGCACGATAGGGGAGAATTGATCAAGTACGCCATCCAAAAGAAAATCATCGATATATAGAAAGATCATAGGTTGATCGCCCCAATTCCCGAGTAATATCCTGAATTACCTAGGGTCTATTTTTACGATCATTAAGGTCTTTAGCGGAGGTAATTTCAGGTGCGCGCCAGTATCTTAAAAAGGCATAAATCTGTATGCTATATGGGAGGCATTAGACCATGATCATGCTGAACCACTCTGGATAGAAGGAGCATATGAAGATTCAATTTCGCCGCTCACACCTTATCGCCATCCTGGGGGTATTCCTGGCGACATTTGGTATATTCTTCGGGACGATCGGTCAAAGCCAGGCCGGATCAGCTCCAGCGGAGATCCAGCCCGAGATCGAAAAACCGATCGATTGGTCCCAAGTAAAAACACTTTTTTCAGAGAACACGCACATCATTCTTCCTTCTAAATACGCCGCGGCCAGTCTTCCACCCCCTGAACAGGATCCCTGTCTGCACTGTCATGTGTCCGGTGAGGATAAGGGACTCTGGACTCCCTTAGTGCGCTGGATTTTCTTCGGCGGGGCTGGCTTATTGTTTGCTTTCGGAATATATCGCAGTTCCAATATATGGGTGAATCGATCTCCCTGGAAACCCATAACGACCCGGACTGCGGACTGGTTCGACAGGCGCTATGAAATCTCTGAACCACTATCCAAGTTTTTAAGCAAACCCGTACCAAGATTCGCCCAGCGCTGGTGGTACTGCCTGGGAGGTACCACTGCCTTCTTATTCGTCGTGCAAGGTATTACCGGGATCATGCTAGCTTTTTACTACAAACCTACCCCAGAAGCGGCTTATTCCAGCATTCAATTTATCGAGACACAGGTAAATTTTGGTTCCGCAACCCGGATGATCCATCACTGGTCAGCCAATGGCATGATCCTGATGTGTACCGCGCACATGATCCGGGTCTTTATTATGGGCGCTTACAAAAAACCGCGCGAA
>SDBV01010401.1_pt1 | contig 12193 bp, 8 predicted proteins | sample 2277081 | NCBI WGS metagenome assembly SDBV01 (sample SAMN10402039, study PRJNA504765) | marine sediment metagenome | isolation source: marine sediment core GS10_PC15, 223 cmbsf | place: Arctic Ocean: Southern Knipovich Ridge | collected 2010 | reverse complement strand
GAGTTGGCCGCATGACCCGCCTTCCCTTTCATATGAATCTCCAGTCCAAGACGGCCCTTTCGACCAGTGACAACTTCTCCATTCATACCGCCGCATTCAAGAACCAGAGCCATAGCACTTTTTCGAGCTTCCAGGGTGATTATCCCGCGGGATACCGGAGAACCGATTTCTTCATCTGTATTAAAAATCACTCTTAGTGGTATATTGGAAAGCATATTACAGGAATTGAGCGCTTTGAGAGCATAAATAACTGCAACAATACCACCCTTCATATCAATGACACCCGGTCCATAGGCATTTTTTTCATCTTCACGATAGTGGTTAAAATCAGTATCTGCCGGAAAGACTGTATCCAGGTGGCCTACGATTAGAATATTACCGGAATCACCTGCCGAATTGCCGGACAGGATCAGGGTATCTCCGCACTGTTCATGTTCGCGGCGTGTTATCCTCACAGGAAGAGTTTTAATTGCTTTCACCACAGCATCACAGACCCGATTAACCCCGGGTTTATTGTAAGTACCGCTCTGGATTGAAACCAGATCTCTTAAGAGCCCCAACATTTCATCATGCCTCTCCTCCAGATATTTTACAGGAGTGGTTTCCATATTCAATCCTTGTAACTGGAAAAAGCGAAATCTGTTTTCCTGTATATTTCATGGTCTGCGTCCGGATAATCTATCTCTTCCCCGGACCAGGGTTTTCTTAAGATCACTGCTTTATCTTTTTGACCGATAAGGTTGTCACGGTGCATGGGAACCTTACCTCCCGCCGTACAGATATAGCGCGGTATGGCATCACCGGATATATTTCCATACATGCTCTCAATAATATCTCTGCCGATCTCAACGGGAACTCGCATGTGCGCGAATTGAGTGTTTCTATAGGAACAGTTGAAAACATAGTAGGGACGAACATAAGCCTCATGAATAGTCTCGCAGAGCTTCCACATTTTTACACGGGTGTCATTTATACCCTTAAGAAGGACTGCCTGATTCATGACTGTCATTACCCTCGATGAGAGCTTTTTAAAAGTCTCCCTACTAACGGGAGTAATTTCCTGTGCCGTATTGATCTGAGTAACCACCCGAATCGGTTTTATATCATTGCTCTTGCCAAGTATATCCAGGAGTTCATCATCTATCCTCATCGGTGCCGTGACAGGGATGCGGGTACCAAGACGTTTTACGGTAACATGGTCTATTGAATCGAGCTCATCAAGAAGAAACTTGATAATATTATTGGGAAGGGCAAACATATCACCGCCGGTTACCAGAACGTCTCGAATATAGGCATTATTCCTGATGTAATCAAGAGCTTCACGGTATGCCTCCTTACGGTAAATTCTGTCTTTTTTTCCTATGTGGGTAATTCTAAGACAATGAGTGCAATACATGGCGCACACATTTGTTGATTTTATTGTGACAACCCTGGGATAGAACTGATCGATCAGCCTCGCCGGTGAATGGTCCGCGGCTACCGGCGGGATTTCTTCGCCCACATTGTCAATCATTTCACCAGTAGGTACGCACTGCAAAAGAACAGGATCATTGATTTGCCCCGGCTGGATGAGGCTTGCATAATAGGGGGTTAAGCGCATGCGGAAGGATTCTGTAACCCTAAGAACATCCTTAATTGCAGAAGAAGGAAGGTCCAGAACTCTTGAAAGAGTGTCAACTGAATCGATAGCGTATTTGAGCTGTCCCTTATATGATTTCCAGTCTTCTTCATTCATTTTGAACTCTTTCATAATCCGCTTCTTATTAGCCTGAATCCTGTCCCATAGCTCAATACCACTCGGTGCTTCAGTATCCTTTTGAAGCAGGTAGTCTTTCACGCGTTCGTTGGCCGCCTCAACAATGGGAAGGGCACGGTTTATCCGACCGCCCACGGTGACTCCATGTTCATCGATCTCCTCATGATGCTTTGCCAGGACAAGCAGATTTTCATAGCTCAATCCCAGGGCCGTAGGCAGTATGCCCTGCCACCGGTGTAATTTAAGAAGTTGTGAAAAGTAATCAAGGATAGGCTGGGTGAGTTCGGCCTGCATCAACCTGTCCAGATTGTTAAGCATTTCATCAATCTTTTCCTGCGAAACTCCGGAACTTGCTGTAGCCGATGTGAACAGCTCGTTAAAAAGTTCCCGTGTAAAAGAATCAAGCTCCCCATGCTCCATTTTTATATCACTCATCATTATTCCCTCCAATAGAATTAATTACATTCGTAATTTAGTCACTGTCTATTGATCTATAGCAAATATTCAGCACTGGTTCAATATACTGTATTTAGTTTACTATGTTATACACGATATATATTAGTATTAAAAATTGTAATTGTAGAAATCAGTTCAAAACGCTTAAAAAGCTTGACACCTGTGTACAATATGATAAACTAAATTTGACATATTAAACTTCTACTGATACTTCTTGTGCAAAATATGTGAAATAATTAAAGGAGAGAAAGATGAAAAAGAGACTAATTGTCGTTCTGTTATCGCTGATCATTGTGTTCAGTGTGTTTTCAGGTGGAAAGAAAGACACAACCGAAGTGACTTCGGGTGTATCTGTTACTGCTCCAACTGTTGCAGATGCTATGGGGATAACAACAGAATTCCCTCAACAGCTTGAATTGGCTGATTATGAGAAACAGACCGGCAAGAAACTTAATTTTAACGGCAATCCGTTATTTGCTGAAAAAGAGAATAGCGGAGCGCTTCAGTCTGTAGACAAACGTCTGCCCGAAGAACCCCTTGTTGTTCTGCCTTATGATGAAATTGGCAGATACGGTGGTCAGCTTAGAGGTATGGCTATCTCTTATGAGTCAGGAACTACTGAAATCATGGCATGGCGTCACGCCAATCTGGTTAGATTCAGTGATGATTTTAGCACCATTGTGCCTAATGTCGCAAAATCCTGGAAATGGAATAATGACTTTACTGAGATTACATTTACATTGCGTAAAGGTCACAAATGGTCCGACGGGGAACCCTTTAATGCTGATGATATGGTTTTTTATGTAAATGATATCCTCCTTAACAAAGAGATCCACAAGGTTATTCCGTCTCCATGGAGTGCAGTAATTCCAAGTATAGAGAAAATTAATGATGTGACTGTAAAGATAAGTTTCGAAAATGCTTTTACAGGTTTACTCTATTATCTGGGGGGGAATGGATCTACTTTTGATGCATTTGCACCAAAACATTTTCTAAAACAATATCATATTAAATATAATCCAAATGCCAACAAAGAAGCTATTGCAGCCGGGTATGATAACTGGGTACAGCAGTTTAGCACTTACTGGAACAAATGGAAAGATGCAGTAGTTGCGGGTCCGGAGGGAGTTAAGGTTCCAACCCTTGAAAGTCATTATCTGATTGAAGTGCCTACAACACAGCGTCGCCTCTTTATAGCTAACCCTTATTACTTTAAGGTGGATACAGCAGGTAATCAGCTTCCTTATGTTGATTATCATTATGAGAGATTTCTTGAAAAGCAGTTATGGCCTCTTGAAATTATGAACGGTAATGTAGATATGAAGGCTCAGAATATGCCTCTCGATATCTATACCGTACTAAAAGAAAATGAGACAAAGGGAAAATACACACTGCAGCTTCCTGCCGGAGCGGTTGGGCCGCCTATGATATTTAACCAGACAGCTGAAGATCCTGTTTTAAGAGAAATCTATAGTGATGTCCGCTTCAGGTATGCCATGTCTCTGGCAATTAACCGTAATGAGGTTAATGAGGCCCTTTTTCTGGGGCTTGGAACTCCGGAACAGGCACTTCCTTTGAATGTCCCATATGTTACTGAAAAAGACAGAAAATTCATGACTGACTATAATCCTGATAAAGCAAACAAGCTGCTTGATGAGATGGGCTTAAAAATGGGTTCAGACGGATACAGGCTGCGTTCTGACGGAAAACAGCTTACAGTCCTGTGGGAATATACACTTCAGTACGTGGGGTCACCGGATTTTCCAGCACTTATCTCTGAATACTGGGGAAAAGTGGGTGTAAAAGTACTGCTTAAAGAGATAAATACTCAGCTTACCAGAGATAAGCAGAAATCAAACACCCTCGACATTACAAGTGAATGGTTTGCCCCTTTTGAACCAACTATGATTTCAAGTCCTGTTCTGTTTATGCCCCCGTATGCTCAAATGTGGCCGATAATGGGTCTGCCCTGGATGGATTGGAAAACCAGCAATGGTGCATCGGGAGAAAAACCACCTGCATGGGTATTGCGTCTATGGAAAATCGCAGATGAATGGGTTACTCTTCTTCCCGGATCAGCAAGATATCTGGAACTTGGAAGAGAAATTATAAAGATTAATCAGGATAATCTATCCGTTATTGGTACTCTTGGAAATATTCCATTGATAACCGTAGTTTCAGACAGGCTTGGCAATGCACCGGAATGGACAATTAACAGTACTTTTTTTGCTTATTCATATCCGTACCGTGCCGATCAGTGGTTTATTAAATAGATAAACCGGTTCTTCTAAAACAATTCCGGATCCAGGCAAAGGCTTGCCAGGGTCCGGTTTTTTATAAGTTAATGATTTTTTTTCAAATGGAGGAATAACAATGTTTGAGTTATTCATGCGCCGTCTGGGCACAGCACTAGTAACCCTGGTCTTATTGTCTATTGTCGCCTTTATAATTATTCAACTTCCACCGGGAGATTTTGTTGATTCCTATGCAGGTAAAAAAACTCAAGGGGGAGTTATTATTACCCAGGATGAACTGGATGTAATGCGTACCAGGCTGGGTCTTGACAGGCCAATTTACCAACAATACGCAAAATGGGTGGGTGATCTTTTAAGGGGAGATATGGGTTTTTCCTGGGAATATCACAGACCGGTAAAGGATGTAATCGGGGAAAGGTTATCCATGACTCTTATCCTCGCTTTTTCAACCCTCATTTTTACATATGTTATAGCGATTATTATAGGTATCTATTCTGCGGTTCGGCAGTATTCAATAGGTGATAATGTGGCAACAATTATAGGGTATCTGGGTCTTGCAACACCCGGGTTTCTGTTTGCATTGATTCTTATGTTTCTTGGACAGAAATGGTTTGGAATAAGTGTCGGGGGGTTGTTTTCCCTTGAGTTCCAGGATGCTCCCTGGAGCTTTGCGAAATTAATGGATCTGTTTTCCCATCTCTGGGTACCGGTTGTTGTCCTTGGTATGGCAGGTACTGCGTTTCAGCTTCGTACCATGCGTGCCACTCTTTTAGATGAATTAAACAAAATGTATGTTACATCTGCACGGTCAGGTGGTATTCCTGAATTCAAACTGCTTATGAGGTATCCGGTTCGTATGGCCCTTAACCCCATAGCATCAACTCTTGGCTGGGAATTAAGCAAAATAATTTCAGGTGCTCCTATAATCGGTATAGTTTTGTCTCTCCCGACTCTTGGACCTTTGTATATAAACTCACTGTTAAGTCAGGATATGTATCTGGCAGGCGCCTTGATACTTATCTTTTGCTCTCTTGTTATAATAGGGACTTTTATATCAGATATACTTCTTATGATACTTGATCCTCGCTTAAGACTTGGAAAGGCGGGTGTAAAATGAAAAATACAAACATTACAGATGTCAACAGTACAGTAGTTAACAGAAGAGATCTTGCTACTCACTGGCAGCTGATGTGGTGGCAGTTTAAAAAAAACAAGATGGCTCTTATAGCAGGCAGTATACTTCTTGTTTTTATATTTATAGGGATTTTTGCTGAATTTATAGCCCCTTATTCATCTGGTAACCGTAATACAAGTTATCTGCAGTCACCGCCTATGAAAATTCATAACTTTGATTCAGAAGGAAAATTCCACTTTCAACCCTTTATTTACGGATGGGAGAATAAACGTGATCCTGAAACTTTGAAATTGCGCGCTATACCGAATACATCAATAATTATTCCAGTCCATTTTTTTGTAAAGGGAGAACCCTATAAAGTTTTCGGGTTGTTTGAACTAAAACTGCATCTATTCGGGGTTAAAGAAGGGATGATAAATATATTTGGAACAGACCAGCTTGGGAGAGATATTTTTTCACGCCTGATGTTTGCAACAAGAATCTCTCTTTCCGTCGGAGCTATCGGAGTATCTTTTGTATTTATAATTGGACTTTTTATGGGTGGTATCGCCGGATATTTCGGCGGCATTGTCGACGAAATTATTATGCGCATGATGGAATTTCTCCGATCTATACCAACTCTTCCACTGTGGCTGGCTCTTGCAGCAGCACTGCCCAGAGAATGGTCTGCTTTAAAGGTTTATATTGCTGTAACGTTAATTCTTGCATCTGTAGGATGGACTAATCTTGGACGGCGTGTTCGAAGTAAACTTCTCTCAATGAGAGAGGAAGATTTTATTCTTTCTGCCAGGCTGGCAGGATGTACAGATAGAAGAATTATAGTTAATCATATGCTTCCTTCTTTTATGAGTTATATCATAGTCGACCTTACAATCTCGTTCCCATATATAATACTGGCCGAAACTGCTTTAAGTTTCCTTGGTTTGGGCCTTCGGGAACCTATTGTCAGTTGGGGTGTTCTTCTCTACTCGGCACAGAATATTCATACTCTCTCACAGATACCATGGCTGCTTATAACTGCTCTGTTTGTTGTTATATCTGTGCTGGCTTTTAATTTTCTGGGCGACGGCCTTCGGGACGCAGCAGATCCCTTTTCGAAATAGGAGACTACTTGGAATGGAGAAAAAATATTTAATGCAGGTAAAAAACCTGCAAATTTCATGGCACCTTGATAAGACCTTAATTCCCATTGTATGCGGTCTGAATTTTAGTCTTGAGCCTGGGAAAGTACTTGCCCTTGTGGGAGAAAGCGGATGTGGTAAAAGTGTAACTTCTCTGTCTCTACTCCGGCTGCTGGCCAAAGAGCTGAAAATAGTTGAAGGTGAGATCCTGTTTAATGGTACCGATAATGATGGAACTGTTGATATTGCCAAACTTAATCCAAGAGGAAAGGAAATTCAGGAAATTAGAGGTGGAATGGCCTCAATGATATTCCAGGAGCCTATGAGCTCTTTTTCACCTCTTTATACTATTGGACATCAGATTATTGAGGTAATACAACAGCATAAAAACAATACAAAAGAAGAGGCCAGAGAAATTACTGTTGATCTTCTACGAAAGGTAGGACTCGCTGACCCTGAAAAGGCTGTTGACCGTTTCCCTGGTGAGTTCTCCGGGGGAATGAGGCAGAGAGCTATGATAGCCAAGGCTCTTTCGTGTAATCCCCGGCTTCTGATAGCTGACGAACCTACTACCGCACTGGATGTTACAATTCAGGCTCAGATCCTTGACCTTATGAATGATGTAAAAGAGGAGTTCGGAACTTCAATTATCTTTATTTCCCATGATCTTGGTGTAGTCGGACAGGTTGCGGATGATGTGGCTATTATGTATATGGGCAGCATTGTTGAGAAAGGGCCCGTTAAAGAAATTTTTAAACGTCCAAAACATCCTTATACAATGAAATTACTGGATGCTATTCCCCGCCTTGGTGATCTGGAAGACCGTAAAAGACTGGAACCTATCCGCGGAAGTGTTCCAACTCTGTTCAGCAGACCCAAAGGTTGTGCATTTCATGACAGGTGTGATTATTTTATGAAGGGTATTTGTGATGAATCTTTTCCTGATCTCCGGAAAATTTCTGAAGACCAGCAGGTTGCATGTCATCTGTATAAAGAAAGGGAGGAGTATTAATGAGTACACTAGTTGAGATCAAAGATCTGAAAAAATATTTCCCGGTAGGCAAAACCGGCATATTCGGCAAACACAAATCCCTGCTGAAGGCTGTTAATAATGTGTCTTTCACAATAAAAAAAGGTGAAAATCTGGGTTTGGTAGGAGAGAGCGGATCTGGTAAAACAACTCTTGGGCGAACCCTTATCCATTTAATTGAACCTACCGGAGGTGAGGTCCTTTTTAATACCGGAGAAGATAAGATAGATGTTGCAAAATTGCGACGAGGTGAACTGCGCCAACAGTGGCGTAATATGCAGATGATTTTCCAGGATCCATATGCCTCACTAAACCAGCGAATGACAGTTAGAGACATTATAGGCGAACCTCTTGTAGCAAACAAATTAGCCAGTGGAGATGAGCTTAACGAAAAGATTAAAAATATGGCAGTTCTCTGCGGGTTAAAGACTTCTCAGCTCAGCCGGTATCCCCATGCCTTCAGCGGGGGACAGCGACAGAGAATTGCTATAGCAAGAGCTCTTATTATGCACCCCCAATTTATTGTTTGCGATGAAGCGGTTTCGGCCCTTGATGTTTCCATTCAGGCGCAGATACTAAACCTCCTGAAAGACTTACGACAAGAACTGGATCTTACCTATCTGTTTGTTGCTCATGATCTAAGCGCAGTAGCTTATGCATGTGACAGGGTAGCAGTTATGTATCTTGGTCGAATAGTTGAAATGGCTGTTACTGAAGAACTTTATTACAAGCCTAAACATCCCTATACAGAAGCTCTTATGTCTGCAATTCCTCCGGATGATCCTGAGGTGACAATGCAGAAACTTTTTGTGCAGGGAGAACAGCCAAGCCCGGTTAATCCTCCGACGGGTTGTCCTTTTCATCCCAGATGTAAATTTGCCGATGACAGCCGTTGTGTAAATGAATTACCGGAACTAAGAGAAGTATTCCCGGAGCATTTTGTCTCCTGCCATTATGCAGAATCCCTTTCTCTGAAAGGGGCCCTGCAGTTCCAAATTAAACAAAGAGAAACAACTAATAAAAAACAGGTTGAATACTTGAATACAAAGCGGACAGAAATTCTGGCAAAATTATGAAACAGAAAAATTTATTGTTAATTACTACAGACCAGTGGCGGGGTGAATGTTTCTCTATGAAGGGTCACCCCGTTGTAAAAACTCCGAATCTTGATGCATTGGCAGCTGACGGTGTTTTCTTCGAGAACCACTTTGCCCAGTGCATCCCCTGCGGTCCAAGCCGGGCCTCCCTGTATACTGGTATGTATCTGCAGAATCACAGGTCTGTGGAAAACGGGACTCCTCTGGATGCACGGCATACTAATATTGCTCTAGAATTCAGAAAACTGGGCTATGATCCGGCCCTTATAGGATATACCGATACAACACAGGATCCCCGTTTGTTTTCGCCCAATGATCCCGCTTTAAAAACATATGAAGGGGTTCTTCCCGGATTCAAATGCCTTTCAATGTCAAGTGAAGAGTTCCCTGGCGAATGGGCTCATTGGCTTGAAGATAAAGGATATCCCCTTCCTGAAAATCTCACAGATCTTTATTACAAAGCGGTCAAGGGGTATCCAGGAACAGAGGAAAGGGGCAGTGCCTATGCGCCCACACCATATTCAAAAGAGGAGAGTGAAACTGCATTTGTAACATATAATGCTGAAAAATTTATTCGCAGACCGGGTTCAGGATCCTGGTTTCTTCATATAAGTTATCTGAAACCCCATAGACCTTATATTGTACCGGAACCATACAATAAACTTTATCATCCTGATGATGTGTCCTCTTTCAAAAGAGCGGCTTCCGTAGAAGATGAAGCTAAACAACATCCCTTTCTTGCGTACAAACTTGAACAGACAATAAACAGTGGATATTATTCAAAAGAAATTTATCCCCGGGACGATAGATCCTTAAGGCAGATTTGCGCAACATATTACGGGCTTATGACAGAGATCGATGATAATATTGGGAAAATAATTGCACTTCTTAAAGAGACTGGTCAATATGAAAATACAGTAATCATTTTTACAAGTGATCACGGAGCACAACTTGGGGACCATCATTTCATTGGACAGGCTCCCTATTTTGATCAGACTTTTTATGTGCCGTTGATTATCCGCACACCTGATGGAAACGGGAAACTGCAAAGGGGTTTACTTGTGGATTCATTTACTGAGAGTATTGATATCCTGCCAACTGTTCTTGATCTTTTTGGTGCAGATATTCCAGTTCAATGCGACGGCCAATCCCTGGTTCCATTCCTGTATGGGGAGAAACCGGAAAACTTTAGAGATGAAGTATATTGGGAAGTTGATTTCAGGTATGAGAAACTGAATACTGGATTCGAAGAATCTTCATTAAATGTGATACGAGATAAGCATTACAAGTATATACACTTTGCTGCAATGCCGGATCTTTTGTTTGATATGGAAAATGATCCGGATGAACTCCACAATCTTGCAGATGATCCCTCATATTCGACAGTTATGTTGAAATATGTGAAAAAATTGTTATCCTGGCGAATGAGAAATGATGAAAGAACACTCACACATATGCTGGTTGGCCCTGAAGGGGTTACAATGAAGCCCAGAACTCATAAATAGGATAGATCATTAAAAGTTTGTATATATAAAATATCTCCAGGGAAAAGGATAATTTGCTAATGGATAAAAAAGCTCTGATTGAAACTGCATTTAAAGAGATAGATAAACACCGGGATAAAATTATAAGTATTGCCAACTCAATTCTTCATGAACCGGAAGTGGGTTTCAAAGAAAAAAAAACAGCTCAAAAAGTAAAAGAAGCATTTGAAGAGCTTGGTATAAAATATCGAAGCAATCTTGCTATTACAGGTATAAAGGGTGTACTGGAGGAAGGACAGGAAGGGCCTGTAATAGCTATTATCGCCGAGCTTGATGCTCTAATAAACAATGATTACCCTTTAGTAAATAAAGAAACCGGTGCCGCTCATGCCTGTGGTCATTTTGCTCAGGTTGCACAATTAATAGGTGCAGCAATCGGATTAAAGAAAATTGCGGATAAGCTTTCCGGACAGGTAGTACTGTTTGTCGTGCCGGCTGAAGAATATATAAATCTTGAATTCAGAGAAGCCCTTAAAAAAGGAGGACATATAAAGTATTACGGAGGAAAACAGGAGCTTATACACCTTGGAGAGTTTGATGATATTGATATAGTGATTATGCAGCATGCACAATCAGAATATCCCGGACGGAAGGCTTTGATATCAGACGGAAGCAATGGTTTTATCGGCAAGAGTGTCCGCTTTATCGGTAAAGAAGCACATGCCGGAAATGCTCCGTATAACGGCATTAATGCGCTGAATGCCTTTAATATAGCTTTGTCAGCAATTCATGCACAACGAGAAACCTTTAAGGATGAGGATTCTGTCAGGGTACATCCAATAATTACAAAAGGGGGTGACAGTGTCAATAATGTTCCCTCGGATGTGAAAGTTGAACTATATGTAAGAGCCCGGACTATTAAGGCAATAAAAGAGATAAACCGGAAAATTGATATAGCTTTAATGGCGGGAGCAATGGCTGTCGGAGCCCAGGTGGAAATAATAAATACACCGGGATACCTACCAGTTGAAAATAATAATAAGCTGAAAAATATATGGGCAAAGAATACTGCTGAACTTATTGGTGAGGAAAATGTGCTGCATGTTGGACCCAGGGGCAGTTCTACAGACATGGGAGATCTGACACAGATAAAACCCGGTATACATCCTTATGTAGGCTCATTCAGCGGGGACCTTCATTCGAGAGAATTCAAGGTTGAAGATGTGGAGATGGCATATATTATTTCTTCGAAAATATATGTCCTCACAATAATTGATCTTCTTTATGGAGGGGCAGAGACAGCAAAGGAAATTATCAGAGATTTTACACCGAAGATGTCTAAATCTGAGTATCTGGAACTACTGGATTCTCTTTCTTATAAGAGGCAATGGAGGTATGAAGGTTAAGGGAATCTATAAATTCCCCACCCATTCACAGAGGATATCAACTCCTTCCAGCAAATCCGGAGCAATCTCCCTTAACTCCTCGTCCTTTAATTCATGCTCAATTTTATTATTAACTAAATATTTTAATGCTTTATCTCCATCGAAATTTACGTATGCCATCCTGGCTGTAAATTCATCTTTCGGTCTTCCAAAAGAAATTCCTGGAAGAATTGCTGCCCCGGTTTCATATAGAATTCTATCACACAACTCAACACTATCTGAAATACCACGGAATTTTAGACTGTCAGAAAAATTGGAAAAATCAAGGAAGAAATAAAATCCTCCATCAGGTTTGGCAACAGATATCTTTGCCCTTATGTATTTCCTGTATATATAGTCACTTAGACTTTTAAGAATAACTCTTGCATCTCTTAAATATTTATTAATTTCCTCATTATCAGAAAATGCTTTTAC
>SDBV01010400.1_pt1 | contig 12194 bp, 7 predicted proteins | sample 2277081 | NCBI WGS metagenome assembly SDBV01 (sample SAMN10402039, study PRJNA504765) | marine sediment metagenome | isolation source: marine sediment core GS10_PC15, 223 cmbsf | place: Arctic Ocean: Southern Knipovich Ridge | collected 2010 | reverse complement strand
GATAACTTATTGAAAAAAATAAAAAAAATAATTTAATTTTTTTTTGAATTTCAGAATTCAGTAAATTTAAAAGGCGTAACGCAGTTGAGATGTGGGGTTTTTTACCCCATATTTAAAGATCATGAATAAAATGGGTAAAAAATAAGCAGGAGCAAGGTTAGTTAAACAGAAATGTTTGTTAGCGCTTAAACGATAACTGCCTTTTTGGCTCTCTGTGGCATAGGCTCGTCGCTAAGAGCCGGAGGCCCCATATCTGCGTTGGATATAAAATGGTCATCCTTGAAACAGAGGGCGTATGCCTGGGGTTAAAATTTTAATTCGTTTTGATTTGAGCAGAAAATCATAGTGTTGGTTCAGGCACTATTTAGGAGGGGGTTGTTTAAGATATAATCAAAAAAACCTGTTTTTGCGAATGGCAAAACGAGAATTTCCTAAAATTTTTAAAAGTTGATTTATCAGATAACACCATAATTTTTTAATTTTTTATGCAGGGTTTTCCTGTTGATCCCCAATTTCCGTGCTGTTTCACTTTTATTACTCCCGCTCGCCTCAAGAGCTGCCAAAATGGCCTCTTTTTCAACCTCTTCCAAGGGACGGGTTCCAGTGTTGACCGTTTGAGTAATTGCCCGATCACTTTCCTTAGAATAAGATTGGGTAATGCTCAACGGCAAATCTTTTTCGGTGATATTATCTCCAGCTAAAAGAATTACAGCGCGTTCCACTGCATTTTCAAGCTCCCGAACATTTCCCGGCCAGTCGTATTTTATCAGCATATCCATTGCAAGCGGTGAAAACCCTTTCACCTGTTTTCTATTTTTTTTGGAGTATTTCTCCAGAAAATGTTGCGCCAACAGGGGGATGTCGTCTTGGCGCTCTCGAAAGGGAGGCACTCTCACGGTGACTACATTCAACCGGTAGTAAAGGTCTTCTCTAAACTTACCTTCGGCAACATCATCCTCTAAATTCCGGTTGGTCGCCGCCAAGATGCGGACGTCCACCTTGACGGTAACATCGCTGCCGACACTCTGGATTTCTCTTTCCTGGATCGCTCTGAGAAGCTTGGCCTGCATCATCGGGGACATTTCTCCGATTTCATCCAAAAAAATTGTTCCTTTGTCAGCCTGCAAAAAGCGTCCCGCGCGGCGTCTGTCAGCGCCGGTGAACGCGCCTTTTTCGTGGCCGAATAACTCGGATTCCAAAAGCGTTTCAGTTAAGGCAGCACAGTTAACAATTACCAATGATTGGTCCCTGCGGTTGCTGTTGAAATGAATGGAACTGGCAATCAGTTCTTTACCGGTTCCGCTTTCACCTGTGATCAAAACCGTGGCTTCGGAAGGCGCAACCATGGCTATCATATCGATCATTTCTTTCATGGAGCGGCTTTTACCGATAATGTTTTTTAAGTCAAACTCTGAACGAAATTTTTCTTTAAGGGCCTTGTTTTCCGCTTTTAAACCGGTGTGTTCCCGTGCTCTTTCTATAGACAATTTCAATACTTCAAAATCCAGCGGTTTGGTCAAATAATCATATGCGCCGGCTTTCAATGCCTCCACCGCGGATTCAACGGAAGAATACGCCGTCATGATCAAAATTGGGATGGCGGGATTATAATCTTTTATACATTTTAAAGCTTCAATGCCTGACATAACCGCCATGCGGACATCCATCAAAATTAAATCAAATGGTCGTTCCTTGACTTTTTCAACCGCTTTAAATCCATCATCGGTGATTTCTACCGTGTAACCCCAGCTTCTAATAATGGTTCGAAGCGTGGTGCGGTGTCCGGGATCGTCGTCAACAACCAGGATGGTGCCCTGCACATTTGAATTCATGATGACCTCTTTTAATAGTTTGTATCCGGTTGAATGGGGAGAAAAATGGTAAAGAGCGTTCCTTTGCCAGGCGTACTGGTTACTTTTATGTTGCCTTGATGGGCCTCAACAATTTTGTGAACAATCGCAAGTCCTAAACCCGTTCCTGTTGACTTGGTTGTAAAATAGGGATCAAAAATCTTTCTAAGATCACTTGGGCTGATCCCCTTGCCGGTATCGGCAATTGTGATCTTGATATTTTCGTAATCTCCCGGTGAGCTGTTGATGGACAAAATGCCGCCCGCATCCATAGACTGAATTGCATTCAAATAAAGGTTGAGAAGGCACTGGGAAAAACGGTCGGGGTCAAGTTGTACCTGGGGGAGATTGTCACTTCCGGAGCAATGGATCTCAATGTTTTTCGTTCCGGCATCTTGTTGAACCAGCCGAGCCGAATGCGTCAACATTTCATTGACATTCGTCGGTTTCAGTTTTAATTCCGAAGGCCTGGCAAAATCGATCAGTTCGCTGATTACCCTGTCCAGGCGGTCCACCTCCTGGATCATGACACCGGCGGCCTGCCGATCATCGCTTCCTTCCGCAAATTTACCACCGAAAAAAGAAGCCATCCCTTTGATCGAACTCAACGGATTTCTGATTTCGTGAGCAACACCTGCAGCCAGTCCTCCAAGCGCTGCAAGTTTTTCCTTGCGACGGATTTCTTCTTGAAGTTTTCGGACTTCGCCGAGATCTCTTAATATTAGGATATCGCAAATAAAATAGCCCTCTTCGTTAACAACCCGAGTGGCACTGATGCTTACGGGAACAGCCTGCTGTCCGGAGAAAATACATTCCATTTCCTGTTCTAAAACCGTTTCTCCTTTATTTAAGTGTTCTTTAAGTCCGCTCCATTGGGAAGGGAGCACCGTTTCCAGGTCCTTTCCGCGAGCTTTGTTGAGATTGAGGCTGGTAATTTTTTCGGCTGCATCATTAAAAAACGCAATTTTTCCATGCCGATCGGTGGCAATCAACCCGACAGGAAGATGGGTGACCACTTCATCAGCAAAAGCGCTCGTATCCTGAAGCGATCGTCGTGCGGAACGATAGCTTTGAGCCCAAAACAGGGATATGAAACCCCCGAACCCTAACAAAAGAAGGACCGAAGAGATCATGATGGTATTTCTAATATCAGCTTTGCGGGCGTCTTCAAAAGGCGCAATATTTAACCCTACAAAAATAATACGTTTATTTTGGTTTGGATTCTCAGGAAAACGCCAGTCATTTCCGCGGCCCAGCATCATGCCTTGTTTTCTCATCATCGGAACCATTTTATCGCGCAACTTGACATCAGCGTATGTCATCGGTTGAAAATATCGATATACTTCGAAAAATCGTCGGCTATTTCGATTTTTCGAAAACTGCCAGTGTGTATGCGTTTTAGGACCCAGAATATTTGCCGAAAAATTATTACGGATTTTTTCTCCGATTCTGGTTTTATCACTATGGGCAAGAATCAATCCGTTTTTATCCGTTACCGTCAGAAACAATACATCCGAAAATCGGGCCGTTTCTTCCAGCAGAGCTTGGACTTGATCACCTCCCCACATCATGCCCATCATTCCGGTTCGCGTCCCGGCCTCCACGGCCATGATAAGAGCAGCACCTTTTTCACTCAGAATTCGAGTTATGTTGCGTTTTTCCCGATTAATGTTTTGAATCGCCATGACTACGACAATGACCAAAAGAATAGCGACAGCACCAACGATGATCCAGGGAGAAGTCTGCAGGCCTTGATGTTTCTTGTTGAGGCGTCTAAACAGCATATTGGTTCCTTCTTATTTGTTAAAAACGTATTTCAAATAAACGATCAGATAGGGTAATTTTTCATGAGTCGGCTTTCCCATGAATTCTAATCACCATTGGGTAATTTGTAAACAGTCGAGTCGGTCTGTTTCAGCAGATGGGTATAAATGCCTCACTGAAAGGAGGCGGAAAAGATAAGTTGTTTGTCCGTTGTCCGGTTTGAAATTAACGTTTTATTAAATTGGGGTGGTTATAATTTGAAATATACTATTCCTGTTTGGCTTTTAACTGTTCTTCCAGAGACTTTGTAATTTTAAGAGCTCTGTCCACATGTTCGGTCTGAACCAGGTTTTCCCCGTTTTCGATCGCAATATCACCGGCTGCTCGAACTAGCCCGCCAAGTTCGCGAAGATGGAGGGTCAACTGTTTCGGTTTTCCAGAACGCCTCATGGCCTGCCGAATTACGGCATTAACGGCATCCCTGTTGAAATGGGGAATCTTGCCATCTTTGGCTATTTCCTGTGTAACAAAACGTATCAGGTGATTTCTATTTTCATCAGAATCGACCATGCAATTGGATGTTACTATTTCGTATCCATACCCCCTGATCCTTGAACGGAGTGCGGGGTGCATCTTTTTAACATCATCCATATTTCCAGCCAGAACAAGAACAAAGTCGCATGGAACCGGTTCAGTTCTTACCATACTTCCGCTGCTGCCCGGTGACCTTCCTGTAATCGGAAGCTGCTTTTCCTGAATGGCGGTCAAAAGCTGTTGCTGGCTCTCTATGCTGAGCGTACTGACTTCATCTATAAAGAGAATGCCCCCATGGGCCAAATGAATCGCGCCCGCTTCCACGAGCTGGTGGGGAGGCGCTTCCCTTCCACCGCTCTGGAACGGGTCATGGCGTACATCCCCGAGCAATGCTCCTGCATGAAACCCGGTTGCATCGATAAATGGAGCAGTCCCTCCCGGTGAATGATCGGTAAGGAGCTTCGGTTCCTTTATTTTTCCGGCAGGAACAAGCCTGCGACGCACCCATAAAAGAAAGAGCAACAATACGAGGGTGCTCACGAAATAAATCCCGCTTTTCTGAGTATAGCTCATCGCCAATCCGGCGATCCCCAACCCGACAAAAACGATCCACCAGATATAGCTGATATGTGTGTGGGATTGTTTATGGGCGTCATGAACCTTTTTGATATACTTGCGCCCCTTGCCGGCCGGCAGATGAATGATAAGGGGATTAATCGGTTGAGTCGGGTTGGGGAGGACCAAAATATCATTAAGAGTTCTGACGGAAATCATCTCTGCCATCGCAGAGGCGAGCATGCTCTTGCCGGTACCCGAGTCACCGATCATAAGCACGAATCTTCTTTGTTTGGCAGCCAGTCTGATAATCTCAACAGCCCTGCTCTGCCCGATAACCCGGCTTAGCATGTTTGTAGAGACATGGATATCTTGAGTGGTCTTCCAGCCTTTAGGAATGGCCATGTCAGTTGCATGATCAGTAGAATTTGTAAAAGCGCTTTTTCCATCGATGCGGGCGGCATGATACTTGAGATTGGCATTGCCCGAGGAGGCCCATTCATTTTGTAATCGCTTTACAACTTCCGGAAACTCCTTTTTCAGTTCTATTCCGACAATTTGGCTTCCTATCGTACGATAGGGCGCAGCAACAGGACGGGACGCTGCAGCTCTTAGCAACGACAGCGCAACAACCAGTTGTTCCTGATCTCTCCGCCAGAGCACGATAGCGCTATGGAGAATTGCTTTTTGCAGGGCTTTGGTAGCCTTGCGGTCAGAAATAATTTTTTCATAAAGATTTAATATGGCAGGATGTTTCTCAATAAGCATCGCAAGTCCGTGAGAAGCACCCTCACGGACATTTCGATTAATATCCTGGGCCAGATTGCAGAGTAATGAACAGGCATCGTCCCGCGAGAGCAAATCAGCCACATTCCGGGCAGCTACCCATCTTGCCTGCCATACAGGATGTTGAGAAAACTCAAGTATATCACTTGAGTTCTGAACAAGCCTTCGTCGCAGTAGCGGCAAAAGGGCCAGATCCACAGAAGGATTATCCGCCTTTTTTACCATCTGAATTACGAGTTTTTGAAAAATATTCATTTAACTAATTTGTCCGGACTCTGCTATCAGCCTTTGATTTTGGGTTAAGAGAGTTCAGCTGAAAATATTTCGATACATTAGGTTTTATGATTAAGCGGCTTGCACTTTTAAACGGGAAGACTGTATTTTCAATCCAATGAGTGAGCCGATAAAGACAACAAACACAAGTAAAAAGATTGTCTTTACCTTAACCCCCATGGGAGGGTCAATTCCTTCTACCTCTACGACCTTCATTAGCTCAGCCTTGCCAACGGAATTAACGGCCTCAAGTCTGACCTCATGTTTAGCTCCGTCAAAGAACTGAAAAATAAAACTCGTTTCTCCTGTCGGAGCAAAGAGCGCGGTTCTGAAAACAGGTTTACCATCTTCGATATGCCAGAGCTTCAGGGCAAATCTGGTCTCCGGAATGAGATTTCCATTGTGGTCTGTTGCTTTGAATAAAAGTGTATTCATCTCGCCAACTCTGCCTGAGTCGGGGTTCATTGAAAATGACAGATTGAAGTTATTACCTGAAGAATCTGCCGCTGTAGATTTTTTATTGGACTCTTTTACATTACCATGACTCTGGGCATAGGCATCAGAACCGGAAGGGCCAAATAAAAGGGAGGCAGCGATTAGCAAGATTGCAGCGGCACTGGTAGATCTTCTGCTTTTCCCGGCGATAACTCCCGTAACAATACCCAGAACAAGAAGGAGGCTGATAAAGATTATAAAATTTACTTTTTTGCCGGCATTTTCGCTGATGCTGAAATTCAGTTTATTTTTTATTGATATATCTGATTTATTCATTCCGGCCTCTACAGAAAAACCGTACGTGCCGCGAATAGGATAGATATACTCAAATTCGTAGGTTCCCTCAGGTAGAACTCCTTCATAAGCCATAAGGCGGGTGCTCTCTACGATAGGAAAGTCTGTAGAAATGAGCTGGTTTTTTCTGGGTGCATCGAGGTGGAATTTAAGATAAATGTTCGGTACCGGCTTTCCGGAAGCATCTACAACATCTATTCGTGTTTTTACAAAACTGGAATCAGGACCTATCTTTGCCGCCTCAGGTGTCGTCTCTATAACAACGGAGAGGGTTGTCGGGTTTGCGACAGAAACGGGTATGGTAAAGATCATAGTTAACAAAATGATCGATATATATATTTTCATCTATATTTCCTTAATTAATGGCATGCGATTACATACAGACTGTGACGAAGTTCATGAAATAAATCATGGACCGGCGGATAGGTTGAAAAAAAAACCGCCCAGATCACCACTGCAGCAACAAGAAGAACAAGTCCTATCTGTGTAAAAACATTTAGTGTTATCCCAAAAGTGCTTTTACTGTATTCATTAACTGTATTAGACATTTTGTGCCTCCGTCGAATTTTTTAAATAGGGTCGCAAATAGTTATATGTAATAATTTTTTCTGCTATCATATCCATAGCTTACTATGCTCAGACTTGGGATAAACTATGCGCATTGTTGGTTATCAGCGCGCAGGCATATATAGTGTCTGACGAAAAATAATAGTTTTCGTTCACGACAAAGACCGGCAGGATGCCCTCGGAGATATGCATGGCCCAAACCTGTGTAGAGGCGATAATCAGCAGCAGGCTGCACATAGAAAGTAGTCTAAGGGCGTGCCTTTGCCCCGAAAAGCATAAAATCATTGTTTTGCTCTTTTCAGTTTGTCGTTCTGTCCGTCAATGGGTCAGTTTTTGCCTGATCTTTTCTCCAGCGAGCCGCATCTTCGGGAAGCATTTCCACAAATTCACATTGCCCATGAGGAACGGGATAGGTGTCTTCATCCGGGAGTTGAAGATTCCTGACGTCGCCAAGTGTTGCGGATTCTTCGATCCGTTTCTCCACCAATTGCACCAGGAGGGGGTCAAAACCAAGACTGTTGCCGAGCACTAGCTTGACGTGGGGGTGGCGCTTGACCGCCCTTTGCATCTTCACGGGGATATCCAGCTTCATGTGCAGCCCCTCATTCAGAAAATAGGGCAGAAGAAGCACCTTGCGCGCGCCCATCTGAACACACTTTTCAAAGGTTTCTTCGAAGTGGGGCCCCAAACGTGACATGTTGCAGGTTTCCACGTTGGCATAACGCCCCTTTTTCTTTAGGCTTTCAGCCACGCGCACCATGGAGCGGTCCGCCCCGCGAACACGGCTGCCGTGTCCGAGCAAAATGGCCGCATCGAAGCGCTCCACAGGCTGCTTTGCTGGTTTGGTTTCCGATTGCTCCCCGGCGGCCAGGGTGCAAAGCGCATGAACGATGCTCACTGCGATAGGGCTGCCGCCACGCCGGCCGACCAAAGCAATATGAGGAACATCAAGTTCCAATAATTCCTCTTTGCTCTCCTTTACATGGACGAACCCGACCGGCGTGGCGATGACCAGAGCGGGAGATACGCCTTTTTCGATAATCAGGCGATTGAGTTCGAGGAGCGCCGTGGGGGCGTTGCCGAAAACAACGATTGCGCCATCAACCAAAGACCCGGCCTTGCGAACGGCTAACAGGGAGCGCGGCAGATTCAGACGCGTCGCTTCTTGAGCCACATCGTCATCTGCCACATAACAATGGATATGGCTCGATTCGTAGCGATCACAGACTCTGTGAAGACGGGGAAGGGAAAGTCCCGCCCGGATCATATTGGAATCGACGTACAGGGGCCGCCCGGCCTTCAAGGCCTTGATTCCCAAGCGGATGGCGTCGGGTGAAAAACGGATCGATTCCATGATCGAAAAATCTCCCGTAGTATGGATCATCCTGCGCACCACTTCCCATTGCGAGGCCGAAAAGCCGTGGGAAGGGGCTTTGCAATCGATGGTTTCAAAAGAGAGGGCCTCAATCTTACGGCCGTTCAGAGGCGTTGCAAAAAGATCGTGGATTTTGGGTTTTCGGGTCATGTGTCATTTTCCTTTTATAAAACGGGTCGATCCTCCGCGGTAAATACCGGTTTTGAATCGTGGATACCACTTTTTGATTATTTATTTTTGTCAATGAAATTCAAGGGAAGGTCTCTTCTCATCAATACGCTCAAAAAAGTCCATTGTGTCCGAATTTCATAGAAACTTCCTTATTTTCAGGGGCAGCTGCCGCCCACACTGATTTTGCATAAAAAAATCCCCGGACACATATTCTGAGCCCGAGGATTCCGTTTTTAATCCAGCAGTTAGATACAATGCCTCCACATCCACGAGGGGCAAGGTAAATAGATCGCTCTGAAAGCAGGTCTTCCGACTTCCGGATCAGTCTACTCGTCGCGCTTTCCCATCCTTATGGACAGTGGCTTTATTGCGACTTTCGTCCCCGGTTACGGCGGCGGGTCCGCGACGGGTTTTCACCGTCTTCCCTATTAAGGCCCAAGGGCCACTCACATGCTACATTGTAGTACAACATTCAATCCGGCGAGAGTCAAGCGAATTTTTATGGGTGAGCCGATAAATGAAAATAGTGAAAACCGTAACCATTTAATATTTTAATATATAACGTTGTTTCAAAGTTGATTTATTTCGGGTTCAATCGACTTTGGAATTGGGGAATTAGGGACAATGTTGATAAATTGTAAAAATCGGTTTATAAATGTGAAATGTAAAAAAATAAACAGTTTGGAATGGATAGATAAAAATAAAAGAGCGATAAACACCGAAGCCGGGTACGGGGGCCGACATGCCGCGAGGGTCAAGGCTGGAGGCTCCGGGGGCATCTGCGCGGATGACCCATAATGCTCATATTTTATTATGCGAACACCTATTTGCCAAAAGACAGCAACCATCACAGAATCCATCCGTGGAATTGTGGATCGGGTCACTTATCACAATCCGGACAATGGATGGTCTGTGCTCCGGGTATTGTCATTTAACAATCCACATCAACAAGAGACGGTGATTGTTCATCAAACAAAGGTGTTTGCGGGTGCGACGATGGAGTTTCAGGGCGCCTGGACGATTCATCCAAAATTCGGCCGTCAATTCAAAGCCGATCAGGCAGTGGAACGAAAACCGGCAACCACGGCCGCCTTGGAAAAATATATAGGCTCAGGCCTCATAAAGGGTGTCGGCCCTAAAACTGCAAAGAAAATCGTCAATCATTTTGGAGAAAAAACACTCGACATATTTGAAGGAAAGATCGGAAAGCTTACCGAGGTTCGTGGAATTGCACACAAAAAACTGGAAATGATCAGTGCGGCCTGGAGCGAACACCGGGCCATCAGAGAAGTGATGATGTTTTTGCAATCCCATGGCATCAGCACCCTTTTTGCCGTACGTATCTATAAAGAATATGGTGATAACGCCATCCCCTATGTGACCGAGGATCCATACCGGCTGGCAAACGATTTTTACGGCATCGGGTTTTTTTCAGCCGACAAGGTCGCGCTGAGCATCGGTCTTGACAGAGACAGTCTCCAACGAATTATGGCGGGGATAAAGCATGTTCTGGCCGCCAGTCGGGAGTTCGGCCACTGCTACCTCATGCAATCGCAAATCAGCGTCCAGGTAACGGAATTGCTGGAGCTTAATCTTGGGGATCGGCTGCCGGGTTTCCTCAAACAAATGGAGCGGGAAGGGGCGGTCATGGTTCGTGAACTCGACAAGGCAGACGGAGCAACCGAGTCCTGTTACTATTCCAAGTCTCTTTATTTTGATGAACAGTATGTGGCCAAAAAATTTTCAAACCGGAATCATCCGGCACAGATCGATAGTCAACGGGTCGAACGCTGGATTAAGCGTTACTGTAGGACCCGGAATTTTTTCTTGGGCGATGAACAGTCGGCTGCCGTTAAAGGCGTTGTGGGTGAAAAGTTTTCTATATTGACCGGTGGTCCGGGCTGCGGCAAAACAACCGCGACCCTGGTGCTGGTTAAATTGCTTGAAGCCATGGGACGGAAAGTTTTGCTGGCGGCGCCCACCGGCCGTGCGGCGCAACGGATGACCGATGTTATCGGAAAAGAGTCTAAAACGATCCACCGCCTGCTGGAGTGGCAGAGGGGGCAATTCAAAAAAAACGAAGAAAATCTGCTGGATGTTGATTTTCTTATTGTGGACGAATGTTCCATGTTGGATATCAACCTGACCGCATCATTGCTAAAGGCCGTTCCCGATCACAGCCAGACTCTTTTTATTGGCGATGCGGATCAACTGCCGTCCGTCGGTGCCGGTAATGTTCTGCGGGATTTGATCGCCTCCGGCAGGGTTGCCTGTTTTTATCTGAAAAAAATTTTTCGACAGGCACGGGAATCTCATATCATAAAATACGCCCATCAAATCAACAGCGGCGATATGCCCTATATTGACTCACCGTTTAAAAAACCTGAAATATGGCGGCAGGGAACGGATTGTCTGTTCCTGGACTCTGATGAAGTCACCCATGCACAACTCAGTTTTATCGCGAACGTCAAAAGATTCCATGAAAGAAAAAATATTACACCCCAAAACGAGCCGGCCACTGATTCCAATCTCTATGAATTTCGTATCAATGAGCCCTTAGTGCCCTATGAAACAGAGTTGACAATCCCCGAGAAATTTCAGCATGTTAATCTGGAAAAAGTGTGGCAGGCACAAACCGGAGTCGATGAACTAATGTCGGTTTTAAAGCAGGTTCACCCGTGGTCGTCGCTCCATTACGGCCTTAGTGCTTCCGATGTCGTCAGAAAGCTTTATTTAGAATGGATACCGAAATATTTAGGAACCAAAACCGAAATACAGATTATTTCTCCCATGACACGAGGCAGTTTAGGTACGTTTAGTTTAAATGAGATGATTCAGGAAGCGGCCAATCCCCCCCGGAAAGGAAAAAGTCAATTAAAGGTTGGGGAAAGAATGTTCAGGGTGGGTGACCGGGTGATTCATCGCAGAAACAATTATGATCTGGGCGTGTTTAACGGCGATATCGGTGTCATCCGCCAAATCGACAATGAGGAGCTGACTTGTACGGTTTCCTTCTTTCCAAATGGGCGGGAGGTTTTATATAAACGCGATGATATTTCTGAACTGGATCTGGCCTATGCCATTACCATCCATAAATCACAAGGGAGTGAGTTTGAGGCGGTTATTATCCCGGTTCTGACGCAGCATTTTAAGATGCTTTTCCGGAATCTTATTTATACGGCTTTAACAAGAGCCAGGGGTCTGGCTGTTTTGGTTGGAACGCGCAAGGCGCTGGCCATGGCCGTTAAAAATCAAGACACCAGTCAACGCCAGACTTTCCTCAAAGAACTTTTACGATCCGAATCAATTATCCGATGAAAACGCTTATTCTTGCAGAAAAGCCCTCGGTGGCGATGGATTTTGCACGAGGACTCGGTATCCGAGGCAAAAAAGACGGATATCTTGAAAACGACAGATACATCATCACCTGGGCCGTGGGACATCTGGTAACGCTTTTTGAGCCGCAAGACTACAATCCGGCCTGGAAAAAATGGAGTTTTGAAAACCTTCCCATCATCCCGGAGACGTAC
>SDBV01010399.1_pt1 | contig 12194 bp, 6 predicted proteins | sample 2277081 | NCBI WGS metagenome assembly SDBV01 (sample SAMN10402039, study PRJNA504765) | marine sediment metagenome | isolation source: marine sediment core GS10_PC15, 223 cmbsf | place: Arctic Ocean: Southern Knipovich Ridge | collected 2010 | reverse complement strand
CCATAACGTCTTAAGCCGTCCTAGGACGGCTTTTTTCTTTCTAGATTCAGCCAGTTATCCTATCTTTCTGTCTATTCCAGATCAGCGCCATCCATTGACATCCGGGGGCAACTGGGGGCAACATTGGGGGCAAGCCAGTAGTCGCCACAGTGAGTTGCCCCCATGCCTCTAACAAATACCTCGATCCGGAACGCCATACCTGCCGAAAAAGCTAAAAAGCTGTTCGACAGTGGCGGACTGTATCTGGAGGTGGCCCCCAGCGGGGGCAAGTGGTGGCGTTTTAAGTATCGCTTCGGCGCCAAGGAGAAACGCCTTTCTCTCGGTGTCTATCCCGACGTCTCTTTGAAGGATGCCCGCGACCGACGCGACGAGATGCGCAAGCTGGTAGCCAACGAGATCGACCCCAGTGAGAACCGCAAGGCGCAAAAGGCCGCGAAAGTCGAACGGGCAGGAAACAGCTTCGAGGTGATAGCGCGGGAATGGTTCGCCAAGCACTCCCCCAACTGGGTAGCCAGCCATGCCGACCGGATTATCAGCCGACTGGAGCGTGACATCTTTCCCTGGATCGGCGGCAAACCCATTGCCGACATTACTGCCCCGCAATTGCTGGAGGCCGTCCGGCGGATTGAACAACGCGGTGCATTGGAAACCGCCCATCGTGCATTAGGCAACTGTGGGCAGGTATTCCGTTATGCCGTTGCTATAGGACGAGCCGAACGCGATCCTTCCGCTGACCTGCGCGGCGCATTGCCGCCAGTGAAAGGCACGCACTTCGCGTCCGTTACCGAGCCCAAACAGGCAGCTGAAGTGCTCAGAGCTTTGGATGGCTATGAAGGCACCGTTACCGTGCGTTGCGCCCTCCGCCTTGCGCCTCTGGTTTTCGTGCGCCCTGGCGAACTGCGCCATGCACAATGGGAAGATATAGATCTTGACGCGGCAGAGTGGCGTTACATGGTTACCAAAACCAATACCCAGCACATTGTTCCCCTATCCCAGCAAGCTGTTGAGATTTTACAGGAACTGAAACCCCTTACCGGGAGTGGCAGGTATGTTTTCCCCAGCGCAAGAAATCCCAAAGGCGATAAGCCCATGAGTGATAACGCCATCCTTGCTGCTATGCGACGCATGGGCATCAGTAAGGAAGAAATGAGCGGCCACGGTTTTCGGGCAATGGCCCGAACCATCCTTGATGAAGTGCTTGGCTTCCGCCCGGACTACATCGAACACCAACTTGCCCACGCGGTGCGCGACCCCAACGGACGCGCCTACAACCGCACTGCCCACCTGCCCGAACGGCGAAAGATGATGCAGGACTGGGCGGACTATCTCGACAAACTGAAAGTGAGCGCAGAAATCATTCCCATAAACCAAAGCGCATGAGCCGTACCAGGGAGACGCTTAGGGGCGGAAAGGAACGGAGGGTGCGGTGGCGAACGAAGCCACGAGGCCAACCTGCCGGAGCTTGCGGAGGCAGACTGGCGGCCCTGAATCTGACACGGCCTAGCCCAGCGCGACGGTAGCCGAGTAGTTTGCAAGCGGCGTGACGGGCGGTCAGATATTCCCTATCTCAATTCGACCCAAGCCAGCAACTCATTCGAATAACCTCTATCTGGGTTCGCAATGCCGCGATAACCGAGTTCACGTTGTAGCGTTGGCTCTATGTGCTCGTGAAGCAGATTAGATCGTTCTGAATGCTCGAATAGAATTTGCCCTGTCGGTGCATTAAAACAGTCACGATATTGCTTTTCAATTGTGGGCACACGTTTACCTTCTTGATCCACAGCGATAGGAACCAGATGTGTCCCCGTATCTGGGCCAGTTCCGAAGGAATGTACCAGCCAGATACTGAGCACCGCTGGTTGTTCGAGACCGATAGTCGCGGTTGCACCTAACATTGAAAGCTCTGCTGCACGACATTGCTCAGATAATTCATTAGTGATTTTGTGATCAATTCCAATCAAGACTAGGCTGTCATCATCGTGAGCAAGATCACGATCCAAAGTGCAGATTACTGGATCTGAATTGGAAGCAATGGTCAGCTCGAATCGTTGATCATCTATTTGGCGATAACTACCACCGTTACCTTCCACGGCAGCGCGAAGAAACTCGATAACTCGAGATTTACTCTCGTCTATATCTGCTAATGGTTTATAATCATCCAGACTAAACCGATCCAGATCTTGAAATAATTCGAAAACCACCTTGCGTGCTTCCCTGGCGTTGGACATCGCGGCTTCCAATTCTTCACGAGTGCGCTTTAGTTCTGGATCAGATAGAGCTTCCCGATAAAGCTGGTCATAGCTCAAACGATCATTCAGCTGACCAAGAATCTGGCTATGGAGGTCTTCAGTAACATTGCCATGTTCATCAACTTTTCCTAGCGTGCGTGCAATCTCATTGAGTTTGTCAGTCAGCAGCAGGTAGATGCGACCTTCAATAGTATCTGACAACACCAGATTATAGACTTGTGCCGTATCCTTTTGGCCATACCGGTGGATGCGACCAATCCTCTGTTCTACATCCATCGGGTTCCACGGCAAATCAAAATTGAACAGAACACGACTGAACTGGAGATTGATTCCCTCTCGACCGGCCGCTGTGCAGATCAACACACGAGGCCCATCCGTCTTGCGGAAGCGCTTTTCTGCTGCCAGCTTCATACCATGGTCACCGCCTCTCAGAACCACAACACCCTGTCCAGGATAAGTCGCTTCTATTTCCCGTGATATCAAGTCCACTGTCGCTAGATAGGTGGCAAAAATAACGACCTTTTCATTCTGGTTTTCATTCCACAAAGCACCAAGACCACGTAGCAGTTTTTCAACCTTGGTTTCCTGATCTTGAGGGAAGACCGCTAACAGATCTGCAATCCGAAGTCGTTCCTCTGGCAGTGACAGCGCAACTGCCGTTGCCGCAACGTCTTCACCCTCGGCGGTAATCGTTTCCGAAGATTCCGACGATGCAACCGTGGCCAACTCTTCTTCATCTAGTTTCCGGATCAATCGGAGCTTGAGATCAGCAAGAATACGATCAACTTCTCCACGCCCTACTGCATCGTCAGGCAGTCCGCTTTGTCGATGAATCAACTGTCGCGCTTCATCCATTAATGCCTGGTGACCATCAATGTCTAATTCCTGATCCTTGAGAATCGCCTCGTGGATGTTCAACGCTAACTGGCGACGTCGCAATGTACTTCGAACAGCAGCAAAACTTGAGGCGGCGATCTTCTGGAAGATCGTCATCACAAAACCGAGTGCACGGCCCTGGTTGCCCTGCATCTTGGCTAAGTCGAAACCATCTTGCAGGTACTCCCGTAACTTTGCGTAAAAAGTATTTTCGGCCGGTGACATAGTGAATGATTCGGTATGAACCCAGCGTCTTGTAAATAGTGGCGAGCCATCAGGCGTACAGGCATCTGCCTTGGTACGTCGATAGACCACTTCATTCAAACGATGGCGTTGTTCAACCATTTCTTCAGGACTTTTGAACAAGGTAGGATTCAGTAATTGGATCAACATCCAGAAACGGAAGTGATCGCCTTGGTGCGGTGTGGCAGATAGCAACAGCAGATCGCGTGTATGGTCGCGCAACGCCTCAGCTAGTTTATAATTTTCTGTTTTACGAACCTTATTACCGTTCTTGTAAGCAGACAGATGATGCGCCTCATCGAACACCACCAGATCCCACGGCGGTGCCTCTTTCAAACGGTTAATACGTGCCCGTCGTTTCAGAGTATCGACACTAGCAATCAGCCAGTCATGCTTGGCAAAAGCATTACTCTTCCGATCCGTCACATCGCCCTGTGCGCCAAAGACTTCGAAATCAAGGTTGAAGACCTCATTCAGCTCACGATGCCAGTTATTCACCAAGCCTGCGGGCACGACGATCAGGGTACGCTTCAACTCTCCACGACTAGCCAACTCGCGCAAGATCAACGCCGTCTCGATGGTCTTGCCGAGACCCACTTCATCAGCAATGAGAAACCGTCGGGGCGAGGCTGTGGCCACCTGATGTGTTAGCACCACCTGATGCGGCAGAAGATCAATCCTCGCAGACGTCAGTGCTGCCGCATTTTCCATTAAAGGTAATGCATGGGCCTCTACATACAGCCAAGCACTGCGTAGTTGCTCCACCCCAACTTGAACATTGGAAATGATCTGTTCGGAACGACTGGCAGCAGGCTGAAGTGCCTCACCAAAAACCTGTCTCTCTCCACTGGGGAAAAAAGCCTGCACATAACCATTGGCAGCGATGCGAACAACCACACCTTCGCCAAACTCAGGATGTAATACCCGCTGGCCGGGCTGATAGCTAACCTCTGTCATTAACCGATTCCCTTCAACTGATCCGGGGGTGATGCAGTCCCGCCCAATGCTTGCCGTCGTAATCAGCCTGAGGATCATCAGTATTTAGCAAACGCTCCACTTCGTTCTCGGCACCGGAAAACAATAACCGACCGATGGGCAAACCATCACCATCAACACCGCGGTGCTTCCAAAAATACGTTTCGCTTGCCCCCTTCATAGAGATTCGATTGCGCCCACTGGGTGCCCACAGAATCAATCCAGCCTGTCCCTGATAAAAGTCCTGGAATGAAAGAATTGCTTCTTTCAGGTCGGTTTCAATCCATTTAACAGCGTCATCCCCACTGAGCACATCAAGACATCCCTCGAAGCCAGAAACCACCAAAGCATCGCCATCAGCAGCAGGAAGATCCTCTGGCCAGTTATCCACCAAAGCAAAAAATTGCCGTAATGACATCACATCCTGAGGGGTATTCAAACCAGACAAGACATCAGCATCCCACAGCAACGCAAAACCACAACGGGGCCAGCCCTGATTAAATCTTGTTCTTACCATCAGACTTCCTCCTCACCCAGCCCATCAAACAATGACAACTGCTGCACCTTGGCCTGGTTCTTAGACTCCCAATTCTGATAGAGCTTCGAAGCTGTGATCGCAGCATTCCTAATTGGAGAATCAGCTCCATGCGTTTTGAACCAGATCAAAATTGCGCCTAATGCTGGATGAGGTTTGAACTTCTCATTGTTCAGTGTCTCGCTGGCGTTAATGCCACTGCCTTCAAAACAGGCCCCGATCAGGAACATGGCCTGATCATAATCACTTTGCAGACCTTTGCGATGCTTACCGATCCACGCTTGGGCGAGATCAAGCGGCGAAGTAAAAAAGAAAACCTTCTTCTGCTCAAACACCCAACCCCGATTGGCAAAATCGGATGGCGCACTGCCGGTACCGCGCAGGAATTTCTGCATCTGATCACGAGGCAACTCACTGATACCATCAAATAGACGCAACAACATACGGGTGAAAGGCTCTGCGTTGTGGGGCGGTGTTTCTTTGATACCACCCGCTTCTTCTTCGAGTAGCTGATTGATACCTAGCAGTGCCTCCAGCACTGACATGGGCGTGTCTTGATCCTTGTAGACCTTGCCGTAGTGGCGAGAGAAATATTCCAGCGCCTTACCACGCCGAATTACTTGCAGGTCGGCTTCTGGAAGACCTTCCTCCTGATGATGTTCGAGCAGATCTTGCAGGTCGCGGACGTCATGCAGTACCTGTCTGCGTAGCTTGGCCCAGGAGATAGGCTTTGGTTCATCATTACGTTTTCGGCAAACATGAATAATGTCATACTCGATGGTTTGCGAACCAAACGTACCGGGCTTAGCGCCCTCTCCTTTGGTTTCATCACTTCGAATTGGATATGTTGCTTCGAGGTAAAAGCCTGCATTAAATAAAGATTCAAGGACAGAAACCCATGGCGCGTCTTCATTATGATGAAAAGTAAATCCAAGTAGGCCACTGGTTTTCAATATCCGCCCTGCTTCTTTCCAGCACTCTGTTAGTAACCGCTGGTAAAATAGATCTGCATTTGATATCCCTGTCTCCTCATCTCGCCCCGGTTGTCTAGCTCTGTTGGCTACCGCTTCGAGAGTTTTTGGTGTGTACTCAGCTGAATATTCATCTGGATAATTATTTTTGAGATAAAGCCTTAGCCATACATAGAAAAAATCTGAAAGCTCTGAATAATGAAGCAATCCTCCAAAAGGTGGGTCAGTTACAACCAGATCATAAGAGCTAGTTTCAAGCTTGCTAAGCTCAGTTGAAGATAAACAAAAAACAGATTCATTACCTACAGAATCATTGCAATTAACCTTTTCACTCTTACCCGTCAAATAACCTTGAAGCCCAGGCATTTGTTCGAGCAGACTGCCATTATGAACCAGTTCCCATGGGTTAGACGCCCAGTCTATGCTTGAGATGACACTACTATATTGGCTATTCCAATTTCCTCTTCCAAATTGAGCAAATACATTATTTTCCACCATCGTTGATTTTGGATGGAAATTGCTATTTGAAAACATTGGTTCCAATTTGTCCGCTGTAGTATTCCAGATAGTGAACATATTCTGATTTCTTAGATACTGTTGAAATACACCAAGAACATATTCGCGTGTTCCCACACTAAATTGTCCACATGTTGTAATTGCCTTTAGCAGACTTGTGAGGATTAATAACTGCCTGGCGCTGAACATCTTCCACCAATGTGTAAATCCATGGTTTGGGATGCCGCCATTATTCATGTGGGTCATAAACCCATAAGGCAATTCACTACGAGGCCAGTACGGTGAAAGTTCGGAATCCTTTTGTATGCTCCATTCTTTATACGCTGCATCAAAGGCAGCCGAATTATTGCCTTCGATGAAGTACCGCCCACCATATGTCTGGCCCTCCTCATTGCAATGAGGGCAATATCCTTGGTGAGCATAAATCGCCACTGGTCCGGTTTTCCCAGACGCCTTAACCGTGGTCAAAACATCCTGAACCGTTCCACATTCGCCGCAAGCATAGTTGCTGCGTTTGGGAACTGTCCCTCCATCTTTGCCCGTACGAATGAGAATGCCGGTATCCGGACAGGCAATCTCATCTGGCAACTTCCCGCGAACCTCGATCAACCGACATCTCTCTGCTCGGATCTGGTTCCAGCGAATCGTTTCCTCCACCGGATCATCTACACTCCCACCATAGAGAACGCCCTGTTCATCTTGCAACGCCTCACCTTGCAACCATTTCGGATGCACCAACAGTGACAGCTCAACCTTATTCTTCTTGCCTTTCCCCAGTGATCCAAAGGTCTCAGTCTTACCACAGCTAGGACATTCAGCGCTCTCCGGCGAACTATCGTATTTATTCAGTTTGGCAACCGCAAAGGGCCGCTCGGTATCAGCCACCACCAATGAAACAGCTGGTGCCATACGGACATCGCGCTCTTCCAAGTCGTAATCACAACCACAATGTTTGCAGGTACGCGCCCAGGATTTCACCGTGAGGGTTTTTATCGCCATCACCGGACTAGTCATAATTGGTGTGCGATGTCCACATCCTGTCACTTGACAGGGACCGTGCTTGGCCCAAAAGGCATAGATCATCTCCGGACCATGATAACTGTAATCCTTGCGATCCTCCGGCAACAGGTTCAGCGGATCAAAGTCATCGCCCATTACCTTGTTGGTACTGATTTGGGTCCATTCTCCTTTGTGACCACGCGGACAATCGCAGGCATAGAAAGGCATAATTTGTGGCTTAACCTCGGCCTCAATGTCTGCTAGTAATGCCTCGACCTCAGCCTTATCCACCTGAGCCATTTCGTTCTTGACCACGAACCAGGCGACCGGATTGAGATCGTTGCCAAACATCTGCATACCCAGCCGAGAACCCTCAACAACAGTCGTACCGCCACCCATAAAGATGTCGGCAACCTTCAGATCCTTGAATGCGCCTTTTGATTGATGATTACCGAAATAGGCATCCCAAACCAGCTTTGATGCTTCTGAGGGATCGTCTGGAGCTTTCATTCCTGAGGCCAACAACATTGCGCGGAACACACTGCTGTGCCGCCGCGCCCACCACTTCGACATCTGGTAAATCGGCTTGCCCGCATTGCCTTCGATGGCTGCAATTTGGTTGATGGGGATGATGGGAAAATCCACCTCGATACAGGTCGGTGGTCGATTGGGATCGGAAATATCGACTGTCTCGCATTTCCAAAGCTTTCCCGCATTGACAGCTTTTGCGACTTCTTCCTTCAGCCATTCATCCTTTTTCATACCCTTGGTCTTCCAGGGTTGATCGTTCGCCATGCTATTTGTTCCTGCTAATTTCGATAAAGGGCACCGTGACTTCGAGAATGCTCAAGCCGCCATGAGTGAGTGTTGGGTAACCACCATGACTTTTCCATTTTCGGCGGCCGTTGACGAAAAGATGGCGACCATGCGCACTATCAATCGCGAGGTCGATGGGTGGCACCCAGGGACCAGCATCTTGACTGCTGCTGATGGCCCGACCACTCTTGTAGAGATTCTTGAGATATTCGGTCTGTGCTTTGTTTGAGTCGGTAAATTGCCCGCTGGCGGCATAGCCGTGGTCGGCGGTAATAACGAGACGGCGTCCTGACGCAAGGCGGTCGATCAGAGACCAAAATGCATCGCTTGTTAAATGGGTTTCAACCTCTTCGGTGAGCGTCTGAAGACCCTTGCCAGGGTCGTTATGATCATGCAGGCGATGATCTGGCCAATGATGCCAGAACACCCAGTCCGGTTCTGATCCGATGAGTTTGGCGCAATCGTCCCAGGCTATATCGACTGATTCGGTACGTGCCCCCGGAAAAACGTGGGCATTCCCGGCCCCATTGTTACCCAAGGCAGATCGTTGGGCAAAACCGAGGGCCTTGGCAAAAGGCGTGGTGTTTGGGGGTAGTTCTGCGCAAGTTGAATGTGCATCGTGCACGGTATAACCACGGTCTTCGGCTTGATGCAGTATCCAGGGAGTCTCGCGTAGTGAGAAGGCATCAAGGATCAATACGGCACGCCCAGGCGTGTGCGATGACCACCAATCGGCAAGTACCTTTGATGTTTGGGGCGCCGAGGTTTCGTAATCAACCCATAGATCCCAGCCAGCGGTGGCCAGATAGTGATCTACTTCACCAAGACTACGATCACGACTGAGCACTTCTGACACGGCTTTGCCGGATGTGATTGGCTGTGAACAAATTTGCCACGCGTGTTCTCGAATGGCCGACCAGGCATCCTTTGGTTGTGCGTGTTGCAAGGTCTGAATCAGATCGAGCGGAAGAGTCATTGCTTATCTTCCTTTTCAAGATCCAGCCCATAGGTCATCCCGTCGGGTAATTTCCTGATCAGCTCTTGCAGCTGCGCACCGGTGAGTTGTTCCACCTTGAGCACCAGTGACCGAACTTGTGTTCCAGTGCCAACACCCCATGTTTCTACCTGGCCAAGCAAATTGAGGGATGATGTAGCCGGGACGGAGCATTGAGTATAGCCAGCCCCGCCGCCGAAGATGTCGCCGGTGCTGGGGCCAGGTGTTCCACCTGCGGCCCCTTCATCAGCGTCTTCACCTCCACCTGTCGAACCACCACTATTGTCTGGTTGTGAATGACCACCAGTGTCTGGTGTTGGTGATTCGCCAGAGCCGGGTTGGGTGACCCCACCTGTGGCCGGGACATTCTGCGGCAACAGTATATGGGTCTCATCCAGATGTTTCCCGGAGCCAAGCTTTCCACGCATGCGTCGGTAGACTGCATCCTCGGATTCGCCATCGAGTGCCTGAAGGTATTCCATTCCGCGCAGGTTGATAGCAATTTTTCCACGGGCGCAGAGGTGAATGATACGTTCCTTGATCAGTGTTTCACCCAGCCATGGAATACAGTCTTTTCCACCAGGGCGTGGTTCTTTCAGTTCTTTGAGTAGCTTGCCAACCGGTTCGTTGTTGGGCGCTGCATTCAAAATGAATTCATCAAAGTCTTCCGGGATGAATAGATTTTCACGAACACTCTTATCGATTGCATCCGGAATCTTGGTGCCTTCTGCCTTGTGACTTTCTATAGAAAATTGACAGTTCTTTGGTTCCTGAAAATTCCAGTTGGAGATGATGGCAAAGCGATCAAATCTTGCCTTGAGAATCTCACGCAATTCCTTCTGATATTTGGTTTGCAGCCTGCCGTATTCGGAATTTTGTTTTTTCCACTGTTCAGCCAGGTAAACACACCGAGCCAGCACGAGGAGGTCACGGTCGAGAAACAGACTTCTTGAACCGTCTCTGGGAATGAGAAATCGAACTACGTTACGATTGGTTTGCAGATTTTCTCGTAACCATTCGCCCAGCACAGCATCAATTTTGGAAGGCGCTTCTGGTACCACCAGAATTGGAATACGGTTGCCCCATTGCGCGGGCGTGTCGCTCTCGTCCATATCCGCCCATGGATTGGTCTTCCAAGCCTGTGGTAATACAATAACACGATACGGTAGATCAACGCCGCTGCTGCCTTCTAGAACATAGCGTGTCTCTTTGGCTAAATGCGTGCGATCCTCTTCATACTGAAACAGTTTATCGTTGCGAGCACTAGCAATGAGCTTGGCCTGGGGATTTTCCTCTTCCTTAAAAATGTAGCGATTGCCATCCTCGTGAATGTTGAAGCTGTTCTCAACGATGGTCACCAACTCCACCTGAAAGCTGTTGTCATCGACAGGCTTATCTCGGGTGACATCGACGTGGAGTGTTTCCAAATCTGCTCCGGCCTGATTTACCTCGGCTAGTGATCGCAGCCAGAGGGCACCAATGATCTCTTCAAGGTGGGGTAATTTCTGGTCACTGCCAGCAATGGCGTCGTTGACGGCCTCAAGATTTCGTAGTGCCTTCTCCCTAAGTTTGGCGTGATGTTGGTTCGCTACGGAATCAAGTAGTGCGGCAATACCACTTGCTTCGTCGTCTGGACGAAAATCAGCAGCCGTTAGGATGGCTTCATCCTCACCATTACGTTTGAAGAGATCGGCCAAAATTCGTATTAGATCGCGCGTGCCCTGTGCACTCGTTGCAATTAAGACCTGGTCCTCCAGCAACTGCATAAGATGAGGCGCGTAAGGCCAAGCCTCCAGAAATTCGTCATGTATTCTCCCCTGCTCCGCTGGTGCGACACTCTTAAGCCGGAAGTATTCACTGATATGATTACCGATCAACTCCTCTATTGCTGATGCGTCCACTTGGATGCGGTTCTCAAACAATCTGTGGAGCAACAAGCGCAAACGATCGCTCTTGGCCGATGGCCCCTGAAAATCTACAATGACAGGATTGACGCGCTGGATCTGCTGAAAAGCATCGGTATTACCATTGCGCACAGAAACAACTAAAACTAGATACTCTGGGTGTTCCTTGGCAATCTCGGATAGGATCTGAATGAAATTGAATGCCCAACTCCGCCATGGATATTGTTTCGTGTTGGTCAGGCCGTCGTACCAGGTCTGAAACTCATCAAGAATCAGAGCAGTTGGGGTGTTTTGGAACATTTCCAGTAGGATTTCGTCGCTAGGAATATCCGGTTTCGCATCCCCAAGAGACTCCCACTTGCCTCGGCAATAATCGCCATAAGGGTGTTTGTCGAACAGTAAATCCCATAGATATTTATAGTGCTGCCTGTGAAGGCTTTCACCAATGACGTGCATCCCATCACGAAGAGGGAGGGCGCTAATTTTTGAATCACCCAATATATCGGACCAGTGATCCAGCCACTGCTGGGTGGCCGCATGATCGGTGAAAGCGTGATAAAGCACCGCCATCAAATGTGACTTACCTTGCCCCCTTTCACCTATTATAGTAACTGGTCTACCTTGGGCTGGCCCAGCGGCTTCAATTATTTTCAACACATCATGTGATGGATAGGTAATTCGCAGAAAATTCGCTGCAGAAACCTGTGTGGCACCAGTATTATTCTTGTTTGTCAGTTCTATTGACGTGCCTTTTAAGCGACGACCCTTAAACTCATCTCGCAGGGTTAGATTAAGCATGGTTTTCTCCATAGCTGATTGGTGCACACCGTAACTGCGCTCATTTTTTCGATTTTCTGTATCACTTCTTCGCGCCTCGCGACTCCTGAATGGCAATGCCATTTCGCTCACAGTGATTCCGGATCAGCACCGCGACCATATTGGCGATGGAACGGTGCTCACGATTGGCAGTGGTGCGCAGTGCTTCTTTCAACTCCGGTTCGATACGAAAGGTCAGCATGGTGGTTTTTGTTGTGGCCATTTTTTCCCCCCAAGCCTCATACTGTGAATGTACTGTAAGGTACTGTAAAGTCCCATATAATCCAAGGGATTGAAAAC
>SDBV01010398.1_pt1 | contig 12195 bp, 8 predicted proteins | sample 2277081 | NCBI WGS metagenome assembly SDBV01 (sample SAMN10402039, study PRJNA504765) | marine sediment metagenome | isolation source: marine sediment core GS10_PC15, 223 cmbsf | place: Arctic Ocean: Southern Knipovich Ridge | collected 2010 | reverse complement strand
GTATGGAGGATTCGTGGCCCTAGTGATCGCCGTAATCGCCCTGACAAGCTGATGTACCGAAACCCCGTCCTCCACGGCATGGCTAGCCTCATCGGAACCACAGCCTGCCTGATAATCGCCGTGGAGTTGTACGAAGACCTGACGGAAGGCAAGTCACACTTCAGGCTCCCCGGGCCTATTAAGGTCGCGGCCCTGTGTGGGTTTGCATTCTGGGCGGTGCTGGAAGCCCAGAAGGTACGCCGTCGATTGGATAATCTCTTGAAAGGAGAGAAATGAACGTCAAGATTACTACCCCTGAGAGTGAAATGGAGTTCGATGTCCCAGAGAAAAAGCTGGAATTGATACGAGCAGTGCTGTTTGAAGTGGCGACGGGGGCTAAGAACACCCCGAAGTAATGTACCCACCTAAAGAACGAGCAGCCAAGCTCTTGGCCGTAGGTGAGTCCATCGAGGACGTCGCCAAGGCAGTCAAGAAGACCGAGGAGACCATTAAGTTGTGGCTCCTTGAGCCTGACTTCCGACAGATTCTCCTAGAGAACGCTGCAGGCGCCGCCATCCGTATCATCGTAGGGTATCTCACAGGGGAGCACTACGACAAGGACAATGCGATGGTGGCCCTAGGCCTGCTGCGGATGAATAAACCGGTCTCTCCTCCACGCAACGGGGGAAGGAAACCGGTCTCCGAAGACGAGACGGACATCGACGAGTTCAGTGTTGACCAGCTAAAGCGCCTCAACGATGAAGAGTGACGAAGCCAAGTACGCCGGATGGCCAGACCGAGACCCGTATCCGTATGGAACCTGGGTCGATGGTGTCCGAGTAGGCTGGTGGAACGGACGCTGTAAGCGTTGCTTCCAAAAGAGAACAGAGAAGGGCCACGACCCGTGCATCGCTGATTGGCCTAAGGTCAAGTCGGCTTGCTGTGGGCACGGCGAGGGGCCTGGGTACTGTGTGCTAGAAGATAGTGACTAAACTCTCCCCCGAAGTCCTAGAGCGGGTAGCCAAGGCCCGAGAGGACTTCCCCACCTTCGTCGCCCTCATCTGGAAGTTCTCCCCCCTCAAGCATCAACGAAAATGGATGCGGGAACTCAAGCGCATGGTCAAGGGGGAGATCAAGGAACTCCTCATCGTCGCCCCCCGGGGCTCGGGCAAGTCCGCCTTGGTGGGTGTACTCTTCCTCACCTGGATGATCGGCCGCAACCCCGAGAAGCACTACGGGCTGATCTCCTACACGGACAAGATCGCCTACCGCCGCTCCCGGGCCATCAGGAATATCATCGAGTACGATCCTATATTCAAGTTGATCTTCCCTGGGTTGGAGAAGGACCCTCGCCAGTGGTCTCGGGAGTCCTTTGCCCTCAAGCGACCGGACACCACTGACATACACCCGACCCTCATCGCCGCCGGCTCGACGTCCGCAATTATCTCCTCCCGTCTTCATGGGCTAGTCTACGACGACCCCCATGACGAGAAGAACTCAAAGACCCCTACGAAGCGCCGTGAGGTCGTAGAGACGTATGATATGTCCATCTACCTTTGCTTGGAAAAGGATGCATGGACGGCCTGCATCGCCACCCGCTACGCCGACGATGACTTGCCAGGTATCTTCATTAACCGCGGCTTTGAGACTATCCACCAGCGGGCCATCACCCAGAGTTACAACACCAAAACCAAGAAACGCAAGGAACTAAGTTACGCACCTGAACTGAAGCCCCTCGCCCTCCTCAAGAAGGAGCAGGAGAAGAACCCGTTGGTCTTCGCCCTCCAGATGCAGGGGGACACTACCGGAGGCAAGGCCGCCATCATCAGGAAGCTAGTGACCTACCAGGCGGATGAACTCCCCGACCTACAGGAACTCCTCATCCAAGCAGGGACGGACACCAATTACAAGGACGGGGAGGCCAACGATTACGTCGTCATCTATGTCGGGGGCCTGGACAAGAAGGGTAATGTCTGGATGCTCCACAGGGAGAAGGGCCGCTGGGACGTGGACGAGCTGGCCGAACTGTTCATCGAGCTCCATCGGCTCTGGCGGTACTCCAACAACTGGATTGAGGACACAGCCAAAGGAACGCCAGCGGTTACAGTCCTGAAGAAGAAGGCAGCCTTCGTCCCCGCCGAACTCCAAGCCCCCTCCCGTGGCGGGAAGAGGTCCCGGGCTTCCTCCATCGCGTCCTACTTGAACAGCGGTCAGGTGAGGTGGCCTTCCAACGCCTCCTGGTTTAAGGACGCCGAGTACTACCTCACCCACTTTGGCCATACCGACTACGACGACGACCTGGATGCCCTGTTCATGCTCCTGAGTAATATCCTGAGATGTATCCACCCCCAGAACTATGGCGTCGGGCGCCCGAAGAGAAGGGTGACCATCGGTGGGGGACGGAAGGGGATCAAGATTCGGCGACGTCGGTAGTGACACGCGCCCGTAAGTGTGGTATAATAACGGTTGACGCTGTGCCTACTTTGTTTATTATCGAAAGGCATACATGCCAACATCCCGAACGCCTCTAAGTGGTACAGAGGCTAGGCGTTTAGAAACTGAACTCCGCAAGACTTGGGGGCCCGCCAACTCGCGGGACCAACGGATGCGCGACCTCGTTAACCGTAAGAACAGGGTCGAACTCCTCCCCGAGACCCTTGACCTCAACGTCGAACCTGTTGAGTTACATACCGGCCGCGCCGGCTCCCTCATCGACCACGCCCAGACTTTCGTGGGTTCTCTACCTTCTGTGGCTATCGAGCCCGTCGATCTCACTACCGAGGAGCGCCGGGAGTCGGAGCAGACTGAGCGGGCGTTCAAGGCCCTGTTCGTCAAGCAATTAGTGGCGACGGGTTTCTGGAGTAACGCCGGCCGTGGCAGTCTCGTTACAGGACGAACTGTTCTGACCTGCCTGCCCCTGCCCTCCGTATGGACTACCGTGGAGGGATTCCCGGTACGCCAGAAGGGTCAACGGGCCCAAGCCTACATCAACCAGGTCAACCAGTGGAAGCGAGACTCGGGTAAGGAACCCATCATCATCCAGTCCATCCCAGCAGACAGGATACTACTCAAGCTGGACTCGAACGACAAGGTTCTAGTCGCCCTGGAGACCAAGGCTGTATCGGCTGAACTCGTAGTCGACGCCCTGGGGAGTGAGATAGTCCGAGAGCTACTTGCCATGAAGCGCCTCCAACGGTACGACCAACTGGAAGTTCTCCAAGTCATCGACGACATATTCGTGTCCTACTATCTCATTAGTACCAAGCCAATCCGGCCAGAGATGGCTAAGGACGTCCATATGTCCCAGGGGTACAAGAGGCTGGCCTCCTGGCAGCACGGACTGGGTAAGTGTCCCGTGGTGTTCGTTCCCGGCGTCAAGACCGACGAGAGGGAGTACGAACTTCGGTTCAAGCCCTTCCTGGCCGACGCCGAGGAAGACCTCCAGATTTACGACTTCTTGATGAGTCGTCTTGCTACGATGGTCAAGGCGTACTACTTCCCCTCCTTCATCTGGACGTTGGATGCAAATGCTAATGAGTTCCAGAACCAAGAGAGACCCCAAGAGAACATTAACATCGGTGGGACGACTACTAAGTATCGGGACGAAAACATCGAGGCCCTCAGTATGCCAGCTAACCTCCCCGATGCTGTCCTCCTCCAGGGGCAGTTGGACGAACTCATCCAACGGAACACTCTGGAGGATGTCCTGTTCGGTAAAGTCCAGGGGGACACGGCGGCCTTCGCCATCCGCCTGCGTATCAACGTCGCCAAGCAGGCCCTCGTCCCTCACGTTAAACACCTGGCTATTGGTCTGACCGAGATCTACGAGTTGGTCACCCGAGCCATAGAACATTTGGGCGAAGAAGTAATCATCGACGGGGAGGAAGTCACCCCCGCGATGGCGATTAAGGCCCGCGGTCGTATCAGCGTAGCCGTAGACCCACGACTCCCCGGTGAGGAAGGTATCGACCTCCAGAAGGCTGCGATGGCTACCAACCTGAGACTCCCCGAGTCATGGATTTGGGAGACGATCCTTGGGATTGACGACCCCGCGACGCTCTCGCTTCTTCGGGACGTACAGGAACTTGAGGAGCTGCCAGAGGTCAAGGAACGCTTACTTAGAGAAGCACTAGAGATGCTACAAGTGAGGATTGAAGATGAAGAAACAATGGCGATACTGGATGTACTTGATAAGTTCGGAGACCAGTTGGACCCAGAGGTCGTCGCCGCACTTCAGGCACTTGCTACGGGACAGACGGCGGGCGAGGCTGGCGGGGCTCCCCCTCCTCCCCCTCCGGGAGGTCTAGGCCGAGGACCCTTCCCCGAGGAAGCCAGTAACCAAGCTGTTGGGGGTGGGCGAGGACTCGGTACAACCAACGCTCCTACTCCCAGCAACATCGAGACCGGAGAGGCCGGAGTGGGCAGTGAGGAACTTCCATAATGTCAGTATCGAAGAAGAGGATGCCCACTCAGAAGCGGCTCTACCCTACACAGAAGGAACTGGACGAGAGGCGCATATTCGAGGATAAACATCCTCATCTAACGAGGAATAAATATGCCTGAACATCCTCCTACCCCCGACTCCCTGAACACCCGCCTTATGACCAAGGCCAAGATGCTCTCGGACAGCTTAATGGAGAGGCGCGAGGCACTGGGCAAGTCCTTGGGGGAGCCAGTCAAGAGTGACAAGCTCTCCCAAGAAGAACGTAAGACCCAGTACAAGGAGCTAATCGCTAGCCCAGAGATGCTGTTCAACTCTCTGGCTGGCGCCGCAATCATAGGCCGTGACGGCCGCCTGCGTATCTCCAACAAGATGATTGATGCCTTCGTGGAGCTGTCGGGCTAATGCCCCCCAAGACTGCACTCCAAGCATTTGATGAACGTATCGGCCCCAACGATCCTGCACGTGAGGCGTTGGCCCAGCGGTTCGGAGAGTTAAAAGAACTCCAAGAGCGCGGCGACCCGGCGCTCCAGACCGGTTCCAAGTTCTTCTCGTCTCGACATGGCAAGTTCGTCGAGGAAGTCTTGGGTGGTATAGATGGCCCCCCACTCCCTCCACCCCCAGGGGCAGGAGGAGGCGGTGGGTCTGCACTGACCTTCGCCCAGACCGAGGCCGGTGTCCGATTAGCTGCCTCTCTTGCCCGTGAAACTGAACGTACCTCTGGTCGGGAACGACTGAAGCTGGAAGATACTCTTAATTCCTTGGCTATGGACCTCCTCCCCCCAGCGGATGTAGAGACCGCCATGAAGCAGGTCCGCCGCGGTGAGCTGGTCAAGTCCAAGCTGGCCTTTCAGGCAGTTCTGGAGAACCTTGCCGACGAGGCCCGGAACGCCGAGCGGAGGCGTGACCTTGCTCTGGCCGAGGAGAATGAGAAGCGAACACTGACTAATGCCCGGGCCCGGATCACAATCGACATGATGGGCCGTGACCTTGGTAGAGCTATCATATTCGCCCTTGGTGGGGCTAACGGTGGTGGCGAGTAATGGCTCTACCTGGCACATCTCTATCTCGGTTACTGGCCCAGAGGCATCAGACACTCAAGGGTAGTACAACTCCTAGGACTCCTACCCCCACGCCCACGCCTGCACCCCTACCTCCTCCTCCTTCCCCTGGTGGTGGAGGACCCACACCCTTCTCCCAGACGCGGGCGGGAGTTGTCTTCCAAGCTGAACAGCAGCGGCAGGCCCTTACCATCCAGCGGGAGAACGCCGCTGCACTGGCCCGCAGGCAGCAACGCGACAACTTAATCCGCCAACAGAGGGAGCAGACGTTCCAGCGGCAGCAGCTCCAACGACGAATTGCGGAGGAGCGGCGCATCCAAGCGGAGACTCGTGAACGTGAGCGGCAGGCAAACATTAGCCAGCTCCGAGTCGAACGCCAGGGTACATTCGCCCAACTCATGCAGTCAGGCGACCAAGTGCGGGCCGCAGTGTTCGCCCTGGGCTTCGGCCCCGAAAACGATGCCTTCGACGTGCGAGCTAGGTCTCTTGGTACTACCGTCCAAGAACTCCGAGGCGCCCGAGCTCTGAGGGGTACAACCCAGGAAGCCCTTAACCGAGTCCTGGGGCGCCGTGTCGGCACCGAGCTAGTACGGCCTGGGGTGACCATTGGCCGAGAGGGTATTACTGGCCTAGGCCCCGCTATTGGGGCCGCTCGCCAATTCGTACAAGGAGGCGCTGACATTCAGCAACTCCTGACAAGTGCGTTCGGTGTAGGCTCCCTTCGTGAGGGCGATCGCCCGGGTATCTCCCAGGCCCGATTGGCCGAGCTTATCCAGAGCGTCGTACCTATTGGAGTCCTGTAGTGGCTCTCCCCTTTGGAGACGGCCCTGTAATAAAGAACCCTTCTTTCGTTACTGGCTTCGAGACTCCCGATCAGCGTCTCCGGCGTCTGCGTGAGACTAACGACGCCCTCAAGAAGAACCAGGAGAGGGAAGAGGCCCGTAACGCCCAGCGACTCCTCGACCAATTTGACCGCCAAGACATACAGGATATGCGGCTCTCCCCAGCCTCCCCGCCTAGAACTCCTGAGACTCCTCCTGACCCAGACGAGCAGATACGTCTAGCCATAGGATCACAGGATCGCTACGAGAGTTTCCTAGATGATCGCCTCGGGTCATACGAGTCTACCTATGGGACGCCGCTCCTCTTTGGCTCTCTGGCTTATGGTGGCGCCGAACGCCTAGCCCTTGATGATTGGCGCAAGGAGCAGGGCCATGTTCCCGACGATATTGTCCAAGAGAGGGCAGGCATCAACGTTGGTGGCTTTGGTGAGATTGACCTTATCAACCGTTCCCGTGTCTTGAGAGAGGGAGTCACCCGCCCCCCACCTGATGTGGCTTCTGGCTACGACCTTGTAGTGGACAACCTCGTTGCTGACGTTGCCGCCGGCTTTGTCAAGGGTGGCATCCCCCTAGAAGGCGGAGCCAAACGTGGGGTATCTGAGGAGCAGGCCCTTGAGTTCGCCCGCGATGGTATAACTCGCGGCCTAGATGAACTCGCCGCAGACATCAAGGCTGACAACCCCAACATCGATGACCAGACTGTCAGGGAGGTTCTGTACCGAGGACTGAGAACCCAGGACCACCTGTCAGATGTCCTTGACGAGATGGGCTGGCCTCGTGACGCCGAGGGGTTCATTGACCCCCCATTAAGTGCCTACGAAGAAGCTGAGAGGCGGGAGGAAGAGGAGAACGGTAAGTTCTTCGAGGGTCTTCCTGTTGACCCAGGCTTCTTTGGGCAGATCGAGCGTCTATACAACAAGAAGTGGATACCCACCTTTGGTGGCCAATTCGAGTTGGACATAGAGGGTCGCCCCGTAGTCGAAGACGGGAAGCCTGTCATCGGGGAATCTACACTCCAATTCAAGTCCTTTGATGAGCTCCATGTCGCGGGACAGAAGTTCGCGGACCCCGTGGCCTCGATCCTCCTAGATGGGATCGCCGCCCCTGTCCGAGTAGGCGAGCAGGCTTTTGGAGAAGTGACTGGCGTTGAGACCACGGCGGTCTCAGGTGCCCTTCAATCCCAACTAGCCGAGGACATTCTCTCTGAAATTATCTCCCCCGAGTACCTTTTGATTGCCCTACCCTTTGCGGGCGCCGGCGTGGCTGCTCGCGGTACACGCCTGACTAAGACCCTACAGCTAACCTCAAATCTATTTGGTGCTGGGGGACTAGCGGTGTCCGCCCCCGTTGGTCTGTTCAAGCTGGGTAGGGTTGTCCTTACATCAGGTGGCCGCAATATCCGCGGTGTGTTCCGGGGACTGACGGCGGTTGCCCGGAACCCACAGGCATTAAAGAACCTCCCACGCGCCATTCGTAACGACCCCCTATTCCAGCGTGGACTGCGCGGGCTCCAAGAGGCCCGGGCCGGCATGTTTGGTAGGGGTGGTACTGGCAAGCAGTACATCCGGGCGATAGGCGGGGATGACCCCGTGCGTCTTAGACAGGTTCAGAATGACCTACTCCAAGGTGCCCCCTCCTCTGTTGACAATCTACCCCTACGTCAGGCGGTCATGGGTGACCTAAGCTCTGGCCGTAGTTGGGCAGAGATTGTGGAGACCGGAGTGACCCCCCAGAGCGGACTCAGAGGTTGGAAGATCGAGGAGTCCGGCCGGATCACACGCCAGGTGGGGAAGATTCGGATGGAAGGTCATGTCTTTGCCGAACATATTACAGTAGATACTATCGGAAAGGGTACTATAGCCAACCTACGACGGGTGGAGGAGGACATCGCCCGGCTTGTCGTAGGCACAGGCAAACCCATGAGGACGGCCGTTGTCAATGATCGCCTTATCCCCGTTCTGGAACGTAGTCGAAGCTACACCGAGATCGAAAGGTTCGTCCCTGAAGGACTAGCGGAGGCCCGAGGGATCATCGAGGCCCGTACCGGCCGGCCCCTCACTACCGAGTTTGGTAAACGGCAGTTTGAGATGTCAGTGAGTTCTGCTCAAGAGATTCTGGGGGAGGTTCCTTCTTTCTGGTTAGGCACGGCTGGCGAGCGTGGTGGTGGCTTCCTACCCTTTGGCCTCGGCAAGCGTGTCGAGGTAACAGAGAACAACATATTCACAGCCCTGAGCAAGGGGGAGCCAGTATCCCACGCTAGTCTACAACGAGTAGTCCGCGAACTAGAAGTACTACCCGTCGATCTTGTAGAACGGGCTACTAGCTTGGAGATGATAGAATTACTCCAAGCCCGCCGGGTGTCCCAGTCTCTCGGGACCCAGGCCGCGACTAAGCTAAAGAAGGCAGAGCTATTTGAGATGGTCAAGGACGCGGGCCTACCACTGAACGAGAAGGCCACCCGTAACCAGCTACTAAAGGAACTCTCTGCTGCTTCCAAGAGAGGCGAGGACACTTCCAAGGCCATCGAAGGGCGGCTATGGGAGGCCCTCAGTGATACCGATGTAGTAGACCTATTCCAGTTGATCTCGGAGGGGAAACTTCAACCTGGCATCAGGCCCACACAACTTGTCCCCGACGCCAGCCTTAACAAGCTCAAGGACGCTGCCTTTAATCCCTCGGCGTCTCTCTCTGCTCGGACCAAGAGCATAGAGAGCTATGTTGCTGGGGTTGAGAAACTTGCCGCCAAGAGTACGGGCGCCCAGAAGGTCATCTTGGAAGCTCAGGCCAAGCAGGCTCGCTGGTCATTTGATACCCAGTTTGGACTCAAGCCCCTAGTTGAAGCACAGACTGACATTAGGGAGAGTCTACGTATCCTAATCTCGGAACACCGTGGTACGGTCGAAGAACGTCTTGCAAAGTTGGCTACTGGGCGCTCAAAGGAGATCATAGACGAGGTTAATCTCTTCCTTGATCGCTTCCCCAAACTGAGTAAGACTCAGCGTGACCGGATGAGCAAACGTCTCTTAACCCTAACTCTCGATGCTGAGAGTGGTGTTGAGATTTACGACGCCGGCGTCCAGCTAGAGACGATGCTGAAGATAGTCGGGGTCGACCAAAAGCTAAAAGATCAAGCCTACCGCGCCCTCCAGATATTGACTACCAGAGGAGCAACCCCGAGCCCTTCTGAAATCAGCGCCATGCGTAAGATCCTTGACCCTGTGCTGGGCAAGGGTGCAACTAGCCAACTCCTTAACGCACGGACATTGACTGTAAAAGGGCAAGAGTTAGTTATCAATAGCATCGGGCTACCCCGTGCTCTCATGGCCTCCTCTGACCTCTCGGCTCTCGCAAGGCAGGGGGGAATCATAGGTCCCCGTATGCCTATACAGTGGGCCAAGATGGGGCGCCGTTCTATTCAAGCCTTCTTCCAACCAGAGTATGCAGATGACGTTCGTAGGTCTATCGTCAACAGTGGGGTCATCCGTCTGGAGGGTGGGGAGGTAGTTGATATATACCAATATGCTACCAAGAACTCTGGTCTGTTCCTAGCCTCCGATGCCGGGCAGTTGGGCCTGACCTTCAAGGAGGAAGAGTGGATGACCCACTTCGCCTCCAAGTGGGGTTGGCATCTGCCCCGAGACGCCAAAGGTAACCTGTCTCTGAAGTTTTGGGACTTAGAGAAGGTGCCTTTCTTTGTCCCCCTAGCCCAAAGCGAACGGTCCTACGTGATGGGGCTTGACAAGCTCCGTATGGACTTCTTTAGTAACGAGATGAAGAAGTTTATTCGACGTGGCATGGCCAACGGGAGATCACCCACCTTGGCTGATTTCAAGGACCTCGCCCTGTTCACAAACAATGCCACAGGCCGTGGCAAGATGTGGGAGTTTCTACGGAGCTCAACTCCGATCCTAAATGCCCTACTCTTCGCCCCTCGGTTGGTCATTTCCCGCGTTGCTCTCATAGGAGACGTCGTCCGGTTTACAGTTAAGGGTGGCCCCATGCGCCGGGCGGTCTGGGAGACCCTGGCCGCTGATGGTGTAACGTTGGCTGGCGGGATGTTCCTGATAGTTACTGCCCTGAACGCCGCCGGCCTTGATGCTTCAGTAGACTTCCAGAACCCCCTTAAGAAGGGCGAGGACGGCAAGTTGAGGCCCAACACGGACTTTATGAAACTCGTAGTGGGGGATTCTCATATTGATTTCCTAGCTTCGATGGGTCCAACACAAAGGCTGATGGTCGGTCTTGCTGTCGCAGCATACCAGGGCAATGGTGAACTGGCAGCTCAACTAGCTGAGACCTTTGCCCGGAGTAAGGAAGCCCCTGTTCCTAGTGCCCTCCACGATGTCATCTCCGGCCAGGACTTCATAGGTGGGAAGATCGACCTGTCCCTTAATGACCTGCTGCTGGATGTCGTCGCCTCTCGGAGCATACCCCTTAGCTGGCAGGGGCCGATTGAGGCCATCGCTGCAATGCGCGGGGAGTTCGACATCGACACTGGTGAGGCTGTCATCGACTTGGCCACCAACAAGCCCAACAAACTTGAAGCTATCCAGGCCGGCATTGCTCTCTCGGCCGAGATGGTCGGTGGTGGCGTGGTCAGCTTCTTCAACCCCGGCGAGAAGCTACGTGAGGCCGACGAGGAGAAGCTCCAAGAGCTGGTAGGCGGCGGGCAGATACAGCCCACCGAGGGCCAGACCATAGAGAACATGAACGACCTCAATAAGATCCAAGCCGAACAGGTTGAAGATGCCCGTGGCCCCGAGGAGAAGGAACTCCAATCCCAGCAGGAGGAGCAGGGTCTCTGGCGGGACAGCGAGTGGGCTGTTAACAAGAAGGCCGAGCGGGACTTCCATGAGACCATCCGTATCGAGGGTGGCTACTACCACCCCGAGACAGGGAAGTTCGTCCCGCTCCTTACCAAAACACAAGAGGAACTTGATGATCTCCTCCTGTCTGCTCAAATCGACGGGGGTGCTTGGGCCTCGGAGACCGCAAGGAACAAGGCAGCCATCGCTAATGCCCGTGAGGCCCTGTTTGGTATCGAGGGAGAAGACATCGAGGACATAGAAAACCCCGTGGACAAGCTCATCGCCGAATACTGGCAGATCAAACCCATCGACTTCCTCAAGATAGGCACGACGGAGTATGACTGGGATGGGTACAACGAGGCTAAGGATGCCAAGCAGGCTGAGATTTCCGCTGCTATAGGCGACCCCGTAGTGGTAGCTGAATACTTCGACGCCATAGGCACCCGCGGGCGCCGGACAGAGGTAGAGAAACGTTCCGAGATAGCCCGCGACCAACGGGACATTCTCCTCGATGATACCCCGATGTATATGGCCGGTGTGACTGATAGGGATGTCAATAACCTCTTGGACTCCACTGAGGAGTACCTCCGCAGCACTGGCAGCCGGTGGAGCTTGGCTCGTTACATCCAGTGGCTCTACTACCAGAACCCCGCGTATCAGACCAATGAATGGGCCGTCGCCTACTGGGTGGCCGCTGGTGAGCGTGACGAGGTTACCAACCCCGAGCGTACCCAGATGGTGATGGAGAACCCCGACATGGTTCTCTTCTACCCGGGCCTCTTCAGGGGGATGACTGACGATGGGCGTCAGAACTTCCTAGACCAGTACGGGACTACGTTCCTGTCTAAGAGCCTCGTCGAGACCTTTATCGAGTCGGGGCAACTGTCCACCCAATCCGAGACTGAACTGTTTAAACCCCAAGCACTGTTTTAACAGTAGAAATAGTAGAAATAGTATCTACTTGACCTAGTTGGTCTATTGTGGTATAATTCGTGTATCGACATGCGATTTCACGAGACTTCCGGTTGAGATCGGGAGGGATCAAGGGGATACCAAATGGCCGA
>SDBV01010397.1_pt1 | contig 12196 bp, 11 predicted proteins | sample 2277081 | NCBI WGS metagenome assembly SDBV01 (sample SAMN10402039, study PRJNA504765) | marine sediment metagenome | isolation source: marine sediment core GS10_PC15, 223 cmbsf | place: Arctic Ocean: Southern Knipovich Ridge | collected 2010 | reverse complement strand
ATTATAACAAATCATTAAATGTGCCTGATTCAACTTATTTCCAGGGTAATTTGCTCGAAACACTACTAGATCTTGTATGTTACGCAGCCTGACCCACTATAAATTGGACAAAGTCGAGTTTAAGTATTCGTTCGGAATCAATTCCTTATCGCTTTGTAAAAGTGTTCGAAAACGATTTGTTTACTATGTATCAAGACCCTCTCTATCAATCAATGATTCATGGTAATAATACTAAAATAAACTTTGAAATGATCAATCCAATGAAATACTCAATTAACCTCAAGAACATAAAAGAGGATAGTTACATTGCTTTTATGCAAAGTTATCGTGATAGCTGGGCTCTTTACCCTGTTGAACCATCTGTATATAATGATGATCATATAGTAACTCCGCTCGATAAAAAAAATAGATTGTCAGCGCTTGAAGATTTGTCTTTTCTGTGGAAGAAGCCTTCTTTTGTCGATACGCATTCTTTGTATAATGGTTATGCAAATTCCTGGAAATTGACCCCCGCATATATTAAAGAGAAGATACCTAGTAAATATTATAAAATAAACGCCGATGGTTCAATAGACTTAGGGCTCATGCTTTTTAATAAAACGCAGTCATTATTTTACAATACGGCGTTTATATCTTTTTGTTATGCGGCAATTTTATTATTATTCATTATTGGTAATAAAATTCGGTTCAAATCCTCATGATTTGTATTGGCGACTCAGGGGGGGGTTTTTTACGACTCCATCATTTGTTTGCTGATAGAAAATAAGAGAAATCATGGAAAAAATATTATTCAAAAAAATTGAATTGTGGCTTGTGTTTATTCTTTTATTGGTTGGATTGATCGGCACAATACTTTTTGGTTGGCTTGTGAGGTTTACCGTAATGGACGGTACAAAGGCTGGTGCAATTGGCAAAATTGCTGTCGAAGTAGCTGCGATACCGACTAATTTAAAAATTCTGTTCGAGAAAGGAATAGAATTTGAGGATGGCAAGATAGTCCAAAAAAACACGCAAATCATAGAAAGCAAAAACGATGGAAATTTCACACAAATTGATAAAGATTTTAGCGATGACGGGATATTGCTTATATCCGCTTACAGTAAAGAGCATTCGATCAATATAGTGTATTTATATGATATTCGTGAAAATCGAAAATTATGGCAATGGATACCCGAACCCAAAGATATTGTTGAAGCAACTCATAGCCTAAAGATTGCGGAAAAAAACGGCCAATTATTACCCATAAATACCCGCACACTATTCAGATCTCAACACCCGTATTTATTAGCTGATGGAAGCATTATTCTCTCAAGTGGGGATGGTCCGCTTGCTAGAATTAATGCTTGTGGCAAACTTGTTTGGACTATTGATAGACAATTTCATCACTCCATCGAAGGCTTTGGAGAAAACTTAATTGCACCGCTTGTTTCTAAAAATAACGAAAATGATATCATCGGAAAATATTTTAGAGACGATGGATATGCCATAGTGACAAAAGATGGAAAGATAATAGAAGAAAAATCAATTATTGATATTTTAAGGCGTGGTGGTTATGAAGGGTTATTATTTGGTCAAAGCATCCGGGATGATCGAGTACATTTAAATGATGCGGAACCAATTCTAAGTAGTGATAACTACGTAAAAGCAGGAGATATTATGTTTAGCGCTCGACATTTATCTACTGTATTTTTGTACCGTCCTTCTGAGGATAAAATTATATGGCTAAAGACTGGGCCCTGGCTGAGTCAGCATGATATTGATTATTTGGGCAATGGACGTTTCTCTATTTTTGGCAATGATCTAGACGCCGCTGGAGGAGATTTTGTAGGTAGAAAAAACTCAGATATATACGTCTATGATATGAGTGATAATAGTATTTCTAAGCCATATGAGGCTGTATTTCGTGACAATAAATTCTTGATCGTTAGTGGTGGAGTGCAGAGAATTTTGAGCAATGGTGATGGCTTTTTTGAGTGTACAAATCGTGGTGAATTATTTCGAGTAAGTTCTAAAAAGGTTCGGTGGAAGTATGTTCATCGCATCAGTGATTCTGAAATTGGCGCTCTTCATTGGTCAAGATATTTTAACCGTAATGAAATCAGGCTTGATTGGATTAAAAGTGTGAAATGTGATTGAGGAGAATGGGCTATAAAAACTTATCGGAGCCCATGAGAATCTTTTGCGGGTTTAACGATGTTTTTAGGTTATTAAAGTTTATATAAGAGATTTGAGAAGAACATATCTTTTTTATCAAAATAAGGCGACAACTTGCTCGCCATTCGCCGGGAAATAGGTAAAATACTATGAGAAAATATCTATTTATATTTATATTATTTGTAGTGTTCGCTAATAACGCTCAAGCTTATATTGGCCCTGGATTAGGCGCTGGATCCGTCGGAGTGGTTTTGGGGGTTTTAGGATCAATACTCTTGTTTATTTTGGCTTTAGTTTATTATCCAATTAAGCGGATGATCAAAAAACGAAAAGCCAAGATTGAAGGCGAAAATAAAAGTGAGGATTCTGAGTGATCTGGCTCTTGCTTGCGGTAGGTACGGTTTCAGCTTGTGAGTGTTTTATTCGGCTGCCGTTCCTAAGAAATATAAAGATCCTCGTTTTATATATAACAAAGTCTCGCCGCGCTATTTTCAGTGAAAATATTTCAGACCATTGGAAAGAAAAAATATTACCTATTTTTGCTGGTAAAATTCTCTGTACATCATTAGTGCTATTTTGGCTTTTATTGGTCTCTCTTTCGCCATTCGTATTATGGCAATATTTGGCAGTTCTTTTAGATCTCAATTTGTTTGCACTTCTTGCTAAACCATTGGGCATGGTTATGACAACAGTGGTCGGAATTTTATACTTTTCTGCGCGTAAGAAACTGCGCCATGGCAATTATGGTTCTTTATCGAAATTTCTTCATAAGTTGTCTTTGAGCTATCCTTCTGTTGGAGAACTCTGCTTTGACATTGAGCTGAGTGTAAAACGAAGAGAGCTTTGTCCTAGCATTAATGGACAGCACGTTTTTGTTTCAGGTTTGGCTCGCGCTGGAACGACAATTTTAATGCGTGCTCTTTATGAGACCGGCGAATTTGCCTCTCTGACATACATAGATATGCCTTTTGTCTTAGCGCCCAACATATGGTCAAAAATTGTCGAGCGTTCCCAACGCAAAATGAAAAAAGAGGAACGAGCGCATGGTGATGGTATCTTGGTCGACTTTGATAGTCCCGAGGCATTTGAGGAGGTATTTTGGAGAACTTTCATTGCGAATTCATACATCAAAAAAGACAAACTACTTCCTCACATCGTTGATGAGGATATAGTTGAAAAATTTAGGGCCTATGTCTCGCTAATTTTAAGGCGCTATGAGAAGTCTCGTTACCTCTCTAAAAACAACAACAACCTTCTGCGACTAAATAGTATTAAAGCTGCTTTCCCTTATTCAGTAGTGCTCATACCTTTCCGCGAACCGCTTCAACATTCTTATTCATTAATGAAACAACATCAGAGGTTTGTTAGGGAAAATGAAAACGATCCATTCTCCAGGAAATATATGAGTTGGCTTGTTCACCATGAGTTTGGGAGTGACCACCGTCCTTTTGAATGGAAATCTCAAATTTCTGATGCTTATGAGATTGAGTCGATTGATTACTGGCTTTCTCAGTGGGTTTCTACTTACTCAATACTGCTTGATAAATTTGAGAAGCAATCGCCGCGCCTATTTTTTATCTGCTATGAATTGATTTGCTCTGATACTGAGCGCGTTTGGGGTGCTCTAACGGACAGGTTAGATATCTGTTCACCGAATATTCCTGATTTCAATTTGCAATTGGTGGAGACACCCAAGCCGAATAATTCAAGACTAAAAAAAAGTGCGGAAGAAATTTATCAAAAATTGGACAACTATTCTCGTTCTGGTCTGGGGCTATGAAAAAGCCAAATAAAATTTTCCAAAAAAGGTAGTATAGACCTATCCGAATATTAAACAAGTAAAAGAGATTTAGCTTAACCCTGTTAATAATGATGCGTCAAATAGTGAAAGATACACAGAAGGCGGCTTAATATGATGGACAAGTTTTGTAACAGACACCGGTTGCTGTCATTTGAATTGTTTAAAGGAAAATGTATTAAAGCTACCCGCTGGTTGTTCACAATATCTACAATGGGCTTTCTATCCTTATACCTGTTGCCTCGCAAAGGAGTTGAGTTTTCTGATGAAGGTTGGCATTTATCCGCTGCGCTTATGGCTGCCGGAGGAAAAAGCATCGATACAGTCGTACCCCAAGCTCCATTTTATTATTTTAACGCCTTCTTTATGAGATTGGGTTTGGATTCTTATCTATATTTACGTTACGTTTTTTATTCACTGATTGGCATTTGTGGATATCTGGTTTTGACTCAGTTGGAGCCGCGTGATAATGATAATTCCACTGTGTTGATGCTTTTGCCCCTTGTTTGGTTTACTACAATAAAATCCTTGTTTGGCTATCAGAATGGACCCGTCTATCTGCTACTGGCGGGAATTTCTTTCATTTTTTTGGCCATATCCAGCACTTCCTACAAACAGAAAACATTTTTTGTTATCGTGGCCGGTTTATTGCTGACTGGGGCTGGCTTTGCCAACTTCACAGTTTATCCTGCAATTTTCTTAACCGTTATAGTCTTTTGGTTTGGACTTGGAAGACCCAAAGAAGTTGTATGGATCATCGCCGTGCTCATTGTTAGCAGTTTGATAACTACTACCACTTATTTATGCTTGATCGGGTATCAAACTTTTTTCCGTTTCCCTGGCGGGCATTCTGTAGTTTTTGAACGTTTACCAAAGATGTTACTTTTTTTTGGCGAGTGGGGCGTTTTCTGGCTGGTCATTGCTTTTTTATTTATTGCTGTGTTGTGGTTATTACGGCGCTATTGTTTCAAAGTTAATATAGATTATTGGCGTTGGCTTGGGTTGCCGATTTTCTCTTGTGTCGCGGTATTTTTTCTATTGCACATAAGTCGCCTTATGCTTAGCTTGGAAATTCCTCAATTCGTTGAACAGCCAATCGACTTTCTCGCGGCAAAGGGTTGGTGGTGGATCAAAATGTTTAGAAGCTTTTCTGTTTTTGGGATGGTAGGTTTCTGGGCATTTGGAGTTCTTGCATTTGCGCTAATATTTTGCGCACGCCGTAATGCTTTTTACCAACGAGCGTTGCTTGTAGCATTTGGCATCTTGGCTTGTTTTGTATGTCAAGTGTTTTTCAGCGTGGGTTGGATTCCGAATTCTGCTAGCTATTATGCTGGGCCTGCTTTTCTATTAGGGTTCTATTTAGTATATCACGGCTACTCGAAAGAAAAGAGATGGCAAAAACGATTTTTCTGTTTATGTTACTACTCTGCGTTAATAACAACTTTCGCTGGACTTTTGATATATTGTTTGTTTTATAATCATCCTGGAAATATTAGTCCTATATTAGGAAAGAAAGAACGCATTCATGATTTGCCAAGATTGACCGGCCTTATGGAATCGCCAATTCGCATTGAAACATTACGGAGTTTAAAACTTGCATTTGAAACCTATGGTTGTCGAGAGAGGCGGATGATAACATTTCACTGCACCGCTATTTTGCATTACTACTTCAACAAGGAGCCGGTAAGCGGAGCTGAATATATCTATGTCCCATACATTTTCCCCGAAAAAAAGATTCTTGAAGTAATAAACTCAGATACCCCTTGGTGTGTATTTGTATCTCGCAACTGGTTTACGGACCATGATCAGAAGACCTGGACGATTACAGACCATGTTATGACTCAACTTCAAAAGCGCAGCGCGGCAATTGTGCCACTTTCGCCATCTCCAAAACCAAGAGATTTCTATGATGATTTCGTACTTTATCTTGGACCCAAAATAGCGGACACTAATAATTATCAATGATTACAAATTATTCCCTCATCTTTGAGTAACATCTCAATAAGTGGTAGTAAATAAACTACCATCAATGCTTTCTGTATGTTGCTTTTGGCATCTATTTATATCGAGAGGGGGAAGAAAAATATTATCCTGGGTTCAATACTTGTTATCGAATCAGATCTGACAGATCAGGGATAGAACCGGTATTCTCGATTCGATTTTTGAGATATTGCCAAAAAGATATGCCCAATTTCCGACAGGTTATTTTCAAGCTTGTAAATGTATCACGGCACTTACGACGAGACTCACTTCGGGTACTACCACTGATGTTGCGTCTTTTAACATACTCGCGCAAAGCGTTTTAGGATATATTATTGTTTTTCCAATTAAGGAACTGGATTTAACTATATTTTCGGAAAATATGAATTATTCAAAGACCTCATAATGCAAATATTTAATATGGTTACCTGTTGTTTATGTAGATCTGAAAATTTGTTTATTATTGTTCAAGGCCTTCTTGATTATGAATATAGTGCTCCAGGATCTTATACTTACTGGTATTGTAAGAAATGTGGTTTGTTGAATATAAACCCATTACCAACGGAAAGTATTTTATCTGATGCTTATCCAAAATCATATCATGCTTACCATGGTCATTCTAACTGGCTGGCAAGATTCTTAAAAAAGAAATACTGGCAAAAAAAAGCATCTAAATATCTTTTATATATTAATAGGGATTCTGAGATTCTTGATCTTGGTTGTGGATCAGGAGACTTTATTATTGAATTAAAAAATCTTGGCTTCAATAACATACAGGGTTTAGATTTTAATGAAAAGGTCGTGCAGAAAGCCAGATCACGAGGATTGTCAGTTAAAAAAGGCGAGCTTGATAAAAACAGTTTCAAAAAAGAATCGTTTGATCTGATAGTAATGACAAACTATATTGAGCATGTTTTTGACCCATTAGAAACAATGAATATTTGTTTTTCTTTTTTAAAACCAGGTGGAATACTAGCTGGAGAAACTCCTAACACAGAAAGCTGGGATTTTAATATATTTAAAAAATACTGGGGCGGATACCATACGCCTCGCCATCTATACATTTTTAGTTTAATTACCCTTAAAAAGCTTGCTGACTTGGCAGGGTTAGAAGAAATAAAAATTTCGAACATATTACAGCCTGCCCATTGGGCATTATCAGTTCAGAACTTATTACAGGACTCGAAATTTAAAAGAAGGCTAATTAGAGGAAGATCATTCTATTTTACTCTGCTGCTGCTGCTTTTTCTTCCAGTAAATATCATACAATATTATTTTTCAAATACATCACTTGTCGAATTTATCTTTAGAAAGAATCTTTAGAAAGAAGATAACATAATGAAACAAATATCTATAATTATCCCAATGTGTAACGAAGAAGATATAGTTGACGAACTTATTGAACGATTACAAAAAGTTTCTGAAAAATTATCATACAACTTTAAATTTATTTTCGTTGATGATGGAAGTACTGACTATACACTTAACAAGCTTTTAGAAATCCAAAAGAATGATTCACGTTTAAAAATCATAAAACTTTCACGAAACTGGGGGCATCAAAATGCATATAATGCTGGCATTGATTATGCCGATGGAGATTCCATAGTATTTATGGATGGTGATTTAGAAGACCCACCTGAAGTAATACCTGAATTCATAGCTGAATGGGAAAAAGGTTATGACATCATCTCCGGCATAAAAATATCGAGACAAGAAAATATATTCAAAAAAATAATGTTTTCAATTTTTTACATGCTTCTTAAATACATAGCAGATGTACCAATTGATAAACAGACCGGAATGTTTTCTTTACTTGATAAAAAAGCATTTACACATATCAAAGAGTGCAGAGAAATGAACAAATATTATGTAGGCTTAAGGGCATTTATAGGTTTCAAACAGAAGTCTATACCATACAAAAGAGATAAGCGTTTTGCAGGAGAACCAAAACAGAATTTATTAAGTTTAACAAATTATGCAATGAATGCATTTTTTTCATTTTCTTATCTTCCCATACGCTTAATGACATACATCGGTTTTTGTATGCTGTTTATATTATCAGTTTTCTCAATATTACTAATCATAATCAGATTTATCAATTTAAAAATATGGATTATACATACTTTGCCGGGGTGGACATCAATCATACTTGTCTTGTTTATGTTATTAGGGATTCAATTAATATTCATGGGAATTTTGGGCGAATATATCGCAAGAATTTTTGATGAAGTCAGAAAACGCCCGTATTACATAATTGATAAAGTATTTGATTCAGAACGATTTGGAAAAAAATATGATCATAAATAAAAATTCTTTATACAGACTTATAGATAATTTCAATTTTGTTTTTCAACCAAAACGAAAACCACAATTATTTTTCAGAATAATCGGTTCAACACTTAAGTCCCTTTGCAACTCAGAGATAATTGAAAAACCTTTAAGAAGTATAGATATAGCACTTGATTATAAATGCAACTTATCATGTGTACATTGCTCATGTGAAAACTTAAAAAAAGATGCCGATAAAATTACAGAAAAACACTATCAAAAAATTGCTCTGGAAGCACTGGATCTTGGAACAATATATTTTGCATTCACTGGCGGAGAACCCCTTTTAGATAAAAATCTTGAAGATATTATTCAGATTTTTCATCCAGACTCATGCCTGATAGGATTACAAACAAATGCATTGCTGCTTGATAACGGCCGTATAGCTTCTTTGCATAAAGCTGGAGTAGATGTTCTACAGATCAGCCTCGATTCTGGCGATCCTGAAATGCATGACAGCTTTAGGAATAAAAAAGGAGCATTTAACAACACAATTAAAAACATTGATAATGCACTTAAAAACGGCTTACGGGTAATAATATCGTCAACAATAACTCACAACAACATCCAGTCAGAAGGTCTTCTTGAATTATTAAATTATTCAAAGACCAAAAACCTTTCAATAGTTATTTCTGTTCCATGTCCGGTCGGGAAATGGACAAATGATTTTAGCGAACAGTTGAATGAAAATGACAGAGAACATTTCATAAAATTACAGCAACAATTCCCCCACCTCAGGCGTGATTTTCATTCAAATTATTTCAGATTAGGCTGTTCAGCAGCAGCTGAAAAATTATATATTACACCATATGGTGATGTTATTCCCTGCCCTTTCATACATATTTCTTTTGGAAATATAATAAATGAAACATTAAGTAATATTCGCAAAAGAATGTTAAAGGTCAATCGTTTCACCGAATATAATAATGTCTGTCTTGCCGGTGAAGATTTATCATTTATTAACAAGTATATACTTCCAACATATGCAAACCGGCAATTGCCTCAAAACTGGGACGAACATCCAGTTCTAAAAAATATTTGCAAATAAATCTCACCAATCCATATAATCCTAACTTTTAAATTTCATAATAAAGGCAATTAGTTATGAACTGTACATTTATAGCGATGGGTAGCGAGAACATAAGCATACAGGTTCTTTCTGCCATACTTAAAAAAAATGGCCACCAAACAACTCTTGCATATGACCAGGCTCTTTTTGATGATAAAAATTATTTATTCATGCCAAAGATTGCGCGCTTTTTTGATCATAAAAAGACTGTTATTGATCAGGTGCTGCGATCTAAGCCTGACTTAATTGCTATCTCCGTTCTAACATCTACATATCAATGGGCATTAAACATTACCAGGAGAATAAAAGAAATAATTGATGTCCCGGTTGTTTTTGGAGGCATACACCCTACTACAATGCCTGAACTTGTCATAGATAATGATTGCGTAGATATGATATGCATAGGAGAGGGAGATTACGCATTACTGGATTTATGCAACAGTATTGAAAACGGTAAAATAGAGTATTCAATTCCGAATATCTGGTTCAAGAAAAACGGAAAGATAATCAAAAACAAACAGCGTAAACCTGTTGAGGATCTCGATATTTTACCTTTCCCTGATAAGGAATTATTTATACCGCATGTTAAACTAAGCAACTGTTATCTTGCGGTAACCACAAGGGGTTGTCCGTTCACATGTTCTTATTGTGAATGCTCCTATCAGGCACATGAACTTAAGAAACTCGGAGTGCGAAGATTACGCGAAAGATCACCTGATTCCGTAATAAAAGAACTTAAAATTATGAAAGATAAGATCAATTACAAATGGGTTGATTTTAGAAATAATACATTCACATCTACCCCCAGTTGGGTAAAAGAGTTCCTTGTCAAATATAAAGAAGAGATTGCAAAACCTTTTAGAATATTCGGACATCCCGCCACAATAGATATTACTATCGCCCGCATGCTGAAAGATGCTGGTTGCTTCAGTGTTCAACTGGGCATTGAATCTATTAGTCCAAAAGTTCGCAGAGAAATTATGAACCGCCACGAGACAAATGAACAAATATTAAAAGCTGTCAGTGCCATGGATTCAATTGATTTACCATATTCCTGTGATTACATTCTTGGTGTTCCAACCCAAAATGAAAAAGAGCTAAAAGAGGCTGCCATGTTTTTTATTAACAGAAAATCATGTTATCGAATTTCATCTTTCATGCTCGCATATCAGCCAAAGGTCGAAATTAATAATGTCGGATTAAAATATGGGGACATATCGGTGGAAGAATTAGAGAACATGGAAAATGGTAAACATAATCATTATCTGGCGAGCGGTTCAATCGGGAAAAATCCGGCAAAGTTTCGCATGTTTAATGCATATCGACTTTTTTTTAGATTAATACCTTTTCTGCCACGAAAGCTGAATTTATTCTTTCTTAAAAATGATATTTTTAAAATTTTTAAATATCTCCCGGTTGGCTCTCTTCTCAGAGTAATTGACATATGTATGATCTTTAGACGGCACGATATAGATGCTGCAACTTATGCAAAAAACTACTGGTACTTGATTATGAGCCGATTCAACAAATCACATCCTGCTTATTGGAAACTTGAAAATAAATAAATGAATTCCATCCCTTCAATACACTACAAAAGCCTTGCAGAAAATGAAGACTCTTACTGGTGGCACATTTCAAGACTAAACTGGACTGAAAACATAATCCGTAATTTCTGTAATACAGACAACAAAAATTATATGGTAATTGACTATGGCTGTGGCTGTGGAGGCTTTATACATAATCTGTCTAAACGATTAAATTTTAACCATTACCTGGGCGTAGACCTATCCCCTGAAGCAATCAAGTATGCTTCAAGACACAGCGGTAATTTTCAATTAATAAAACAGGACCAGTTTGACATAATCAATGAAGCGGATTTAATTTTTTTAATGGACGTCCTTGAACACATAAAGAATGATAAGCATTTTATGTATAAACTCATAACCAATTTAAAGCCTAAATCCTATCTTTTGCTTTCAGTTCCCGCTTTGCCATCATTATTTTCGGGATGGGATAAAACGCTTGGACATTATCGTAGGTACAGCAAAATGGACATCAGAAAACTTTCAGAGAAATGCTCATCCGAAATCCTATACAATAATTATTGTTTCAGCTATATCCTGCCAATAGCTGTTTTGCAGAGAGTTCTTATAAAACAGCATATTAACAAATCAAACTGTGAATTCCCTGCTGTATCAAAGCTAACCAATTTATTTTTATTATTATTAAACCATCTTGAAATATCTTTTTCAAAACGACTCACCATACCCTATGGTACAAGTATTTTCTGCTTATTAAGAAAAAAATGAATATATACAATTCAACTAAAATATTACAGGTTTATATACTCAAATGGACATAAAAAACTGGGTTAACATTTTAAAAGACCCAAATGACATAAATCAGAATAAGCTTGAAATCTTCGAGTTCCCAAACGTGGCTGAATTTGAATCTATAAATAAGCCATGGGGGCTTTTGTTATCCAGACAGCGCAGGATATTTTATCCATACTGTGGGGCAATCATTTTATTTGAAAGGACCGATGAAACAAAACAAATTTTTAATTCCTTCCAGTCGATGATTGATAGAATGCCTGAGGTTGCACAATTAGGTGATCTCGTTAATAACCTGAAGTTAGAAGTGGAAAAAGATGGGATTTTTTCTGCTGATCAGGGATTCCACATTTAGTCCAATAAAATAAACAATAAAAATGCTTGACAATATGGAATATTTTGTATTAATACACATATGGCGGCAGTGCTGTGAAAAGGTACCTTCAGGTGAATTTATTTAGTTAGCTACTTATCCCGTTAGCCTCTTAGTTTTTTTGGGTTTTGCAACACATGGCAGCGGACAAGTTTCATCTT
>SDBV01010396.1_pt1 | contig 12196 bp, 5 predicted proteins | sample 2277081 | NCBI WGS metagenome assembly SDBV01 (sample SAMN10402039, study PRJNA504765) | marine sediment metagenome | isolation source: marine sediment core GS10_PC15, 223 cmbsf | place: Arctic Ocean: Southern Knipovich Ridge | collected 2010 | reverse complement strand
GGTCTTCTTGGTCGGTCAGGCGTTTTCCGTTGCAGCTTAGCGAGGCGCCGGGATGGTCCTTGGGGGCTTGGCCTACGAGCAGGGCGCGGTCGGTATTCAATAGCTCGGTGCTGTCGACGAAGCGTTGGTAGCCGTTTTCGAGGTGCGTGTATTGCCGGCCGCCGGCCGCTTGGTAGAACATCATGGCTTGGAGGATGTAGGGGATCTCGACGCTGGCCAGGTCGTAGGGCGTCGACTTTTGATAGTAGTCGCCTCCCGGCTTGTCCTTGACAATCTGCCGGCGTGTCAGCAAGGTCTTCAGTTCACTGCGTCGCAACCGTGAATCGACGCGGATCGATTGGCCCGGCTCCAGCGTACCCAACGGATAGACGTGCCGCCCGTGGACCAGCAAACATTCGCTCAAAGCAAAGGGCAAGGTGTTGGTGATGTTGCCGGTCAGCAGTTGACGTTCGATCCGCAGGTCGGCCTGGGGGCAGACATCGGTCTTGGCCATCCAACGGGCGGTGAAACTCTTGGTCGACCAGATAGAAATCGGCACGCCGTGCAGGGTATCGAGCTGCGGCGAGAAATCGTACGGCTTGCTCCAAAGATCGGGGCTGATGGTGCGAGGATTCATTCCCCCCAACGCGCCGCCCGGCAAACCGAGCCAGCTTAGCTGAAGGTCGGCATCTTGGGCCGTCTTTCCACTGGGTAGCTTCGGTTGCATCGTCAGGTCATAGAAATCGGTCCGCGGGCTGAAGAGGTTGCACCAGGTCGTGCCGCGAATGTTTCCGCTTTCTGCGTCCACGTCCAAGAGGTCGACTTGGTTCAGCCGAAGCTGGGTCCCTTTGACGTCAAAGGCCAATAGCCAGGCCGCCGCCGCGACGACCAGTACGGTCGCGGAGAAAGTCACCCAGGTCAACGTCATCCGCCGCAGAACCTTCCGCAATAGGAAGTAGTCGGCCGGCCCGATCAGAAGGATATAAACGACAATCATCACCACGATCAACCAGAAGGGAATCAGACGCACGCTGGTAAACTGCTCCAGGGCACTGCGGAGTTGTCCGGACAGGTCATTGAATCCGTAATGCATGACGGCCGAACCCTCTTTCGACTCTTCCTCACGCTCGGTGGGAAGATCCAGCAAGCGTGCGGTCAACAGGGGGCGATCTTTCCATTTCGCCAACGGGCCACGGTCCAGATCGGCCGCAAGGAACACGATCTGGCCCATCCCCCGGGCCGTGCGGACCACCAAAGGCAAGTCGGCCTCGCGGGCCTCGATCGTTCCCTGCACTTGCAGCAACCGCGGAACTCTTAGCCCCGCTTCGGCCCGGGTCACGATGGCCGTCTCTCCGGCCGCATAGGACTCCAGCGCGCGGGTCTGCCGCAAGTCAACCATCCGGCTTAGCTTGCCGGGCGCGAAGCCGGCCCAGGGTGAATCTTCGGCCAGCACGTCTTCGGCCCGGCTGCCGACGCACAGCACCAATCGCCCTCCCATGCGGATCCAGCGATCCAGGGCGATCACTTGCCGACTCGACGGCGTCCAATCAGGTTGGCTTGTCGAAATGACCAGTGCTTCCACGCCTTCGTAGCCGTACCACCGGTCGGGCAATTGGCGGCCGTCTTCCAGTCGAACGGTCACCGTGCGTGCGTTTTCTTTCTCGTACAGCCGTGCCACCGCATCTTCCACGCCCAAGGCCTCGACACCCACGCCGAGAATGATCTTTCCTGCCGCGGCCACGGCGGGCGGGAACTCGGGGTGTTCGCCGCTCTTGAACGTGCGGCGAGAAAGTACCACACCGTTTGATCGCAGTTCAACATCCAGTTCGCTCTCTACGCGGCCGAATCTTGCATAAAGAAGTGCCGAATGTTCTTCACCAGTGAAAGGGGCGGTCACGCGGCTGGGTACTCCGTCGCCGTCGGGTACGGTCAAGTGCAGTGTGCCGGATGCTCCTTTAGTATCACCGCCGAAACGGACTTCGACCGGCGTCCAGACCCCGACTTTGTAGTGTCCGGAGAATCCCACGCGCACGTCGACAATCTCGGGAGGGACCGGCACGGCATCCGCGCGCTGCGGCACGACCAGCAGAAGCATCAGCAATGGCAAGCCGACACGCCGTATCATGGTTTCCCCACATCGGGACAAGTGCAAACCAACCGGCCGCAGCCCGGGCAGCCGGAGCCGTATTTCTTGGCCACCGCCTCGGTCAGATCGACGCCCACGACGTTGGCGATCGTGGTCAGCCAGGCCAGTACGTCGGCGAATTCCTCGGCACGCTCTTCCGCCGAGCCGTCCCGCAGTGCGGTCGCCAGTTCGCCGATCTCCTCGATCAGCCACATGAACGTGCCGTCCACGCCGCGCGCGACGTCCTTTTCCGTATACATCTGCCGGATCAACTCCTGGAACTCGGCCAAGGTGATCGGCGGCGGCGAGGATTCGGGATGGCTCACGGTCAGGGGGCTCCGGTCGGTGATTGCGATTCACGTCTGGGTGTTATTATGGGGGAATTCGTGAAGTTTGAGAAGGGCAGGGGGGTTGTGGCGTATTGCAAAGCCGCAAGCGGCCTACTGGAGCAACCAGCGGACGACTTCCACTAGCCCTTCTTCGTCGTGGGTCGGGGCGATTCGGTCGGCGGCCGCTTTGACCGCGGGCAGGGCATTACCCATGGCCACCCCCAGCCCCGCCTCTTGGATCATGGGGATGTCGTTCACGTCGTCGCCCACCGCGCAGATGGCCTGTTGGTCGATCCCCCAATCATGCGCCAGCCGCAGGATGCCCGACCACTTGGTCACGCCGACCGGGGCCAACTCGCACATGAAGCCGACGTAACGCGGGCTGCGTAACACGTGGGTGTAGAGCTTGCCGGGCAACCGCCGCTGCAACTCCGCTTCCAAGGCGAGCATTTCGGCCTGCGTGCCCATGGCGAATGCGTTAAACGCCTTCGGTGGGGGATCGGTGACCAATTCGGGCCAATGACGACCACACTGCGGGTTCAGTTTGAAGTATTCGGTCAGTTCAGGACTCTCGACTTCCGCCGCACGGTAGTAGAAATCGAACCCGGCGGTGTACGTGTCGCAGCAGAGGACCGGTTCGTAGCCGCAGCGGTCGACCACGGCCAAGGCCTCGCAAAGTGTCTGCCGCGGAAAGTCGGCCCGATAGAGCGTGCGATGGTCGATCGGATCCTTGACCAGCGCTCCGCTGGCGGTGACCAGGGGCACATCGATCCCCAGCGGCTCGACCAGGTGCAAGGTCCGGCTGTAGCGGCGTCCCGTGGCCAGCACGACGTGGATGCCCGACTCGCCGGCACGCACCAAGGCCTTGCGCGTCGCGGGGGTCAACTCGTCGTGGCTGTTCAGCAGGGTTCCGTCGATATCAATGGCAAGTAGTTGAAAACGGGGCACGGGAAACTTTCAATCGTGTTTGGGAGCTTTTTCGAAATCTCAGCCGGAACATTGGATTTTACCGCGAAATTCTCTCCGCCCCCAGCTTGACGGCGTCAGATTTAAGGTTAAACTTGCACATACCGACTCTGCTTCGCAGCTTTGATCGTCATAGTTGTGGGGCCGGGCAGGTGCTACTGAGAGTCACTAAGTCTTTTGGTAGTAAGGAGTTGGGGGCGTAGCTCAATTGGTTAGAGTATCGGACTGTCGATCCGGTGGTTGGGGGTTCGAGTCCCCTCGCCCTCGCTTTCGCCACGGTTGGCCACTATGTGTCAGCCGTGGCGTTTCTTTTGCGCAGTTAATCTCGTTCCCACGCTCCGCGTGGGAACGGAATGCGTGGCCGCTGGGCGGCCGGCTTCCGCGCAACCCTTTGCGCTGAAGTAAGTTCCGCTTCAGCGACGCGGAGCGTCGAAGCATTGCGTTCCCACGCAGAGCGTGGGAACGAGAGGCGCGGTGTTTTTCAGCCCAAGTCGGGTAGGACCCATGGCTGGCGATAGGATCCCTTGACCAGTTGGTTGGCTGCTTCGTTGTCCTGGAAGCACTCGTTTTCCCGGTCGATGTCGAGCCATGGCCCGAGCGTGACCGTCTTGGCGTCGACGTCGATTTCGTGGCCCTTGATGTGGGTCAGGAAACGATCGGACATTTCGCTCAGCAGCGGCACATCCTGGACCTGCTGGCGGATTTCCTGCTGCGAGGCCTGTTTACCCAGCCGATACGAGATGTTGCCCGCGTGGGTGATGCTGGTCGAGCGGTGACCTTCGAGGATCTCGGCGTGGAGGTCCTCGCGTCGGCCGCTGCGCAGGGCTTGGATGAAGTTTTCGAAATGGTTGCCGCCGCCGGGGAACGACTTGATTCGCTTGCCGTCGTGGTCGCACACGAAGCCGGAGCGAACCATGACATAGCCACCCTCGCAGTCGACACAGGTATCCGTCCGCACGCCGCGGAAGTTCGGCACGTCGTTGGAGCTCTTCGACGCTCGCAGATTGTGCACTTCGTAGAGCACCGGGGCCGAAGGGAAGTCGTAGTAGATGATCTGCGTGTTGGGTACGTCGCCGGCGTCGTCGAAGCAGAATCGGCCGCCGAGGCTGATCACGCGGCGCGGCAGCTTCTCTTCGCCAAGCACCCAGCGTGCCACGTCGATTTCGTGCACACCCTGGTTGCACGACTCGCCGTCGCCCATGTTCCAGGTGAAGCTGCAGTCGTACTGGATCCGGTCGCGGTAGATCGGTTCCTTGCGGGCCGGTCCGCACCACAGTTCGTAGTCGAGATGCTCGGGAATCGGCAGCGGCTCGGTGCGCTTGCCGATCGGCGTGCGCGGCTTGTTGGCAAACGAGGTGATGTACTCGATTCTCCCCAACGCGCCGCTCTGGATATACTCGACCGCCGCACGCGCTCGCTTTTCAGACCGGGACTGGGTGCCGATCTGCACCAGCCGGTCGTACTTCCGGGCGGCCTTGACCATCTGTTGTCCCTCCCAGATGTGATGGGCCAGCGGCTTCTCGCAGTAGACGTGTTTGCCGGCCTCGCACGCCCAGATGGTCGGCAGGGCGTGCCAGTACTGCATGGTGGCCACGGTCACCGCGTCGAGGTTCTCGCTTTCGATCAGCTTGCGGAGGTTGCCGAACTGCTGGACCTTGTGCTCGTATCGCGACTCGATCGCTTCGGCGCACTTACCCAATCGCTGCCGATCCGGATCGCAGATGGCCGCGACGCGAACGCCCGGCTGAGCTTCCATCGCGGGCACATGGGAACCGGCGCCACGGTTTCCCAGGCCGATCACGCCGATGCGGATTTCGTCGTTGGCGCCCAGCACGCTGCGCTGCGCGACCATGGGCATCGCAATCGCCGCCGCCGAGCGACGAACGAATTGTCTTCGGGTGATAGGCATGAGCGGTTTTCCTTTTGGTTGGAGTCCGCCGCCACTGGCGGCGGCTTTACATAAATGCTCGTTATAGCTTCCACGCTGCTCGGTTTCAAGGGTTTGGAGCCATGGCGGTCAGATGTTCGATATCGAACTCCTTCAGCAGACCGAAGCAGAACAACTCGGGGGCCTGACGTAGTGTCCAGTTTTGCTGGATGACCTGCTTCAGACTGGTCGGCGAATCGTGGAGTTCGACTTGCCCGATGGTTGTCGGTTCCAACGCGGCGGCCACCAGCACGGCGACCGAACTGCGTGGTCCCCGGGCAAGGAGTGTCACCGTGCGCGTTTCATGCCGGTCGGCGGCCCAGCGGGCGACGGCGTTCAATTGGCTTGCCTGAAGTCCCAGCAAGCGTTCGCCCACGCAGGCGATCATCATGTCGTAGGGCTTGGCGCTGGCACATTCGCCCAGATTGATCGGATCGACCGCGATCACGCGATAGCCGGCCTGAAGCAATCGCCCGGCATCGTCCGCGGCGCTTGCCCGACCTTGGTCGGCCACGAGAATCGCCGTTTTCTGGGGATCACCTTGCACGAGTTCAACGGCCGGGACGGTCCAGGGGCCTTCCATCTTCAACCGCCAGGAAGTCGCGCGGATATCGTCTTGCTGTCGGGTGCCCGAGTTGACGGCCGTGACGTGATAGTCCCTGGCTCGGACCACCTCGCGCAGTACGGCCAGTCGCTCGCGCCGCCACTCGGTCGCGGCGGCCGGATCCTTCGGTGGTTGTGGTGCCTGGGGCAGTTCGCGGCTTGCGGCCAAGGCCAAGGTGTGCAGATCGTGATTCTCGGCCGGCAATTCCACGAACAGTTCGTCGGCCGTCTTGATCTCCTGCTGGCAGGGGATTTCCTTAGGATCGTAATCCTTCGAGTCACTGAAGAAGAACTTGCCAAGGAAGCGATACGAGGCCTGGCGATTGTCTTGGCCGTAGTTGTGCGTACCCGGATCGTCGTTGACGTGCCATTGCAAGGCCTGCTTCGCTGCGAAGAGCTCGAAGATCGGCTCGGCGGCGTCGAGTATTGGCTGCAAGGCGTAGCCCGACTCGAAGCAACAATCGTCCCTCGAGTTGTAAGTCAGCAACAAGGGCCTCGGCGCGAGCATGGCGGTTAGGTGGGTGTAATCGGTCAGCGTGGCCAGATCGTTGGGGATTTGTTCCGAGTCGCCGATGTCCTTGTGATGTCGGGTTCGTGTCAGCAGGCTGGAATAGCCGGCCACCGGATTGCAGAGGGTTACGCGCAGGTCGAGTGAACTGATCACGATCGTTTGCCATCCACCGCCGGAAAGCCCCGTGACGCCGACTCGCTTCAAGTCGGCATGGGGATGGCTCAGCAGGATGTCCAGGCCCCGTTTCAGGCAGAGATAGAACGGAGCCAGACCGCTTTGACCGCACAGATCGAGTTGATTCATGCGGAAGTGGTCGAAACCGGGTGTGCGCAATTGGCCCATGCCGATCCACTCCAAGTTCATTGCCAGCATTCCCCGTTTGACCTGATTGATGCAGCGGATCTGCTTAGGCACGTAAGCTTTGCCCTCGGGCGAGTGGCCGTTGACGTTCAAGACCACGGGCACTTTGCCGGAAAGTTGGTCGGGCAGGTAGAGCAGCCCGGCGGTCCAGAGTCCGGGCAAGACTTCGTAGCGGAACTTCTTGATGCGATAGCCGGGCCCGCCTTCGATGGTGTCGAGCCACTGGACGGTCGTCTTCGGCTTGCGCCAATCGTCGGGTGTGCCTCGGTAGACGATTTGTTCCAGCACGGCGGTGCGTAGTTTTCGCGCCTCGGCCTGCCACGCTTCGGCCGATTCGCACTTCGGCATGCGGACGATACGTTCCTCGCAGAACGCCTGGGTCTCGGTAGCCGCCAGAACCGGCCCGATGATCGGCTGCTTGAGCATTTCCTCGACGGCAGTCGGGTCGGCCCCCAAAGAGCCTGCCGATTGAATCACGATTACGAAAATCACCGTGCACCAAGCGAATCTCATCGTGGTCTCCTTCATTTTGTCCGGTTGCCGAGTTGGTAATATCCGCCAGTATAGCAGGTGCTCGCTGGAAATGCGAGTTGACCACTGGGTGGAATAAGGTAGAGTTTATGGGAGGAATAGCATTTCGTGATTTGGGAAAAAGTCCGTTTAGCCACCGCGTCCACGCGGTGTTGAACGGTTAACCCGGCGTGGCCGCCGGGGCTAAACAGAGGAGTGCTGTATCGTTTCGTGACGCTTTTCAAAGGCACAAGGTTCCGAGGTATGAGTTCTCGCTGGCTTTCAAGCGTTCAACGTGGTCTGTTTCATTCTAGAATATGGCTAAGACACGCCCAGCGAGAGTCATCGAGGTGTCGCGAGTGCGGGAAGCCGGGTAATCTTTTGGGAAGAGTTTGTTGGTACTGTGGAGCCAATAGCCCGGTACTGGTGCGAATCTCTCCAACGATCGTGATTACTGCCGTGGGATCGGAAGTCTTCCTGCTGTCCTTGGCCCTGCTTTAGGCCGATCACGCAAGGCGCTCTCGACATTGCTGAATCAACTCGGCGACCGTGGCCCGAAGTGCTTTAGGATCGGCCTTTCCGTCGGCCTCTTGTTCGATACGTCGGGCGAGTTCGGCAACTTCCATCAATCCATAAACGGCGGCGCTGCCTTTTAGTCGATGGGCCAAGAGTTGAAGGGTCGCCAGATCGCCGGCCGTAGATGCCTCTTCGATCCGGGCTATGCGATCGGGGAGTTCGTCGACGAATTGGGCCAACAACTCGGCCTTCTTTTCGTGGCCGATGAAGGGGCTGGCCATCAGCCCGGGTGGTTTGGCCGTTGATGAGTCCGGGAGGTCAAAAGCGTCCGGCGGCAATTCTTGACCCAAGTGGCGTGCCACGGTATCCAGGAACTTCATTGAGGTGATGGGCTTGGTGAGATAGTCGTCGCAGCCGGCCGCCAGGCATTTTCTGCCGTCCGCTGAGGCGGCGTGGGCGGTCAGCGCGACGACGGGACCGCTGAAGCCATCTCGACGCAAACGGCGCGTCGCCTTCAGCCCGTCCATGACCGGCATTTGGATGTCCATCAGGATCAGGTCGTACGGTTTTCCTTGGGCCGTCGAAGCGGCGGCCTTTTCGCAGGCGACGCGTCCATTTTCGGCCAGATCGACCTCCAAATCCGCGCCGCGCAAGATGCTACCCACCAGCCGTTGGACGTCCTGACCGTCCTCGGCTAGCAAGATCCGGCCTTGAAGACTCGGAAGTCGGCTCGCTTGAGTTGTGCCGTCGATCTCTGAAAGGGGGCCGGGAGCCGACTGGAGCATCGGCACATCTTCCATGGACCCGGGGTCGATGGTCAGCGTGAAGGTGCTTCCTTGACCGGGTACGCTTTGCACGGCGATTTCCCCGCCGAGCATTCCGGCCAGGCGTTCCGAGATACTCAGTCCCAGGCCCGTGCCGCCGAATCGCCGCGTGGTCGAACTATCCGCCTGGGTGAAAGGCGTGAACAACTGGGCCATCTCGTCGGGCGTCATGCCGATGCCCGTATCGGTGATCTCGAACTGCATCTGCGACGGCGCATCCTGTGGTCGAACGCAGCGGACCGTGATCTGCACGCCGCCGTGTTCGGTGAACTTCACAGCATTATCCACCAGATTGATGAGGATCTGTCGCAGCCGGACGGGATCGGTGCGAATCGTCTCCGGCAAGGGGAAGGCGTAATCGACATCCAAGGCCAGGTTCTTTTCGGCGGCCCGAACCTTCACCAACGATCGAACCTCTTCCACGATCCTCCAGGGTGAACAGTCCGAGTGTTCCGGTTCGATCTTATCGGCCTCGATCTTCGACAGATCGAGGATGTCGTTGATAAGCATCAACAGGTTTCCCGCGTTGCGATGAATGGTTTGCAGGTGTTCGCGGCGTTCGTCGAGCGGCAAATCGCGCGAGAGCAGAAGGTCGGTAAAGCCCAAGATGGCGGTCATGGGGGTGCGGAGTTCGTGGCTCACATTGGCCAGGAACTGGCTCTTGGCCAGGCTGGCGGCCTCGGCCTCTTCCTTGGCTTGGGCCAATTGCAGCTCGGCCCGCTTCCGCCGGCTGATGTCCCGGGTGACGGTGGAGAGGAATTCCACGTCGCCGTCATCGTTCTTGTGGGACAAGATCAACTGAGAGACCGGGATCTCCCGCCCGTCGGGATCCAACAGGGCCGTTTCGCCGACCCAGACTCCATCCCGGATGGCGGTAGGAATCCCCTTTTCCATGACGATTGTGGCCGCCCACTCGGGATGACGAGAAGGAATATCGGTGCCGAGAATGTCTTCGTCCTCGCCGATTCCCAGCATCTTCCGCCCGGCGAGGTTTATGTAGACCGTCTTCCGCTGGCTGTCGACAATCCCGACAAAGTCGGTGGTCGCTTCCAGCACGGCGGCCAGACGCTCCCGGGAAGCGTCCGCCTGCTTGTGCTCGTGGATGTCTTGAATGGAGCCGGACATTCGGACCGGTTGGCCGTCTTCGTTCCAAACTGCCTGACCTCGTCCTCGGAACCAGCGATACGCTCCTGATTTTGTCCGAAGGCGATATTCTATGTCGAAAGGCACACGCTCTTGAAAATGGGCACGTACCGCTTCAGTCACTTTGGGTAAGTCGTCGGGGTGTAAGAATGCTCTGGCGTTCGTGGAACTTGCAGGGACTTCTCCATCCTCATATCCCAGCAGTTCATACCATCGCGACGACCACCATTCCTGATCCTGATTGACATCCGGCCAGTCCCACAGCCCGTCGTTGGTGCCCCGGACTGCCAGATCAAAGCGTTCCTCACTCTCCCGCAGTGCCTCGACGGCCTGCTTGCGCTCGACGCTGCTCTTCCACTGATCCAAGGCCCGCTCGGCAATCCGAGGCATGTCGGCCAACGTCTCGTTCGACTTGACCACGTAGTCCAAGGCCCCTGCTTTGAGCGCCCTGACCGCCTCGTCCTCGTTCCCGCGCGACGTGATGACGATCGCGGGAAACGGGAGTTCCTCTTCACCGTGTACCAAAAGCTCGAGGGCATGGCCGTCCGGAAGATGCAGGTCGGCAATCAGCAGGTCGGGCGTCGACTCGGCCAGCCGAGCTTTGGCTTCCCGGACCGTACGAACCACGCTCAAATGCGTCTTCGGCGCCTTCTTCTTAAAGGCGTGGCGAATCAACCCCGCGTGCGCCGCGTCGTCTTCCACCAGCAGGATCTCGACAGCCTGCCCTTCGACGAAGACTTGGTTCGGTTTGGCTATTGCCATGACCGGTTCCTTGAAACGGGTGGACCGTCCGGCACTGCGTCCGCGCGGTGGCTAAACATATTATCCCGGAATCACACAAGGCTCCCGCGGGAGAACCTCTAGTCTACCACAGTGACGAGGAGCTTACAACCCGCCGCGGTGGCAAGTATAATTCGGAGATCATCCCCCACGATATTATGCACAGTATATCGAGCGTCTGCCGTAAGCTATAATATCCTAAGAGCCCCCTGATCGGAGAGGTCTCGTGTCTGGACGTCACTGCCTGGAAACCCGCTGAAAACTGACCCCACAAGGAACACCAAGCCATGATCTCGCGTCATCGAGCCATTCGTCGGAGGCACCGAAACCTCCATGTACTGATAACCACGCTGCTGGCCGTGATCCTGATCGCGACCGTTTTGCCGGCCATTGCCGCAGAAGAACAACTCTTCGAGCCATCGCACGTGGCCAAGCTCCGCGGCGTCACTTCGGCCCGAATCTCGCCCGACGGGCGGCACATCGCCTATACCATGGCCGTCGGGCGAAAACCGTTCGAGGACGACGACGGACCGGCCTGGGTCGAGTTGCACGTGGTCGACCCGCGCGGCAAGTCGAGGCCCTTTGTCACCGGCAAGGTCAACGTCGCTCACGTGCGGTGGACGCCCGACGGCCGCGCCATCGCCTTCCTGGCCAAACGGGGTGACGATGAACATCAAACCTTGTACCGCCTGCCGATCGACGGGGGTGAGGCCCGCCCGCTGATTACCCACGATACCGATCTGCAACATTTCGTCTTCAGCCACGATGGGCAAAGCGTGGCCCTGTTGGCACAGAAACCGATCCCGAAGCAACGCAAGGAGAATCAAGAAAAAGGGTTCAACCAGAAGATCTACGAAGAAGATTGGCGACCGACCACGCTCTGGATCGCCCCGGCCGACGGGTCGGGTGAACCCAGGGCCCTGGAATTGGAAGGCTCGGTGCGCGACGTCTGCTTCAATCCCGTACGACCGCTGCTGGCCGTGGTCATCACACCCACCCCGGCCGTGGACGACAGTTATATGTACAAGCGAATCTCGCTGGTCGACGCCGACACGGGCAAAGTGGTCGGGCGGGTCGACAATCCGGGCAAGCTGGGACAAATCGCCTTCTCGCCCGACGGCAAACATCTGGCCATCATCTCGGGCGTCGATATCCACGATCCTTATCAAGGGCGTCTGATGATCGCGGCCGTGCCCGGCGACGGTTCACTACGCGACCTAACGCCCGACCTAAAGGCCCACGTCAGTGCGTTCGCCTGGAAAGACGACCAAACGTTGGTATGGGTGGCCGCCGAAGGGACCGGGACGACTTTGGGCACCGTGAACCTGGACGGCCAGAAGCAAATCACCGCCGAGATCGCCGCGCCCGTTTTTCGGGCCATGTCGCTCTCGAACGACGGCCGTACCGCAGCCCTGGTTGGTCACGACGCGAAGCATCCGACCGAAGTCTTCTGGTTGGCCGAAGGAAGCGATACGCCAAAACGGTTGACCGACAGCAACCCCTGGCTCGGCGAAATGCGATTCGCCAAGCAAGAGGTCGTGCGATGGAAGGCACGCGATGGGTTGGAGCTCGAAGGCGTGTTGGTCTATCCACTGAACTACGAGCCGGGACATCGCTATCCGT
>SDBV01010395.1_pt1 | contig 12196 bp, 7 predicted proteins | sample 2277081 | NCBI WGS metagenome assembly SDBV01 (sample SAMN10402039, study PRJNA504765) | marine sediment metagenome | isolation source: marine sediment core GS10_PC15, 223 cmbsf | place: Arctic Ocean: Southern Knipovich Ridge | collected 2010 | reverse complement strand
TTGATTTGGGCATTTAGTGTAAAGGGGGCGATGCGCTCCAGGTCACGGTAGGGGTCGTCTGTGTATTTGACGTTTCCTGAGTCGAAGTTGCCACCGAACCAGGGAGAATCGACGGATTCCATGATCTCCATGAAGTAGTCGAGATTCGTTGTGAAATCGTGGTTTTCCATCGCGAGTATTACGCCCTTTTTCGCGGCGTATTCGCAGGCGGTGCGCAGGTTGGCTATTATGTTGTTGATGGCCGCGCGCGCTGCTTTTGGGTCGTCCTCGTTCTTGGGGCGTCCTGCGAACACCCGAATGACGGGTGCGCCCATAGTGGCGTAGTGGTCGATCCATAGCTTCGTGTATTCCATCTGCTCGCGCAGTTCCGTGCTGTCGGGGTCGTAGGTGAAGTTGTTGCCGATGGCGCCGCCGCTAATGTCGAGTCCATGTACGTGGGTGCGGTGCTTGAGTCGGTTGATGTAGGCGTTTGGGAGGGGCCTGGGAAGAAAGTAAGAAGTAAGCTCAACGGCATCGAGTCCTAAGCCTGAGGAGTAGTCCACGAATCCCAGCATGTCCATGTCGCCTTTGGCGTCCGGATTCTTGCGCGTGTCGGGTAGGAATTTGCGCATGGAGTACGCCGCAAGACTCAATTTCAGGACAGGCTTGCCCGTCCTGTGTATAGGTTTGATCGCGGAGGCGGCGGTAGGCATCAGGCCGGAGGCGAGGGCTGCACCGGCGACGGTAAGGGCTTGGCGACGGGTCAAATTGTTGCTGTTCATCGGTTGTTTTCTCCTATGGTCTTGAGGGTAAAGCCTACGGTCCAAATCTGGTGGGAAATGAGGATTTGCGGACTTTAGGCCATCTCAAGCATTCATGCTGTTTTGTTCCCTTGATATGCTGTTCGGACGAATTGTCCGATTCGACTTTTCATTGAATAGTAGCGGAATTATGTGCGATGGTCAAGGTTTACCTCTGGTTTGTGCGTGGTGTATCGAGGGTGTTGCGGCGCCCTTAGAGTTGTTCTCGATGGTGCGTTTAGAGCCCCGGTCGATTTGCGCATTTGCTCGATGGAAGTGCTGAGCAACACGCCGAGGGAACTGAAGCTCAAGCTCCACGAGGCCGGGCCGATCGCCATTTACTGCGCCTATGGCGTTCCGAAGGCAAAGGGTATAAACTTTAGCGACGCGGGAAATGGTATATTCAAGGCGAGTATGCATGTCGGTAAAGCGGGCAAGAGCATTACGATTTGGCGCAAGTAGGGCGAAATGCCCTGCGATGCTGCGGCGACACGACGGTCATTACCCCGAATATCGACCGGTTCTGAGAAGTATACTTTGCGGATTCCGCTGACGGTGGTGACATAGTTATAGAAACTATGGAAACGAGCAAGGTGACTGGATGAGCGTTAGCGACACAGCGTTGTTGCAGAGATGGCAGGAAAAGCGCGATGCAGATGCGTTTACAGAGATCGTGTCCCGGCATTCTCACATGGTTTATGCGACTTGCGTACGTGTGTTGAGAAATGCGGCGGAAGCGGAGGATGCTGCCCAGGAGTGTTTTCTTGAACTTCTGAATTCCGATGTTGCGATCACTTCATCGTTGGCATCGTGGCTGCATACGGTGGCTTTTCGCAGGGCGCTGAACAGGGCGAGGACTTCGGGGAGGAGAAGGCGGCGCGAGCAACGGTTTGCTGAGGAGCGAGACAAGCCAAAGCAGATACTCGTGGACGACTTGACCGAACACGTGGACGAGGCGATAGCGGGACTGCCTGAGAAGCTTCGCGCGCCTCTCGTGTGTCGTTTTCTTGAGGGCGACAGTTACGAGGGCATAGCGCGCGACCAGGGCGTGGCGGAATCTACTGTACGTTACCGCGCCAACAAAGCGCTTGAGAAGGTTCGGACAATTCTTAAACGCCGCGGCATCCCAACAGGCGTTGCCGCTTTGGCGGCGATGCTTGAATCTAGTCTTGCGGAGGCTGTTCCTGCCACTCTTATGGCTTCGCTTGGCAAGGTTGCCGTCGCGGGGACCAGCGCATCAGTCATGACCGAAACTGTGGGCACAGTCTCGACCGTCACCCTGCTCAAAACAGTTGGAGGAGTCAGTCTGATGGCGAAGAAAGTAATTGCGGGGTGCGCGGCCCTTGTCGTTGTGCTGGGTTTGTTCTATTCCTTGAGCGAGCAGGATGAGGAACAGTTGGTAGAAGAAAAGCCGGTCACTGCTGACACGTTGGAAGAATTTCCCGAATTTGAAAGTGTCGTACCTTCTGCTCGTGCTGAGCGAACAGCGAAGGAAATTAGAGTCTCTGCGGACAGCACGGAACTGAAGGAAGAGGCTGCGCCGGTAAGGAGCATAAGCCTTCCGGCCACGGCATCTGTTAGCGGCCATGTTCTTGATGAGCGTGGAGGGGTCTTTCCTGAAGCCAAAGTGGAACTTCATATCGGAACGGACCTTATGTGCGTGGACATTAAGGAGACCTTTCAAACGGAGAGCGATTCAGATGGCGCGTATGAATTCGCCGATATGGACGTGTTCGGTTATGGGCGCGTCTACGCATCCGCCCAGGGGTATCTGAAGAGCGCTTCATCGGTGTCCATAAATGAGATTAAGGCTGGTGATAGGCGGGCAAACATCAATCTTAGTCTCGCGGAGGCCCCTTTTTACGTTGCCGGATGGGTGGTTTCAGAGAGTCGCGAACCCGTCGAGGGCGCTTTTGTGAATCTGGCGCACTATGGGTACGACGAGGAATCGCTCTTAAAAGGACGTTCCGGCGGAATCAGCAATTTTGGCAAGACTACCTTCGAGGTGACTGATGCGGAAGGCTATTTTGAAATGCCTATACGTGAGGAAGGGCTTTGCGATTTTCATGTGATTAAGGACGGCTACGGCACGAGTTTCTTTCCCCGTGTGATGACTGGAACCCACGACGTCACGTTTGTGTTGCGTTCATCAGGCTCCATCTCAGGCACAGTGACGAGAAGTGACGGTGAAGCGGCCATAGGCGTGCGTGTGCGTGCGGCCGGAGAAGTCCCTGCTGGGGGAGTGGAAGTGACCGAAAGCGACAATAGTTTGTGTCCCGGTTTTGATACAACATTCACGGACGAGAACGGTGATTACACCATTTCCGGCCTGGGTGAGGATTACGTTTACACGGTTTTTGCCTCAGACCCGTCGATGGGCTCAGGTAAGTTCGGCAGCATACACACGGGTTGGGCTGACTGGGTTGTTGGCAGAAGGGAAGAGGAAGGTCCGGCAAGTAGGGAAGGGCCCAATCTAAAGAGAGGAGTGCTGGTCAGGGCGGGTATGACAACTCCAGATGTGAATCTCAGTTTTGCTCCTGCTACCCGGATTTCAGGACGTGTCACGTCAGATGGGAGCGGTACACCCGTACACCCATTACTCGTGATAGCCAGTCCGGAGGGCGTAGATGACCCGTTGGGCGAGGGATACCTGGCGAACACTGACCAAGAGGGACGATATAGCATAGCGTGTGATATCAGCAGTCCGGCAAGTTTTCGCGTGATGTGGATGTACATACATATGGGCGGCGCATCAGGTGGTCCGCAACCGGTGGACGATATGGTGGTCGAAATAAGCCCGGGCGAGCAAAGGGAATACGATTTCACGATAGCGGGTCCGGTTACGGTACTTGTACAATTCGTTGCCGAGAACGGCGAGCCGCGTACGGATGTTTTTGCTGCCATCCGGAAGAACCCGGGCAGTGGTTCAGGGTCTAGCGGAAGGATGGCGGTAGACGATGAGGGACGCGTGGTGATTGTGGGCTTGCCGCCGGGGAAAGAAACGCAGATAGTGGGATTGCTGAACGATCCGGCCGCGCAGCAGAATGTTGTCGTTGGCACGAGCGCTGTTTTTGTAGGCGAACCGGGCGAAATAATGGATGAATTGACGGTCGTTTGTATCGAACAGGGTGGACTGGAGGGTGTTCTTGTCGATTCTGCCGGGAATCCCATTGCGCGAAAACAAGTGCATTTCGTTGCGGTTGGTGCGGACGGTTTCTTGTCTGAGACCAGACGCGCGCGGACAAACCCCGACGGTGTGTTTTCTGCGTTGACGGCGCTGCCGCAGGGTACTTCCAGCGTGCTGTACATTTTGTACCGGGGGCCTGAGGGTTTGGAATGGGCAGTTGTTGAAAATGTCCGAATTGAAACCGGCGCAATAACGGATCTCGGCGAACTCAAGGGCGTACCCGTTGCAGATGAGGAAGCGCAGGAGATTTTTGGCCATTCAATTATTCATATGTTATAAGCTGGGACGGGACGGCGTGATTCTGCTTGATCGGCGGTGTTCATTTTTTCCTTCCTTTTCGAGATTAGCACTTCCTTGCCCCGAGTCAAGAGACTTTGTATAGTAGATGTCGGAAAGCATCGGACATTTGCGAGGGACGGGCTTATGCCAATTGAGACGAGGATCGATACCGAGGCCAATCTCATAACTCATGAGATTATGGGTGAATTCGACCTAGACGGGTTTAAGGTTGGCTACGATTCACTTTTGGCGCATCCGGATTTCAGTCAGGATATGAACGTGCTCTGGGACCTGCGAGAAGGCGATGTCAGCAGTTTCTCGTATGATGACTTGATGAATGTCACAAGGTATATTGAGAACCGCGTGGAGGGAGAAGCTTCAGTTCATAAGGTGGCAATTGTCGCTTCGAGTAATCTTGGCTTTGGGATTTCGAGGATGTATGAGATGCTTTCAGAGGAACTTCCAATAATCCTGAGAGTATTTCGGGATATTGAAGAGGCTTCTAAATGGCTGGGCGAGCGATGATTTCAGGGAAGAGTTTTCTGAAGTTGCGTTTTACGGCGCTGCTAATAGTGTTCGTGATGTATTTGTGGTTGGGAATGGGCGCTGTTGCTCAGATATCGGAAGGGGACATCTCCGCGTTGCGTGCCCAGGGTCAGAAAAGTGGCTGGACCTTTAACGTGGGCGAGTCTTCCGCCACTCAATATTCTATTGATGAGCTTTGTGGTCTGTTTGTGCCTGACGATTGGTGGGTGGATGCGTCTTTTACTTCATTCCCGGAGAAGGCTGCGTTGCCTGAGTCCTTCGATTGGCGAGATCAGTGTCCTCCGGTGAAGGCCCAGGGCGGTTGCGGGAGCTGTTGGGCCTTTGCGACGGTTGGCACGCTTGAGTGCGCGATCAGTATCCGGGACGGTGATACGGTTGATTTGTCTGAGCAGTGGCTTGTGAGCTGCAACACGTCTACTGCGCCGCCTCATCTTTTGACGGAGGGCTCATGGGGTTGTGCCGGGGGCTGGTTTGCGCATGATTATCACGACGACGAGCCGGGGGCCTGTGGGCAATCGGGCGCGGTTTTTGAGTCGGAAAGTCCTTATGAGGCAACAGATCTTCCTTGTGGCGGGCCGCACAATCACCAATACCGGATTGGATGGTGGTCTTACATCGGCGGGGAAGAAGGGATTCCGGCCACGGACGATATCAAACGCGCGATTATGCAGTTCGGGCCTGTGACGGCTGCGGTGTACTCTGATTCGGCCTTTAGCGCTTACAAGGATGGCGTGTTCAATACGAGTTCTCCGGACGAGGTGAATCATGCGATTGTTTTGGTGGGTTGGGACGACACGAAGGGTGCAAATGGTGCGTGGATTCTTCGCAATTCGTGGGGGCCTGATTGGGGTTTGGATGGGTACATGTACATTGAGTACGGTTGCTCTAGCGTTGGATTTGCCGCCAATTTTATAATGTATCCTCCGCCTGCGGAACCAGAGGCGGGTATGCCGTTGAACCGTGGGGTTGGCCTGGTGATTATATTTGCGATTATGTCCTGTTTTGGCAGTTACGCGCTCCGAAGCCGGGGGTAGATTATTGTTCGGTGGATCCTACGGATCATGTGGACTGGATGGACGATATGGACAATATGGTCTGTTTTTTTGGAACCTTTTGGTGTAAAGTGGTGTTATAATTGATTGGAGGCTTGCGATTACGGTCGTGGTCGTTTGTTGGTGATGCCGGAGAGGGTAGATGGTGTGTTTTTTGGGAACGCTAATATGAGATTGATGAGTGCGGTAGTATTTGTTTGTGTCCTGTTTTGTATGGGTGTTGGTGTGTCTGCTGCCGATCCTTTTAAGAGCGGCACCGGCTTTATAGCTCGCAACCATATTGATGAGCTGACGATGTCGACGTGGAATAAACGCAACATGAAACCTGCCGACATGTGTTCCGATGAGGTATTTCTTCGTCGCATTTATCTGGATATGATCGGCACGCTGCCAGAACCCTTCGAGTTGCGCAACTTCTTGAAAGACAGTCGTCGGAACAAGCGTGCGGTTTTGATTGATTCGTTGTTCGAGAGGGATGAATTTGCCGATTATTGGGCGATGAAGTGGTGCGACGTGCTGCGGGTTAAGGCGGAATTTCCAATCAACCTTTGGCCTAACTCAGTACAGGCATATTATCGCTGGATTAATGATTCTATTGGCGCGAACATGCCTTATGATGAGTTTGCCAGGGACTTGCTTACCTCTAGCGGCAGCAATTTTCGTGTGCCGCCGGTCAATTTCTATCGTGCGATTCAAGGTCAGGAACCATCAACAATAGCCGCGGCGGTTGGATTGACTTTTATGGGTTGCCGCGTAGATAACTGGCCGGAGAAGCGGCGCGCTAACATGGAGGTCTTTTTCTCCCGGGTGCAGTATAAGCCGACGTCCGAGTGGAAGGAAGAGATTGTCTGCCTTGATCCCTCGCAGACAAAAACCTTGAAGGCTGTTTTTCCAGACGGCAAGAGCGTCAAGATAGAGCCGTGGGAGGACCCTCGTAAGGTTTTTGCGGATTGGCTGATTAGTTCTGATAATGAATGGTTCGCGCGCAGTATTGTAAATCGCATATGGGCTTGGCTGCTTGGACGGGGCCTGATACACGAGCCGGATGACATCCGTCCTGATAATCCCGCCAAGATTTCCAGGGTGCTTGTTTATCTTGAGCGAGAATTGGTTAAGTCCGATTACGACCTTCGTCATATTTACCGTTTGATCCTTAATTCCGGCACTTATCAGCAGTCTTCGATTCCCAATAGCGAGCACCCTGAAACGGAGGCTTTGTTTGCGTGCTATCCTGTGCGCCAGCTTGAGGCGGAAGTGCTGATTGATGCTTTGTGCTGGATTTCGGGCACTAAGGAGAGCTATTCGAGTCCTATCCCGGAGCCTTTCTCTTTTATCCCGGAGAACCAGCGTTCCATTGCCTTGGCCGACGGCAGCATAAGCAGCAAGTTTCTGGAGATGTTTGGCCGTCCTGCCAGAGATACGGGCCTTGAGTCCGAACGCGACAAAAAGCCAACCGATGCCCAGCGCCTTCATATGCTCAACTCGACGCATATTCAGCGTAAGATCGACAATAGCTGGCGGCTGAAAAGGATGCTCCAAAGCGCTAAAGGAAAACGCCCTGTTCTTATCCGTTCGATCTACACGACTATACTGTCGCGTGATCCAACGCAGGCCGAGCAGGCAGCTGCGGAGAAATACTTGAAAACTGGAGGAGTGAGCCTGAAACAGGGGACGAGCGACCTGGCATGGGCTTTGGTTAATACTAAGGAATTCTTATACAAACACTAGGCAGATGGAAGCGTTTTTAGGTTAACCTAATGAAGAGTGAGGAAACGGTCAAATGAGCGAGCGAAAAATCACGGATGCAATGAGTAGACGCGAAGCGTTGAAACTTGGACTTATCGGAACGGCGGGCATTGCTTTGGCGGACCAGGGGCTTGCGTTAGCAAAACCAGCGCCGAGAGTTGCCAAGGCAAAATCAGTGATTCAGATTTGGATGTGGGGCGGTCCGACGCACCTGGACACTTTCGATCCTAAACCGGACGCGGGTTATGACTACTGCGGGCCGCTGAAAGCGCCTATCTCGACAAACGTGGGCGGCATGCAAATAGGCCAGCTGTTGCCGTTGCTGGCGAAACAGGCCGACAAGTACACCATCATCCGCAGTATGACGCATGGAATCAACGGACACGAAACAGCGTCCTACGCGGTACAAACAGGCCGAAAACCAGGCCGCTTGGTATATCCTTGTGCCGGAGCCACCGTGTCGGCGTTTAAGGGCTACGAAAATGGATATAAGGGGTTGGTGCCTCCTTACATTGTCCTGACGCAAATTCAAGGGCGCTTTTCGGAGGCGGGTTTCTTGGGGCAGAAACATAAGCCCTTCGCCACTGGCGGCGATCCCAACCAGTCCGTGTTTGCGGTGGAGGGGATTGTTGCGCAGGGCATTTCCGAGAAGCGTCAGCACAAACGACTGGAGCTTCTAAAGTCGCTTGATTCGCTTGGGGCGGCGATGCCGGGAAACGAGCACTTTGAGCAGTTCGAGGGCGCGGAGAAGAAGGCACACGACTTGATGTTTGGTGAAGCGAGAGACATTTTCAATTTGTCGAAAGAAACGGATGAAGTCAGGGATCGCTATGGCCGAAACAGATTTGGGCAGTCCTGCCTTATGGCGCGCCGTCTCGTTGAGAATGGCGTGCCCTATATCACCATCAACTACAAGGGCTGGGACACGCACAAACAGCATTTCGAATCTATGAACCGCAATTTGCCGCAAATGGACCAGGGCATGGCGACATTGTTCCAGGACCTTTCGGACAGGGGCCTGTTGGACAGCACTATCGTTTGGTGGGGCGGAGAATTTGGCCGTACGCCGAAGGTTCAGTGGAAACCACCGTGGAACGGCGGGCGAGGACATTATGGGAAATGTTTTTCTTCGGTCATCGCCGGTGGAGGCTTCAAGGGCGGCCAGATTCTCGGGTCCTCCGATGCAAAGGGCATGGAAGTTGCGGATCGTCCCGTATATCCTCACGACCTTATAGGCAGCATCTATGAATTGCTTGGCATAGATCCGGACGGCCCGCTTCCCAATCCGCGTGATATGGACGTAACGGTCCTTCCGTCCGCGGAAGAAGCCGGAGAAAGCGGTGGCCGCCTTTACGAGATAATGTAGAACCGGGAGCATAAACATGAGAGCATGCATGCGAAAACATACCCAGGTGAAGGCAAGGGGCTGCTGCCCCTTGTCCCCTGCAAAGATGCGGGTGATTCTTGTGACGCTGGCGGTGTGCGCATCGACTGCGTGGGGCCAGGTTGTCAGGGAGCCGCATATTGGCTATCTGTATCCTGCTGGCGCTCAGCGCGGAACCGTTTGCCGAATTCTTTTGGGCGGCCAGTTTCTTAATGGGCCCAAGCAGGTGGACATTTCGGGTGAAGGCGTTAGCGCGAAGATAATCAAATGGTACAGGCCACCCAGGAACCTTCAAAAAGAACAGCGCTTGGACCTTCAGGCCAGATTGAAGGAAGTTCGAAATATGCGAACGGCGGAACGTTCGGGGAAAAGCCGCCCCGCTTCCGATTCAGGAAAGGATGCCATTGCCAAGGCGAAGAATGAGGCCACAAAATCCGCCAATTTCAGGCCTTATGACCATCCTTTGCTTTACGACCTTGAAAACCAGAGTTTGGCGGAACTTGCGCATCTGTCATACTACATATTCTTTCCCAGGCAGAAACTTCAGACGAACGCGCAGATCGGGGAAATGGTACTTATTGAGGTTACGATTGATAAAGACGCAAGGCCGGGCGACAGGGAACTTAGGCTTGCGGCTGGACTTGGTTTGACAAATCCAATGGTTTTTCAAGTTGGCCAGCTTCCGGAAGTTCGTGAGTATGAACCGAATGATCCTAAATCCAGCAACAACGCGCAGAAACCTGCGCCTGTGAATTTGCCGGTTACGTTTAATGGACAGATTATGCCTGGTGACGTTGATATTCACCGTTTCAGGGCGAAAAAAGGCCAAGAACTGGTTATAGATGCGCATGCGCGGCACTTGATCCCGTACTTGGCCGATGCCGTGCCGGGTTGGTTTCAGGCGACGCTTGCCCTATACGACGACAAAGGCAATGAGATTGCGTTTGCGGACGATTATAACTTCAACCCGGATCCGGTTCTTCATTATAAGATTCCGGCAGATGGGGTTTACGAGTTGGAAATCCGCGATTCTATATATCGTGGGCGTCAGGATTTTGTCTACCGCATAGGGGTGGGTGAGACACCGTTTATCACTCACGCATTTCCGTTGGGGGGCCGTACTACAAATGAAACAGTGTCTGAAGTGGCTGGCTGGAACCTTACAAAAAAGCAAATGACGTTGAACACCAAACCTGGCTTAGGAATTGTCAGGCATACCGCGTTGCGGCAAAACAAGTTCTTGTCTAACGAAGTTACTTATGCGGTAGATTTAATTCCCGATTGCCTTGAGGCTGAGCCTAACGATACGCAGAAGGCTGCTCAGAAAATTGCCATGCCCAAAATCGTAAATGGGCGAATAAACAAAGAAGGCGATGTAGACGTTTTCAAGTTTAATGCCAAGAAAGGCAACGAGATTGTGGCCGAAGTGTATGGCCGCCGGTTGAATTCGCCGCTTGATTCGCTTCTGCGGCTCACGGACGCCTCGGGCAAGGTTCTGGAGTGGAATGACGATTACGAACAGAAGGAGGGTCATCTTCGTACAGACATGGGCCTGCTAACTCATGCGGCTGATTCTTATTTGACTGCGAGCATCCCGAAGGATGGGGCATATTATGTTCATTTAATCGATGCGCAGAATCATGGGGGAGACGCATATGGTTACAGGTTGCGGATCACTAAGGTTCGACCTGATTTTGATTTGCGTATTACACCATCCAGTATAAACGTTATGGCAGGCCGGACGGCTTTGCTCACCGTTCACGCGCTGCGGAAAGACGGATACGACGGTGAAATAAAACTGGCGCTCAAGGACGCTCCTGCTGGTTTTGAACTGACCGGAGCATCGATCCCGAAGGGGCAGGACAGTGTTCGGATGACGCTTAAGGCTCCGCTTAAAGCGCCAATTCAGCCGTTTGCTCTCAAGATCGAAGGAAGTGCATATATCGGAGGACGGACTGTTCGCCGGCAGGTTGTTCCATCTGAAGACATGATGCAGGCATTCCTTTGGAGACACTTGAACCCATCTAAAGAACTCGCGGTCTTAGTCAAGAAGGCCAGATATGGCGCGCCTGCGATTAAGAGAGTGGGGGAGGGTCCTGTTCGTATTCCGGAAGGCGGCACGGCAAAAGTTCAGATGACTATTCCTAAGAACTCGAAACTGAAGGGTATAAAGCTGGAACTTAATGAACCGCCTGAGGGAGTGAGTTTGAAAGACGTAAAAGCGGTTCCTGGTAAGGCTTTGACCTTTACGCTGGAAACTGATGGGGAAGCTGCAAAGGCGGGTTTGGCAAACAATCTTATTGTCGAGGTGTTCACCATGCAAGCGGTGAAAGGAAAGCCTCGCAAACAGCAGCGTGTATCCCTTGGTTTTCTTCCTGCCATACCTTTTGAGGTGGTTAAGCTATAGTTTTTTGCAAGCAAGTTAAAGGGCCGGGAGCGCTTTCGTGTACTGAAAGAGATCCTGGCCCTTATTCTGTGTTTATATGCGTTTTGGTGCTTAGTCCTGTAATTCTCTCACCCATATGTTTCTGAATAGGACGGGATTGCCGTGGTCTTGGAGTTTGATTGGGCCTTTGTCTGCGTGTGGAGCGTAAGGGCTAATTGCGTGTGGGCCGCGCCAACCTGTGCCGCCTGTAAGTTCGTAGTTGTCCTGGACAAGTACGCCGTTGTGTAGGATTGTAAAGGTTGCCCGCTTGACGACTTTGCCGTCTTTGAAAACTGGACGGTGAAAAATGATGTCGTAGCTTTGCCATTCGCCAGGTTTTCGGCATGCGTTAACCAGCGGGGTGTTCCTGCCATAGAGGGCCGCGGCCTGGCCGTCGGGATATGTGGCATTTTGGTATGAATCGAGAATCTGCACTTCGTAGACGCCCATTAGAAAGACGCCGCTGTTGCCGCGTTTCTGGCTGTCGCCTTTGACATCTGCGGGCGTGGCAAACTCGAGGTGCAACTGGCAGGAACCGAATTCTTGCTTGGATTGGATGTAGCCTGATTTGGGTGTGGGCATCAGTGTGCCGTCTTTGACCACCCATTTAGTGGTTTCACCTTCTTTGGTTGATGTCCACTTCGACAGATCTTTGCCGTCGAACAAGACTACAGCGTCTGATGGGGCCTGTGACGTTGCCGTGGGCGGTGTGACAACAGGGGGCGCAGGTCTTATTGCTGGGTCGGTTTCATGCACCATAATTCCGTCGATGGTCATGTAGAAAACCTCCTTGAGTTT
>SDBV01010394.1_pt1 | contig 12198 bp, 9 predicted proteins | sample 2277081 | NCBI WGS metagenome assembly SDBV01 (sample SAMN10402039, study PRJNA504765) | marine sediment metagenome | isolation source: marine sediment core GS10_PC15, 223 cmbsf | place: Arctic Ocean: Southern Knipovich Ridge | collected 2010 | reverse complement strand
CAGTAATAAAAATAATTTTAAAATCAATTATTTTCAATTGCTTTAGCAAATCAAAACCGCTTCCATCGGGCATTTTAATATCTAATAAAACCAGATCAGGTTTGTTTTGAGATATAGCTTCTATACCTGATTTAACATCTTCTGCCTGTGCAATAATATTAACATTCGTGCAATACAGTTTAAGGATGTCTGCTATTGTTTCTCTTGCTTTTTGTTCGTCATCAATAATTATTGTATTAATCATAAGAAATGCCTAAAATTTGAAATGACTAAAATACTTAAAATTTTAATTGTAATAAAAAAAAACGTCAAACGTCAAACGAATTAGTTCATTTTAGGCATTTCTGAATGGAATAGAAACAACAACTTTTGTTCCCTGAGCATTATCATTTTTATCTTTTAAATCAATTATATTTAATTTAATTTTTTTCCTGTTCTTTTTATTTAATATTGATATACGTTCTTCTGTTATAGCAGTTCCTATAGATTTGTGTGGTTCATCACTATTTTTTTTCAATTCTTTTGCTTTTTTTCTTCCTATTCCATTATCTTGTAGTTCAAATAAAATCACATTATTTATTAAATTAAATCTGATATTAATCATACCCTTGATGCCTTTATGCATAATTCCGTGTTCAAGTGAGTTTTCAATAAAAGGCTGTGTAAGCATTGGAGGAATAGCCATTGTTTCAATGTTGATATTAGGATCTACATCAAGATTATATTCAAATTTATTTTCAAAACGAAGTTGCTGTAATATTAAATAGTTTTCTAAAATTTTTATTTCTTTTTCAAGAGTTATATATTCTTCCCTTGAATTTTCAAGGATTAGCCGTATTAGTTTTGCAAAACTTGCGAGATACTTTCCTGCCTCAACAGGATTTTTTTTAAACAAATAGCTTTGTATAGCGGTTAAGGAATTAAAAATAAAATGAGGATTCATTTGAGAACGTAATAATTTTTGCTCTAATACGATATTTTTTTGTCTGGAACGTAACTTATATTTCTGGATGAATAAAAAAGCAATAACTATTACTAATAACACACCTATTAATCCAAAAACCAAATATCTGTTTTTAGTAATTTTTATCTTTTTAATTTCATTTTCCTTTGCCAGCAACTCAATTTTCTTTTGTTTTTTTTCGTTTTCATATTTAGCTTCTATCTCAATTATTCGCTGATTACTTTCTTCGTTAAATAAGCTGTCTTTTATGGCAGAATATTGTTTTTGGTATTTCAATGCTTCTTTAAAACGATTTATTTTTCTGTATATTTCTGAAAGATTTTGATAAACTTCTTTCACTATATTTTTTTCTCCAATTTCTTTTGCAATAGACAAACTTTCGTTGAAATATTTAATTGCCTTATCATACTTGTCCGCCGCATCCGCCTTGGCGAAGGCGGCGGAATCACCCTTTGCTTCATATATAATTCCTATATTATTTAAAGATATTATAATATCCTTTTTATCATCTAATTCTCTTCTTATTTTCAACGCTCGCTGGAAATATTCTATTGCATTATTGTAATCGCCCTGTGCTTTATAGATAACACCTATATTATTCAAATAACTTGCGAGCTCTTGTTTATCACCAACTTTTTCGATTATTTTCAATGATTTGAGACAGTTCTCTAATGCTTTGTCATACGAGCCCTGATAAGCAAAATTAATTCCGATATTATTTAAACTTATTGCCATTCCGAGCTTATAATTTATCTTTTGAGAGAGTTTTAGTGCCTGGCGGTCGTATTTCATAGCGGTTTCAATGTTTAATAAACGATATTGTTCACTTAACTGAACTAAAATATTTACCTTATTAGTATCTTCATTTACAACTTCAAGTGCCTGTAATAAAACATCTATTTTTGAGGGGTTTTGAGAAAAGCCGATACTAATATACGAATTTATGCTAATTATACTAATAATGATACGAATGAAGGAAATAGAAATTGATAGAAATTTGTTGATATTCATTGATATTTATTGTTATATATTGATATATTGTTAACCTCAATTATTCACACATTTAATAGAACGCTGATAAACGCTGATTGGGCAGATTACCGCAGATAAATTTTATTTTGTTTTAAAATCTGCGTAAATCAGCTTCATCTGCGTCATCTGCGTTCTATTTAATTAATAATTTATGAATTAATCAGGTTAAATGGTTATATGGTTATTTTTTAACCAAATGAAATTAGGGGCTAAAATTATAAAGAATCTTTCAATATTAGTTCTTTTTTAATAAATTTGTAAAAATTTTTAATTGAACAATATGAACTCTTTTTTTCAACTTCATTTTATAAAATGGCTTATTACTTCAAATAAAGCGGAAACTATAAGTTTTCCATTACAAGATCGTTTTCAAGAATGGTTAAGTAATGTGGGCTTTTCTGATAATCTTGCGGTAATAACTAAAACTACTATTGTAGTAATTGCAATTATTATACTTTGTATTCTTGCTAACTTTATTACAAAAAAAATTATTATTTCCATTTTAACAAGAATCATTAAAAGGAGTAAAAATCAATGGGATGATATTTTTTTGGAAAAGAAAGTTTTTAACCGCTTATCACAACTGGCACCTGCAATAATAATTTATTTTACCGTTGGCTTTGCCCTTGTTGATTATCCCGCCTGGGTTTCAGTAATTAAATCAGCAACCTATATATATATGCTTTTGATTGGATTGATTGTGATTGACTCATTGTTAAATGCATTACACGAAATATACGGAACATTTCCTATTTCAAAAGAACGACCTATAAAAGGTTTTGTCCAGGTGGTAAAAATCATTATTTATTTTGTTGTCGTTATTTTAATTCTTTCAATTTTACTGAATAAAAACCCTGCATACTTTTTAACAGGTTTAGGAGCTGTAGCTGCTGTTTTAATGTTAGTATTTAAAGATACTATATTAGGTTTTGTTGCCAGTGTTCAACTTTCTGCCAACAATATGGTAAAGATAGGAGACTGGATTTCAATGCCATCTCAAGGGGCAGATGGGGCGGTTACAGAAATATCGCTAAACACAATAAAAGTTCAAAACTGGGACAAAACAATCAGCACCATACCTACTTATACACTGGTTTCAGATTCGTTCAAGAACTGGAAAGGAATGGAAGAATCAGGGGGAAGAAGAATTAAGCGCTCTATAAATATTGATATGAAAAGCATAAAATTTTGCACTGATGAAATGTTAAAAAGATTTGAAAAAATTCATATACTAACAGATTATATAAAATTTAAACGTGATGAGCTGATAAAATATAATAAAGAAGGTGATTTTGATGAAACTGTTATAGTAAACGGGAGACGCCTTACAAATATCGGGTCTTTCAGAAAATATCTTGAAGAATACTTAAAAGCGCATCCAAAAATTCATAATAATATGACCTTTATGGTAAGACAACTGCAGTCAACGGAAAAAGGTATTCCTATAGAAATTTATGGATTTAGCAACAACCAGGCATGGGTAAATTATGAAGGAATTCAATCGGATATTTTTGACCATATTATGGCGGTTGTTCCTGAATTTGACCTTAGAATTTTCCAGAATCCCACTGGTGATGATTTTCGAAAATTAGGGACATAACTTTGTAAACCCCGCACATACCCAGCACATAAACTATGTGCTGGGCATAATTTATGTGCTGGGTAAATTGATTAAAAATGTTTCACGCAAAGACGCAAAGAACGCAAAGAAAAATAAGAGTAATAAATAGAGACCTTTGCAAAACCTGTAAAATGTCATTCTGATCCCTTCGCTATTGTCATTCTGAACGAAGTCCAGCACATAATTTATGTGCTGGACGAAGTGAAGAATCTTAAGAGACCGCTCAGGACAGGCTCCGTGAAGAATATTTTTATTTCATTGGTTATCAACATTATAAGATTTTTCGTTTCACTCAAAATGACAGCTAAAAGTTAGTTTTGTAAAGGACTCAAATAGTATATAAACTTTGCGCCCTTTGCGTCTTTGCGAGAAATAACATTGAAATTCCTAAATACTCCTCTGCCTGATTGCTTCATAAACTATAACTGCTGTTACTGCTGACACATTTAATGATTCAATATTACCCGAAATTGGAATTTTAACTATTTTATCAGAAAGCTTGAGATATTCCGGAGCTACACCTTTTTCTTCAGAACCCATAATAATTGCGGTAGGAAGGGTAAAATCCACATTATAGTAAAGCTCTTCTGCTCTTTCTGTTGCGGCAATTATTTGCACACCGCTCTCTTTAAGATATTTAATTGTTTCTTTCAAATTATTGCTTCTGCAAACCGGAATGCTGTGTAATGCACCGGCAGAAGTTTTAATGGCATCAGCATTTATTTGTGCTGAACCTTTATCTGGAATAATAATTGAATGAATACCTGCACATTCAGCAGTTCTTGCAATAGCACCAAAATTCCTTACATCAGTAATTTTATCTAAAATCAATAATAAAGGAAGTTTCCCCTGTTCATAAAGAGCAGGTAAAATTTCTTCAATATTTTTATATTCAATTTGTGAAATAAAAGCAACAATCCCCTGATGGTTTTTCCCTGTTATCCTATTAAGCTTTTCAACAGGAACATATTGAAATGGAATATTTAACTTTTTTACCAAAGCAAATAATTCATAAAAAAGCGTACCTTTTAAGCCATTTTTAAAAAGGACTTTTTCAATTTCCTTGCCCGATTTTATTGCTTCAATGGTTGCTCTTAAGCCAAAGATAATTTCAGTTTTTGATTTCAATAGGAAAAATTTAAATAATTAGTAAAGTTAAACTGTTGATATTTATTAAAAGTTGTTAATGTATTCGTAACATTAAACTGTTGATATTTTTTAAAAGTGGTTAATGTATTTGTAACATTGAACTATTGATATTTTTTTAAAAGTAGTTAATATATTTGTAACATTAAACTGTTGATATTTATTAGTATATCAACTATATATCAATTGTATATCAATTTAATATCCAATAAACAGACTATGCTAAAGTGTTGTCTGTTAAAAAATATCCATTGTATTTCTAATGGATTTTCTTTACTTTATAAACAAACTCTATTTAGCCACCGAAAACACCCTTCCGTTCCTCCAGACATCAACCGCCTGATACCAGCTCGTTTTATACATTTCATTACGTATCAGTTGATAATCATTATCACTAAAGGGATTAATAACTTTTGTAAAAGTAAAGTTCATTGACATTAAATTCAGGTTACTGCCATAAATCCAGTTTTCTGTATTATCAGATTTGTAAACTATGCTCGGTGCACCAAAAATAATATATATCATACCTCTGTCGGTTTTCCATCCCTGGGTATATGATTTAAAATAAATATTTGCAAACATTGCACGGTTATAATAAATTCGTATCAGTTCTTTTGCCCGGCTAATATTTCCCGATGCTTCTAACCAGAAATTATCAACAGCGATTTTTTTATTTGCATACATTTCAAGCTCACGATATTGTTTTGAAGAATTCAAATATCGTAAAGGTTTTAGCAATTGCTCGGAAGTTGTTAATCGCGGGAAATTTTCACCAAAATTAAATAAAGTCAATCCTTCACTATTAGAAGTATCAATTTGAAAGTGATACATTCCTTTATATTTGAGCTGAAAACGTATGCTATCATTATAAGCAAAAACCCATATACTATCCGGCTCAATATTCAATGGCTTTATCGGGGTGATTGAAAAAGGTGGCGGGGGCAAAGCGAACTCTTTACTATAGTATAGCACAAATATACTGTCTGTTTTTTTTCTGTTATAATGAACAACGAACAATTCATTGCTATTAAAATAATTCCTGAAAAAAGGTTTATTATCTGCATTTGTAAGCAAATAATTCTGTCGTGTATTCACAGATGATTTATCAATTGTAAAAAATGCTTTGCTTTCTTTATTTCTAAATAAGTCGTTAGCAATTATTTCAAATGAATATTTCTGCTGTTTTTTTGTTTTAAGCAGAATGGAAATAACAATATTGTTTCGTGTATTATTTTTGTCTATGTGATAAATCACAGATGCACTATCAATTATTTGTCTGTCTTCATAAGAATTAATTAACTGATAATGTATTTTTACTTTCGCTCTATTGTTGCCCGCCCTGTGGAATCCCGACGTGTCACGACTTGTCGGGACGGGGACGGGATATTCCACAGGGCTTTGCTCATTTTCTTTTTTAAATAAGAGTTCAGACTTATTGATTTTCATAAATAATACAGATGTTGTATCTGTATTGTGATAAACAAAATATTCGGGATGCAAGCTGGTAGAACCGGGATTATATATGAATGCTACATTTCTATTGCTTATTGTTTTGTAAGAAGTATAGCAAGCAATAAATAGAGAAATCAGAACGAACAGAAATTTGCCTGCCCTGTAAGGCGAAACGACTGTATCAGGGTTGAAATTTGTTGATATTGATAGAAATTTGTTGATATTCATAATAAAAGTCGTAAATGAATTCGTAAAATTAAACTGTTGATATTTATTAAAAGTTGTTAATGTATTCGTAACATTAAACTGTTGATATACATTGATATTTTATTGTATCGGAATTCCAATGTTTCTTGTCTCTGGGTTCTTGGCACTTGGTTCTTGGTTCTTTGGCTCTGGTTTCTTGGCTCTGGGCTCAGGATTACAGCGCTCAGCACCCAGTACCCAGTATCCAGTATCCAACATCTAATATTCAATATCTACAAATATCCATTTAATATCCAATGAGCAGACTATGCTAAAGCGTTGTCTGTAAAAAAATATCTATTGCATATCTATTGAATATCAATTGTATTTCAATTGTATATCCATTCAATCAACAATAATCAATAATCAATCATCAATTTAATATCCATTGTATTTCTATATCCATTTATATTCATTGTCATATTGTTATATTAACTGCCCCGTAGCGAAGAATGAACGTATAGGGGTTATATTGTTAATTGGTGTGAGAATTTACAAATATATAAGTTTTTTAGAAAAAAATCAACCATTTAACAATTTAGCAATTTTTCATACGTCAATTGAAGGATTGTAAAAATTAAAGAGACCTTTGCAAAACTAACTTTTAGCTGTCATTTTGAGTGAAACGAAAAATCTTATAATGTTGATAACCAATGACATAAAAAGATTCTTCACTTCGTTCAGAATGACAATAGCGAAGGGTTCAGAATGACATTTTACAGGTTTTGCAAAGATCTCTTAAAGTTTATCTTTGTATTATTTTTGTAATTACACTTAGTTAACATAAATATTAATTTAATATATTTAAAATATTTTTATATCTTTAACGTTTATAAATTTATAAATCTTTTTTTAATCTAAAAAAAATGAAAAAGTTCTGTATAATTTTTATTGTTGTATTAATCAGTTCATCATTATTTGCACAAGAAGAGAATATAGTAACAAAACGCAATAATGAGTTTCGCATAAGCTTCTTTCAGTTCATTATGTCAACATTTCGTTTAAGCTACGAACGTATGTTTAATAATAATTCAAGTCTTGTACTTAATGGTGAAGTAAGGTTAAAACAAGAAGAATATAATGATATATTGGGTGGAGGTGGTGAGCTTCAACTTCGTTTTTATGCAGTACCAAAGCAAGAAAGTGAATTTGATGGATTTTATACAGGTCCGTATATTTTATACAGATACACTGAAATTACTAATTATTATGATTATTATCCTTATGAAACAAAGAAGGTAAGTAGTAGAGATTTTTTCTCTAATTTTGGTGGTGGAATTATAATTGGTATTAAAATTTCAGCAGCCGAACGTGTTACTTTTGATTTTAACTTTGGCGGCGGTGTTAAATATACTGAAAACTCATCAAGCGATCCAAGCACTAGATACGATGACAACATATTCGAACCTGGATTTACCGGAATTACACCTAAAGCAAATTTCTCATTTGGTTTAAAATTCTAATGATACTTTATCATTAATTTTAAAATATTATTATATATTTACAGTTTATACTAAACCGCAAACAAGATGATTAATCCCGAATATTCGGGATGGCATGGTTTAGTTAATGCCGACTGACTAACAGTATCATTTTATGAGTTTGCGAAATAAAATGATTATCTTGTTAGCGGGTCGGTATGAGTTAATATATTAGATTTTATTCACTAAAAAATTTAAAAAAATGAAAAAGATTTTTATTATTATTATTTCTCTAATAATCAGTTCATCATTATTTGCGCAAGAAGAAAACATAGTAACAAAACGCAATAATGAGTTTCGCATAAGCTTCTTTCAGTTCTTTATGTCAACATTTCGTATAAGTTACGAACGTATGTTTAGTAATTCAAGTATTGTAATTAATGGAGGTTTAACCCTGAAAGAAAATCCAGATGAAGAAAAGCTAGGCGGTCAGGGAGAGCTTCAGCTTCGCTTTTATGCAGTTCCTGCAAAAGAAAGTTCGTTTGAAGGAGTATATACCGGGCCGTATCTTTTTTACCAATATATAGATATTACTTCCTACGATTACGATGATAATTATCCATTTCCTATGCCTGCTATTATTAAAGAAGAGAAACGTGATTTCTTTACCAGTATGGGTGGCGGAATTATAATAGGAATTAAGATTGCTGCAGCAGAACGTGTAACCTTTGATTTTAATTTTGGCGGAGGTGTAAGATATACTGAAAATTCTTCAAACAATCCAAGCAATAATTATCGCGACATATTTCAACCGGGCTATACAGGCGTTTGTCCTAAAGCAAATTTCTCATTAGGATTAAAATTTTAAGCATTGATTAAAACTTGCAACTTGCAACATAAAACATTATTTTATATAAACTTTGCGTTCTTTGTCCCGACTTGTCGGGAAGATAAAATCAATATAAAAGCATTCATTATTATTGTATTATCCTTTTTTACAATAAATTCCTTTTCTCAAATTGGTGGAAACAGCACTTATGAATTTTTAAATCTTCCTAATTCTGCCCGTGTTGCTTCGCTTGGTGGAAACTTTATTTCTGTAAAAGACGACGATCTAAATCTTACATTTCACAATCCTTCTTTGTTAAACAGTTCAATGCATAACCAGCTGGTTTTAAATTATGTACGTTATTTTCCCAATACGGCAATAAACTACGGATATGTTTCTTATGCAAGAAGCTATGATAATTTAGGAAATTTTGCAGCGGGCTTGCATTACATAAATTATGGAGAGTTTATTGCAGCAGATGAAACAGGTCAGATAACAGGGAATTTCAATGCCGCTGAATATGCTTTAAATCTATTCTGGTCAAAGCCTTTAGACAGTTTGTTCTCTTGCGGAGTTAATTTAAAACCCATTTTGTCAGTTTTAGAACATTATCAATCTTTTGGCATTGCCCTTGACGCAGGGATTACTTACTATAATCCTGAAAGATTATTTACCGCAGCTTTAGTTATAAAAAACCTCGGTACACAAATAAAGCCCTATTATAAAGGCAATTATGAGCCAATTTCCTTTGATATTCAACTTGGAATATCCAAGCGTTTAAAACATGCTCCATTATGCTTTTCATTTCTTGCACAACATCTTGAAACACCTGATATGACCTATGAAAACCCAAACGACCCTAAAACCAACAATACCCTTGCAACTGGCGATACTATAACTGAAACTAAATTCCAGAAGTTTACCGACAAATCAGAGAAATTTGCCGACAAAGTTATGAGGCATATAATTATTAGTGCTGAGTTTAATCCTGTTGAGAACTTTTATATTCGTTTAGGATATAACTATCAACGGCGAAAAGAACTACAGCTTGTTACAAGAACTTCCCTTGTCGGAATGTCGTGGGGCTTTGGTATAAAAATTTCAAAATATCATTTTAGCTACGGAAGAGCAACATACCATTTAGCCGGTGCTACTAATCATTTCTCAATCACTACAAATTTGTCGGGATTTTATAATAAAAACCACTAATTTCACTAATTTTTTAACCACAGATTACACCCCATTAAATTAAAGACCACAGTTGGATAAAAAAAAGATCCAACGTGGTAAAGATTTAACGGGGCAGGCAGATTTTCACAGATTATAATACAATATATATAATTTATTCGTGTTAATTCGTGCAATTCGTGTCTAAATTTTATATTTTTACAAATTGAAAACTATGAAAAATCTTCATAAAAAATTAATAATCACAATTGACGGCTATTCGTCCTGTGGCAAAAGCACTATTGCCAAAGACCTGGCAAAACATTTGGGCTATACATACATAGACAGCGGGGCAATGTATCGGGCTGTTACCCTGTTTTGTTTAAGAAATAATGTTATTAATAACGAAATAATCAATCCAGATTTTTCTTTAGAAAAATTATCTGATTTATTAAATAAAATTAATATAAGCTTTAAATACAATAATCATTCTAAAAGATACGAAACATACTTAAATAATGAAAATGTAGAGGACGAAATAAGAAGTATGAATGTTTCTGATAATGTCAGCATCATTAGTAAAATAAAGATTATAAGGGAAAAAATGGTTAAGCTTCAACATCAAATGGGAAAAAACAAAAATATCATAATGGAGGGACGTGATATTGGTACAGTTGTTTTTCCCGATGCTGCTCTAAAAATATTCGTTACAGCAGAAGTTAATATAAGAGCCAGCAGAAGATTTAAAGAATTATCAGAAAAAGGTATTTCAGTAAGTTTTCAGCAAGTAAAAGAAAACATAATAAAAAGAGATTATATAGACGAGAATCGTAAAGAAAGTCCTTTAAAAAAAGCTGATGATGCTATTGTATTAGATAATAGCAATATAACGCGTGAGGAACAGCTAAATTGGGCAATTCAGACAGTTGAGAATTTTCTGGAATAATAATGAGTTTTTTACATAATTAAATCTGCGTAAATCATAAACAATCAGCGTCATCTGCGTTCTATTGAATTTAATTTTCTTTGCGTTCTTGGCGCCTTTGCGAGATATCTCTTTAAAAAATGGACATTGATATAGATAAAAGTTCGGGTTTTTGTTTTGGTGTTGTGTATGCTATACAAATGGCAGAAGATGAGCTTGAAAAACATCATAAATTATATTGCCTTGGCGATATTGTTCACAATAATGTTGAAGTAGAACGACTAAAAACAAAAGGATTAATTACAATAAATCATAAACAGTTCAAAAAGCTGCGAAACTCTAAAGTGCTGTTTCGTGCCCATGGCGAACCACCTGAAACCTACAAAATGGCTTTTGAAAATAACATTCAGCTAATTGATACTTCCTGTCCGGTTGTTTTAAAGCTTCAAAATAAAATCAAAAACGGATTTGATAAGATTATTAATAACGGAGGACAAATTGTTATTTACGGAAAAGAAGGACATGCTGAAGTAAATGGTCTTGTTGGACAAACAAAAGGTAAAGCAATTGTTGTTAATGAACTGAAAGATCTGAATAAAATTGATTTTTCAAAGCCCATCAGCTTATTCTCACAAACAACACAGAGTGTGAAAGGTTTTTCTTCAATATTAAATGAAATTAAAAAACGAATGAATAAAAAAAGAGAGCTTAATACGAAAATTATTGCCAATAATACTATCTGCCGACAGGTTTCGACCCGTGAACCCCATATACGTAAATTCGCAAAAAAACATAATGTTATCATTTTTGTAAGCGGGAAAAAAAGTTCCAATGGCAAAATACTTTATACGATTTGTAAGAAGGAAAATTCTGAAACATATTTTATATCAAACTCTGACGAACTAAATAAAAACTGGTTCTTAAATGCCGATTCAGTCGGAATATGTGGGGCTACATCCACACCAAGATGGTTAATGGAAAAGATTGCTAATACCCTAAAATCAAATTTTGTTAAAAAATAATCTATTTTGTTTATAATTCATCAGTAAAATAAAAATCTTGTGATAGATAATTTGTAACTTTGACTTTTTTAAACTGAATTTATTACAGATGTCAAAAGTAATTGCAATTGCAAATCAAAAAGGGGGAGTTGGTAAAACAACAACAGCCATTAATCTTGGTGCATGCCTGGCTGTATTAGAATATAAAATCTTACTGGTTGATGCAGACCCACAGGCAAATACTACGTCAGGTATTGGATTTGATGTTCGCAATATAAAAACAAGCATTTATGAGTGTATGGTTGATGATGTTAATCCAAAAGACATAATTTTAAACAGCGAAACACAAGGACTTGATCTATTACCATCTCATATTGATCTGGTAGGTGCAGAA
>SDBV01010393.1_pt1 | contig 12199 bp, 7 predicted proteins | sample 2277081 | NCBI WGS metagenome assembly SDBV01 (sample SAMN10402039, study PRJNA504765) | marine sediment metagenome | isolation source: marine sediment core GS10_PC15, 223 cmbsf | place: Arctic Ocean: Southern Knipovich Ridge | collected 2010 | reverse complement strand
CTACAGTAAATCGGAGAATAAAATGGCAAAGAAGAAGGTTACTGCGCTTATAAAGCTGCAGGTTCCTGCTCAGAAGGCTACACCGGCACCACCGGTAGGCCCGGCCCTGGGTCCTCATGGAGTCAGTGCGCCTCAGTTTGTTCAGCAGTTCAATGATAGAACTAAGAATGTTGAGGCTGGTATGACGGTTCCGGTTGTTATAACGGTTTATTCTGATAAATCATTTACCTTTATAACAAAAACACCACCCGCATCAGTTCTTATTAAAAAGGCATGCGGAATTGATAGTGGATCAGCTGAGCCTCATAAGGATAAGGTTGCAACCATCTCCAGGGCGAAGTTGAAAGAAGTTGCAGAGATAAAGATGAAGGATCTTAATGCAAACGACATTGACGCTGCAATGAAGATTATTGCAGGTACAGCTCGAAGCATGGGCGTTTTGGTGGGTGAGTAGTATGAAACACGGAAAAAAATATAGAGAGGCTCTGGAGAAGTATGAAAAACAGAGTCATTATCCAATTGAGAAGGCCCTTGAACTTGTAAAAGAGACGGCTTTCGCTTCTTTTGATGAAACAGTTGAGTTGTCTGTTAATTTGAATCTTAAAAAGAGTCAGTCTGTGAGAGATACAGTTGTTCTTCCTCATCAGTTTTCAGCTGAAAAGAAAGTTCTTGTATTTGCAAAGGGTGAAAAAGCGGATGAAGCAAAAGAAGCAGGTGCTGCATATGTTGGTGATGTGGATCTTGTTGAAAAGATAAAAGGTGGCTGGCTCGATTTTGATGTGGCTGTAGCTACCCCTGATATGATGAAGGATGTTGGTAAGCTTGGTCCTATTCTGGGTAGAAGAGGGCTTATGCCTAATCCTAAAACTCAAACTGTTACCTTTGATATTAAGGGCGCTCTTGCGGAACTCAAAAAGGGTCGTGTGGAGTATAGGTCCGATAAAACCGGTGTAGTGCATTTTGCAATTGGTAAGGTATCAATGGATGCAAAAATGATGCAAAGCAATGCTCAGCTTGTAATCTCGGATATAGTAAAAAAGAAACCAAGTGATACGAAGGGTGATTTTATAAAAACTATCGCTCTTTCTTCGACAATGGGTCCTGGCGTCAAGGTTGATGTACATGCCCTTGATCAGGCCGGAGCATAGGGGGAGATTATGTCAGATTATCAGGTGAAAATACAGGACTATAAGGTAGCGGCGATTGATGCAGTAAAGGGTGATTTTGAGAATATCAAAGACATAATTTTTACTGATTACCGTGGTCTTACAGTAGAGCAGATAACAGATCTCAGAAATAAACTGAGAGCACAGGATTCTGTTTATAAGGTAGTAAAAAATAGATATGCAAAGATAGCATTGAAGCAGCTTGATCGTCCTGATGTAGGTGATCATCTGGTTGGTCCTACAGCGGTGGCATTGGTTTCAAATGAGGCCGGCCCTGTTGCCAAGGAATTAGTCACTTTTGCAAAAGATGGTGTTTTGGTAATTAAGGGCGGGATTATAGACGGCAATGTTTTTGATGCTGATCAGATTATAGAGTTCAGCAAACTGCCGACCAGACTCGAGCTTATTGCTAAGTTAATGAGTACAATGAATGCACCGTTACAGAATGTTGTTTATATTCTTAACGCTGTGCCTCAGAAACTTGTACGTACTCTGCAGGCTGTCGCAGATAAAAAGGGTGAATAGTATTTTCCCGGGGAAATTGCCGATTTTTCTATCGGCTTAATAAATATGACAGCGTTAGTCTTCGCGGGTAGCATGCTATCGCTGCAATAAAACAAAGAGGAGAAGGTAATATGGCTACAAAAGAAGAAATTCTAGATGCAATTGCAGGTATGACAGTTCTTGAGGTTTCAGAGCTGATCTCATCAATGGAAGAAAAATTCGGTGTTACAGCCGCTGCTCCGGTAGCAGTAGCAGCAGCCGGTGTTGCAGCAGGTCCTGCTGAAGCAGTTGAAGAACAGACAGAGTTTGATGTAATTTTGAAAAGTTTTGGTGATGGTAAGAAAATACCTGTTATTAAGGTTGTTCGTGCAGTTACCGGTCTGGGTCTTAAAGAGGCAAAAGAAGTTGTTGAAGCCGGAGATAAGGCTATTAAAGAGGGCATTACCAAGGATGAAGCAGCTGAACTTAAAACCAAACTTGAAGAAGCTGGTGCAGTTGTCGAAGTTAAATAGCAATTGCTTTGTAATAATTATTAGTTAACTCATTTAGCCACCGGAATAAAATTTCCGGTGGTATTTTGTATTTATTAGAAATTGATCGTTATCGTGTGCTGCAGGTTCTGCAGTAGTAGGTATTATTTCTTTTACAGGGAGGGTGGTAATGCTTTTAGAGGGCAAAACCATTGAGCGGACATATATTGGTGAGGATTTTGAGGAGACGATGGATCTCCCTAATCTTGTGGACATACAGTTAAAATCTTATGAAAAATTTCTTCAGATAAATAAACTTACTGCTGGTGAGGCGCCGGAAAGACAGGGTCTGGAAGAGGTGTTTCAGAGTATTTTTCCGATTGAAAGCCAGAGTGGTGATATGCTGCTTGAGTATATTGAATATAAACTGGACTTTGACAACATAAAATTAACCGAAACTGAATGCAAAAAGAAGGGGCTGTCCTACGCGGTTCCTATTAAAGCCAAGGTTAATCTTGTATTTCAGGAAACAGGGGAAATCAGGCAGAAAAATATTTATGTAGGTGATGTCCCTTTGATGACTGAAAGGGGTACTTTTATAATTAATGGTGCAGAACGGGTAGTGGTTAGCCAGATTCACCGATCCCCCGGCGTAATTTTTTCCCATGATAAAGGTGTTTACTCATCCAGGATAATCCCATACAGAGGTTCCTGGCTGGAATTTGAGATAGACCAGAAGAAAGAGCTTATCTATGCAAAAATTGACCGGAAGAAAAGAATCCTTGGAACTCTTTTTCTTCGGGCTCTTGGGTATGATACCCGGGAAAAGCTTATAGATCTTTTTTTTAAGATAAAATCTGTAAAGATTGTTGATAAGAGGGCTAATAAAGAGAAACTTGTTGGCAAGGTTCTTGCCCGGGCCGTAAATATAGAAAGTAAGGGTGAGGAAAAGAAGCTGTACAAGGCAGGTGAGAAGCTTCATCCCCATGTAGTTGATGAATTGATCCATTCCGGTGTTGATAAAATCAAGATAATAGATTTTGACCATGAAGATTCGCTCCATTCTCAGATAATAATGAATTGTTTTGAGAGGGAGGAGATTAAATTTACTCCTGATGATCCTGAAATAGATGAACCTTCGAAAGAAGATGCTCTTGCGTCTGTCTATTCTGTACTTATGCCTGGTGAGCCGATTACAATTGAGAGTGCTGAAAAAGACCTCAATTCTATGTTTTTTGCTTCCAGACGCTATGATCTTGGGAGAGTGGGTCGTTATAAACTAAACAAAAAATTTGATTACGATTTAGAAAATGATTCTCATGTTCTGGATAAGGTTGATGTAGTTAATACAATGCGTTACCTGATACAGGTATATATCGGTGAATCAAACGTCGATGATATTGATCATCTTGGAAATAGAAGAATTCGATCTGTTGGTGAGTTATTGGCCAATCAAATGAAGACTGCATTTACCAGAATGGAAAGAATAGCAAAAGAGAGAATGAGTCTTAAAGAACTTGACACTATCAAGCCTCAGGATCTTATATCAATTAAACCAGTGGTTGCTGCAGTTAAGGAATTCTTTGGTTCCAGTCAGTTGAGTCAGTTTATGGACCAGGTTAATCCTTTGGCGGAGTTGACTCATAAAAGACGCTTAAATGCTTTAGGGCCTGGAGGTCTTTCAAGGGATCGTGCAGGTTTTGAAGTAAGGGATGTTCATTATACTCATTATGGGAGAATGTGCCCTATTGAAACTCCGGAAGGGCCGAATATTGGTCTTATAGTTTCTCTTGCAAACTATACAAGGGTTAATGAGTATGGTTTTCTTGAGACTCCGTATAGAAGGGTCGAAAATGGAAAAGCTCTTAAGGAAGTAGACTATCTTTCTGCAATGGATGAAGAGAAGTATAATATTGCTCAGGCAAATGCAAAGCTTAAAAAGGACGGAGAATTTATTGATGATTATGTTTCTATAAGGAAAGCGGGTGACTATACAACAAAGTCCCCAGCAGAAATTCAATATATGGATGTTTCTCCAAAGCAGGTAATTTCTGTGGCAACATCACTGATTCCTTTTCTGGAACATGATGATGCAAACAGAGCTCTTATGGGTTCTAATATGCAGCGTCAGGCGGTTCCTCTGGTTTTTCCGGAACCGCCACGTGTTGGTACTGGTATGGAAGCAAAGGCAGCTTATGATTCCGGCGTGCTTGTAAAAGCAAAAAGGTCCGGTGTTGTTGAGTATGTTACTTCCGTAAAGATAGTTATCAAACCTGATAATGCAGAGGATGATAACGACAAAGATGTCTATATTATGCAGAAGTATCAGAGAACTAATCAGGATACTTGTTTCAATCATAAACCTGTTGTGGTTTTGGGGCAGAAAGTCTCTGCTGGTTCAGTTTTAGCGGATGGGCCTGCCACAAAATACGGTGAACTTGCTCTGGGTAGAAATGTTCTTGTAGGCTTTGTTCCCTGGAATGGCTACAACTACGAGGATGCAATACTTATATCAGAAAAAGTAGTAAAAGAGGATATTTACACTTCTGTTCATATTAAAGAGTTTGCAATAGACGTTAGAGAAACAAAGCTGGGGCCTGAAAAGCTTACCCGGGACATACCTAATATAAATGAAAATTCACTTGATCAGCTTGATGAAGAGGGAATTATCAGGGTTGGGGCAAAGGTAAGCTCCGGATATATCCTGGTTGGAAAGGTTACGCCTAAGTCGGAAACTGAAACAACCCCGGAATTTAAGCTTCTCAATTCTATTTTTGGTGAAAAAGCCAAGGAGGTAAGAGATACTTCTCTTAAGATACCTCATGGTACAGAAGGTACTGTTATCGACATTCAGAGGCTTAAAAGGTCAGAGGGTGACGATCTGTCGCCGGGTGTTGATGAGGTCGTTAAGGTTATAATCGCAACGAAGCGAAAGCTTCGGGAAGGTGATAAAATGGCGGGACGTCATGGGAATAAGGGTGTTGTTGCCAGGGTTTTGCCTGAAGAGGATATGCCTTTTATGGCCGACGGAACTCCTTTGGATATTTGTCTTAATCCGCTTGGTGTACCTTCCCGAATGAATATTGGTCAGCTGTTGGAAACAGAGCTTGGTTTGGCTGCGAAAGTGCTTGATAAGTGGTATTCAACTCCTGTATTTCAGTCTGCTTCTACAGAAAAAATTGAAGATGAACTTGAAGAAGCCGGACTGCCGAAAACTTCTAAAATTAAGCTTTTTGACGGAAGAACAGGTGAATCTTTTGAAAATGATGTCTTTGTCGGATATGTTTATATGTTGAAACTTCATCATCTTGTTGATGATAAAATGCATGCAAGATCTACAGGCCCTTATTCGTTAGTAACTCAGCAACCTCTTGGTGGTAAGGCGCAATTTGGCGGCCAGAGACTGGGAGAAATGGAAGTATGGGCTCTTGAGGCCTATGGTGCAGCAAATACACTGCAGGAACTTCTTACTATTAAGTCAGATGACATGGCAGGAAGGGCTAAAATTTATGAAAGTATTGTTAAGGGAGAACCTTCCTCCAGTGCAGGAGTACCGGAGTCATTTAATGTACTTGTTCAGGAGCTGAGAGGTCTTGCTCTGGATATGTCTATTTATGATCTAAAAGGAAGCAGAGTTCCTCTTACAGAGAGAGATAATGAGTTGATTAATAGACAGGGTTCACAGTTCTAGGGAGTTTTGTGATGAGAGATATACAGGATTTTGATAGTATAATGATAAAGCTGGCCTCGCCTGAACAAATCAGGGCCTGGTCATACGGTGAAGTTAAGAAACCGGAAACGATAAATTACAGGACTCTAAGGCCCGAAAAAGAGGGGCTTTTCTGTGAACGTATATTCGGTACTACAAAAGAATGGGAGTGTTACTGCGGTAAATTTAAATCCATTCGCTATAAGGGTGTTATCTGTGACCGTTGTGGAGTAGAGGTTACTCATTTTAAAGTCCGTCGTGAAAGAATGGGACATATTGAGCTTGCGGCACCCGTTTCGCATATTTGGTATTACCGTTCTGTGCCTTCCAGACTTGGCCTGCTTTTAGATCTTACTATCGCATCTCTTCGTTCTATTCTCTACTATGAGAAGTATGTAGTTATTATTCCTGGTGATACAGACCTGAAGATGATGGAACTCCTTACAGAAGAGGAATATCTTGATGCCAAAGAACGATATGGTGTTGGATTTACCGCCGGAATTGGAGCTGAAGCAGTAAGAACTTTACTTGAAAATCTGGATCTTGATATTCTTTCTGCAGAGCTAAGAGCGAAAATGATTGAGAAGGGAGTAAAAACCGATAAGCGACTCCTTAAAAGGATAGAGATCGTAGAGAACTTCAGGGACTCTGTGAATAATCCGGAATGGATGATTTTGGATGTTATTCCTGTAATTCCACCAGAGCTTCGTCCTATGGTTCAGCTGGATGGCGGCAGGTTTGCTACTTCTGACCTTAATGATCTGTATAGAAGAGTTATCAATAGAAATAATAGACTTAAACGACTTATGACGCTCAATGCGCCGGATATCATTATCAGAAATGAAAAGAGGATGCTGCAGGAAGCGGTAGATGCTCTCTTTGATAATTCAAAGAAGAAAAAAGTTGTAAAGGGTGCTTCGAATCGACCTCTTAAATCACTTTCTGATATGCTGAAAGGAAAGCAGGGAAGGTTTAGACAGAATCTTCTCGGTAAACGTGTAGATTATTCGGGTCGTTCTGTTATTGTTGTCGGTCCTGAACTTAGATTACATCAATGTGGTCTCCCTACTAAAATGGCTTTGGAATTGTATAAGCCTTTTATTATGCGTAAGCTGGTAGAAAAGGATGTAGTTTATAATATTAAAAAAGCAAAGACTCTTGTTGAACAGGAAACACAGGAAGTGTGGTCTGTTCTCGATTCTGTAGTTAAAGATCATCCGGTTCTTCTGAATCGTGCTCCTACTCTTCATAGATTAGGTATACAGGCTTTTGAGCCGGTGCTGGTTCAGGGTAAGGCTATTAAGCTTCATCCTCTTGTTTGTCATGCATATAATGCTGACTTTGACGGTGACCAGATGGCTATACATGTTCCTCTAACACAGGCCGCGCAGATTGAGTGCTGGACTCTTATGCTTTCATCCAATAATCTTCTTAATCCTGCAAACGGAAGTCCAATAGTTTTCCCGTCTCAGGATATGGTTCTTGGTATTAACTATTTAACCAAGTTTACTGAAGGAACACTTGGAGAGGGGAAGTATTACACCAGTTCGGATGAGGTTATTTTAGCCAGGGATTCCGGGGCACTGGCATATGGTTCAAAAATAAAGCTGAAGTTAGATGGTGAAGTAATCGAAACAAGTGCAGGCAGGGTTCTTTTTAATGAAGGGATGCCCCCTGAAGTAGATTTTCTAAATAAGATATTGGGAGATAAGGAGCTTAGAGCTCTTGTAGCGGAAACATATTCCAGTTTTGGACCTCCTGTTGCTGTGAAAATGCTCGATTCTATAAAAGATATCGGTTTCAAATATGCAACAATCTTTGGGGCTACAATCGGTCTTAATGATATTGTAATCCCTCTGAAGAAAAAGGAAATGATCGAAGGTGCCAATAATCAGGTAAAAGAGATTCATGAGCAGTATATTCAGGGGCATATTACTCAGGAGGAACGTTACAACAGGGTTGTAGAGGTGTGGAGTAAGACCAATGAGGATCTTACTAACGAACTTATGGATGTTCTTAAGAAAGACAAAGATGGCTTTAATCCTGTTTATATGATGGCAGATTCCGGAGCCAGGGGTTCAAGGACGCAGATACGTCAGCTGTCAGGTATGCGTGGTCTTATGGCAAAGCCTTCCGGAGATATTATTGAACTACCGATACGGTCAAATTTTAAAGAAGGTCTTTCTATTATTGAATTCTTTATATCAACTAATGGTGCCAGAAAAGGTCTTGCGGATACAGCTCTGAAAACAGCAGATGCTGGTTATTTGACCCGAAGACTAGTTGATATCGCCCAGGATATGGTTGTTAATGATGATGACTGTGGAACAATTAATGGTATCGACATAAGTGCACTTAAAGATGGTGAAGAAATTGTAGAGGCACTTAGGGATAGAATTACCGGTCGTTTTACTCTGGAAAGGGTTAAGCATCCAATTACAGGTGAAATAATAATCGATGTAAATGAAGAAATTACAGATGCTCTTGCTGCTAAGATAGAAGAAATAGGGGTTGAGTCGGTAAGGATTCGTACTGTACTTACCTGTGAGGCAGAGCATGGGGTCTGCAGGATGTGTTACGGTCGTAACCTTGCTACTAACAAGACTGTAGATATTGGTGAGGCTGTTGGTATAATAGCAGCTCAGTCTATTGGGCAGCCTGGAACTCAGCTGACTATGAGAACATTTCATGTCGGCGGTGCAGCAACAAAAATAAGTGAAGAGAATAAGACAATTTTATCTTATCCTGTTCTTATAAAAGAAATAATTGGAAATACTGTAACTCTTGAAAGCGGGGATGTTCTTTTTACCAGAAAAGGATATCTGACAGTTTCGAAGATAATCAGAGAGATTGATCTGGAAAAATCTGCAAAAGTTATGGTCATTCATGGTCAGAAAGTTACAGGTGGTGAAGTCCTTGTTAATCTTACAAGTGGTGAAGTCAAGGCAGAGGAGATAGGCTTTGTCTATCTTAAAGATGATAAGGTTGTGTTGATTGCACAGGATCAAAAACTGGATATTAGAAATGGTGCAGAGCTTCTTGTAAAAGAGGGTGATCTGGTGCCCGCTAACAATTCTATAACCACATTCGATCCTTTTTCCGAACCAATAATTGCTGAATATGATGGAACTGTCAGGTTTGAAGACATTGTTCTGGGTATGACTCTGAAAGAAGAGATCAATATGGATACAGGGAATACCGAAAAGAAGATAAATGAGATCTCTCTTGAGACCCTGCAGCCAAGAATTGTCCTTATGGATGAGGAAGGTAACGATTTGGCAACTTACTTTTTACCAGGATCATCTTATCTTAGTATCGAAGATGGGGACATGGTTAAAAAGGGAAGGGCTCTTGCCAAGCTCCTTAAAGAATCAGTAAAAACGGCGGATATTACCGGTGGTCTTCCGAGGGTTGGTGAGTTGTTTGAAGCCCGGAGACCAAAGAATGCAGCAGTTCTTGCGAAAATAAGTGGGACTGTGCAGTTTAAGAATATTATCAAAGGCAAGCGTATAATCATTATAAAAGATATTTATGACCATGAATATAAGCATCAGGTCCCGGTAGGAAAACATCTGTTAGTGAGGGACGGTGACCTTGTTTTGGCTGGAGAAGAACTTTGTGATGGAAGTGTTGATCCTCATGATATTCTGGATATTCTTGGTGAAAATGCCCTCCAGTCTTTCCTTGTGAATGAGGTTCAGGAGGTATACAGGCTTCAGGGTGTTAATATAAATGATAAGCATATAGGTGCTATTGTAAGACAGATGATGCGGAAGGTAGAGATTGTTCAGGTTGGTGATACCGGGTTTATTTATGGTCAGCAAGTGGATAAATATAAGTTCCATTCCGGGAATGTAAAGGTCTTAAGGGAGGGTGGTGAGTCCGCAGTTGCCAGGCCGATGCTTCTTGGTATAACCCGTGCATCCCTTAATATTGATTCCTTTATCTCTGCAGCATCCTTTCAGGAGACTACCAAGGTGTTGACAAATGCTGCTATTGCTGGTAGTATCGACACCCTTCGGGGCCTGAAAGAAAATGTCATTATTGGCCATCTGATTCCTGCTGGAACAGGAATGAAAAAATATCGTAATGTAAAACTCTACGATGAAAATAAGGAAGATCTTGACGCCAGTGTTAGAAGTATACTGGAGGAAAGAAAGCTGGAAGAATTATCTGAGGCTGAAGCCGGTTTTAATGAGTCGGGCGGTGGTGCCGTCGTGGCTGGTCAGTAACCAGGGTTTTAGTTTTAGAGTTTTAATAAATTGTTCCCCCTCGGTTAAGGGGAACGGTGTGAAGAAATGCTGAGCTTAAGTTTAGTAAAAACGAGAAGGGAGGGTGTCAGACAGATGCCGACAATTAATCAGCTTATTAGAAAGGGAAGGAAGTCTATTGTAAAAAAGACTAAATCCCCTGCCCTTGATTCATGTCCTCAAAAGCGGGGTGTATGTACCCGTGTGATGACAGTAACACCTAAGAAACCAAACTCTGCTCTCCGGAAGGTTGCCAGAGTCAGGCTTACGAATGGAATAGAAGTTACTGCTTACATCCCCGGTATTGGGCATAATCTTCAGGAGCACTCAGTTGTTCTGTTAAGGGGTGGTAGAATTAAAGATCTTCCGGGTGTTAGATACCATGTTGTTAGAGGTGCCAAAGATACTCTGGGTGTGGATGATAGAAGGACCAGCAGGTCTAAATACGGTACTAAGAGACCTAAGGCGTAAGGGGAAGAAAAATGGCAAGACGAAAAGTTGCATCAGTCAGAGATGTTCTTCCTGACTCAAGATTCGACAGCAAGATCGTGACGAAGTTTATTACCAGAATGATGCTGGATGGTAAGAAGTCAATCAGTACCAGTATGCTTTACGGCGCAATGGATATAATTGAAGCAAAGGGTAATGGGAAACCTCTGGAAGTCTTTCTTAAGGCCCTTGATAATGTAAAACCTATGGTAGAGGTTAAGTCCCGTCGGGTAGGTGGATCGACTTATCAGGTTCCTGTTGAAGTGGGAGACAAGAGAAGAGATGCTCTTTCAATGAGATGGATTGTATTGGCGGCAAGATCAAGAAGTGGAAAATCTTTTAGTGAAAAGTTGGCGGCAGAGCTGATGGATGCTGCTAATTCTACTGGTACTGCATTTAAGAAGAAAGAAGATACTCATCGAATGGCAGAGGCTAACAAGGCTTTCTCTCATTATAGATGGTAATTTTGTAATATTGTAAGGGCAGTCACGAGGATTTGCATGCAAACCCTCGTGGCTGCCCCTACGGAATAAATAACACATAAAATTTCAAACAGGAGCTTTGTCCTATTGACTAAGTTTTGAGTTTTGAATACTATGTGCGAATTGTTCGGCTTTTGTTGAGCAGGGCTTGCTTAAGCCAAACCAATCGTCCGGATCGTTGCTAGAATCGAGGATGGTTAGGTGGTTTCAGTTGCTGTAACTATTTACAGTCAAGTCGATGTTTGTGGTGTTTTTCCACGGAGCAGCGACCTCTGGATCCTACTAATCTATTTAACTCCTTTTTGATAATTCCAGATGTATTTTTGTGTACTTACGGCGGTTTGCCGTTTTAGATAGACTTTGCTCGTAATTTAATTTAATTGTGTGTATACACAAGGAGGAAATGATGGCTAAAGAGAAGTTTGAGAGAACCAAGCCACATATTAATGTTGGTACTATTGGTCATGTTGACCATGGTAAGACAACTCTTACAGCGGCTATTACTATGCAATGCGCACGCAAGCATGGCGATAAAGTAATGAGTTATGAGGATATTGATAATGCACCGGAAGAAAAAGCCAGAGGTATAACTATCAATACTCGCCACGTTGAATATCAGACAGATAATAGGCACTATGCTCATGTAGACTGTCCGGGACACGCTGATTATATCAAGAATATGATTACCGGTGCTGCTCAGATGGATGGGGCTGTTATTGTTGTTGCAGCCACTGATGGTGCGATGGCTCAGACAAAAGAACACATCCTGCTTGCTCGACAGGTTGGTGTGCCTGCAATTATTGTTTTTGTTAACAAGACAGACCAGGTCGACGATGCTGATCTTATTGAACTTGTTGAAGAAGAGATGAGAGATCTTCTTAATGAATTTGGTTTTCCTGGTGATGACATCCCGATAATCAAAGGTTCTGCTTTTCAGGCAATGGAAAATCCTGAAGACGGCGAAAAAACAAAGTGTATTGATGAACTTCTTGAAGCAATGGATACTTATTTCCCTATTCCTAAGAGAGAGGTTGAGAAGCCTTTTCTTATGCCTATTGAGGATATTTTTTCAATTCAGGGCAGAGGTACTGTTGTAACCGGCAGAATCGAAAGAGGTGTTATACATATT